>OJDD01000005.1_pt1 | contig 114301 bp, 104 predicted proteins | sample 1592591 | NCBI WGS metagenome assembly OJDD01 (sample SAMN05416809, study PRJEB24817) | seawater metagenome | isolation source: Sea water | place: Canada:Atlantic | collected 2013-07 | reverse complement strand
TATAGGTTTTTTCTTTACGCATACCAATGGATAAATCATCGATACTCATGCAATTTGTTGGTAATGGAATACTCATCGCGCTCCCTCTTTTTCATTGTATACAGTGCTAACAAAAGGCTTTACGCAATTAATGCCTATGTCGCTTTCAACGTGTTATTCAAGCCATATATATGATAAAGAATAACAGCTAATTAAACGATGATCTAAAACAATCTTAGTGACTATTATTATCTTTTTATAATGGCAATTCCTTTGTCATTTTATGATTAGTGCATAACTAACGGGCTATAATTGAAATAAAGCCACAGATAATCCCTATGCCCTCTTCCAAGCCCCATCAAGACTTCACCATAGGTTCTATTTACCAACATTTAATACGCCTTGCCATACCGGCTTCCATGGGTATGTTTTTTAACACCCTATATAACCTGACCGATAATTGGTTTGCCGGTAGAGTGTCCGACGATGCCTTAGTCGGTTTATCTATCTCAAGCGTGGTTTTTTATCTCTTTATTGGGTTATTGGCAGGCTTGCAAAACGGCACATCGGTGATGGTTTCTACAGAGCTGGGCCTGAAACAGTCCCAGCAGCTAAAGAACATTATTAAAAACTGCTTTGGCTTGGGTATTTTCTTTTCTATCCTCATTATTGTGTTCGGCTTTCTTTTTGCTAAAGACGCCATTAATTGGCTAAGCAGTGGCGACACAATAACTGCACTGGCATGGGATTATATTCAAGTCTTAATTCTCGGCAATGTGGCTTTCTCGCTAAGTGTGGTTGCTGCTGGCACGTTAATGGCTTTAGGCGATACAAAATCTAATCGTAACGCACTAATTGTTGGTTTTTTTGCCAACTGGCTATTAAACCCATTATTAACGTTTGGCTTAAATATGGGAGTCGCTGGGCTTGCTTGGGCAACGTTAATTATCAAGTTGGCATCGGCACTTTATTTACTGCTTATTTTATGTAAAAAACTAGGCTACACACCGTTCCCTTGTTTAAACAAACGTGCTTCTTTAGCGATTTTGAGACAAGTATTACCGGCCAGTTTTAATTTTTTCATTATGATTATTGGCAGCCTGATGATCACTGGGTTTGTAAGCCGATTCGGCTCCTATGCAGTGGCTGGCTATTCGGTTGGTTTACGTCTTGAACAAGTATTGCTGCTGCCCGCACTTGGGCTAAATACTGCCGTATTAGCTATTTCGGGGCAGAACTATGGCGCTAGAAATTACCGTCGTATTGCTGAAACCTACCGCAAGGGCTTAATCCTTAGCTTTGCTATTTCTCTTGTCTGCATTCCAATAATGATCTTTCTATCGCCCCTTATGATGAGCTTTTTTAGCCAACAAGAAACCATTATTGATGTAGGCGCTACATATTTAAGAATCGATGCCTTCGCTTTTTTCTGTTACGTTTGCCTGTTCATTAGTGTCGCTACGCTTCAAGCCATAAAACAACCGGACTTTCCGGTTATTATGGGGTTTTTCAGACAATTGCTTTTACCGTTTATCGTCAATTATTTGCTTATCGTAAAATTCGGCTATAGCATTGAGTGGATATTTGGCTCAGTCGCCAGCATTGTTTTTATTAGCATGCTCATTACGCTGCTATATACGCGATCAAAATTAAAAAAGTTACCGAATATCAACTAGCCAATAGGCACTGGGTTGTCACTAAAAATCCCATCAACGCCGAGTTGCTCCATCCGTCTGATATCTGCTAAGTTATTGACGGTATATACATACACTTTAAGCCCTAAATCGTGCGCCCGTTCTACCCACTCTAGCGTTACGTTTTGTAACCTGAGATGTATTGAAAAGGCCTTTAATTTGCCAGCCCACGCTATAGCATCCTGTATATTTTCAGCGGCCAACACACCTATTTTGACTCGCCTATCTAAACTGAACACCTCGGTAAGTTCAGCCATTAAAAACGAGGAAACAATGATGTTTTGTTTTTGTATTTCCGGCACTTTTTCAAGCAAACTGATCAGCGCCTTAGCTGTGCCGTTTCCTTTCAACTCAATATTTAAACCCACCACACCTGCTGTTACCTCAAGCACTTCTTGTAAGGTAGGGATTTTTTGCCCTAAGCCTGCGTCTAAGGTCCTAATTTCTTTAAAGGTATAGTTGGCTAATTGACCGCGCCCATTGGTTGTTCTATCAAGTGTTTCGTCGTGAATAACGATCAAATGCTCGTCCACTAAGTACACATCAATTTCCACCCAATCAGCACCTAGCTCAATTGCTTTGTGAATCGATAGCAGTGTGTTTTCTGGCGCACAAGCCATCGCGCCTCTATGTCCAATCATTAACACGGTACACCTCTTTTTAAATATCAATAAAGCAATGGCAGCAAGTCTATAAGGAAATTTTAAAAAAGGATAGAATGTTAATTTTCTTATACAGGCCCTATTGATGACTGAGAGTTTTAGTAATGAATTTAATCTAGATGAAGATGTTATCTATCTCAACCATGCGGCGGTTGCACCTTGGCCCGTTCGTGCAGAAAAAGCAGTGAATGCCTTTTGTCGTGAGAATGTCACCATTGGCTCTAAAAAATACGCTAATTGGCTTAAGGTTGAAGCGCATTTAAAGCATCAACTAGCACAGTTAATTAATGCAAAGAGTGTAGATGAAATCGCCTTGGTGAAGAACACCTCCGAAGCGCTTTCTTTTGTCGCTTATGGCCTTGAATGGGCGGCAGGCGATACGATTGTGACCAGTGACGAAGAGTTCCCTTCAAACATAATTCCTTGGGAGTCACTTGAAAGTCAGGGTGTTCGTGTTATAAAAACACACTTGAAAGATGCAGAAGACCCAACTACTGAGCTCATTAAAAATATTGATAGTCGCACCAAACTGTTAACCATCAGTTCTGTGCAATATGCTTCAGGCTTACGTGTTGACCTTGAACGTTTAGGCGAAGTTTGCCAGCAAAAAGGTGTGTTATTTTGTATTGATGCCATTCAGTCAATTGGTGCATTTCCAGTAGATGTACAAAAATATCAAGCTGACTTTATGATGGCGGATGGCCACAAATGGATGCTCGGCCCTGAAGGTTTAGGTGTTTTCTATTGCCGACAAGCTGCTATCGATAAACTTAAGCTGACCCAATATGGCTGGCATATGGTTGAGGATATGGGCAATTATGATGTACCTGAATGGACCACTGCAACATCGGCAAGACGGTTTGAATGCGGTAGCCCTAATATGTTGAGCATACATGCACTATCGGCAAGCATTAGTTTACTACTAGAGGTTGGCATAGATACAGTCGCCAAAAATGTTATCGAGCGCGGCCATTATGTGATTGATAAGGTACAACAAAACCCTTCATTAACATTGCTAACCAAGCCGGACGAGGAAGGCAATAACATTATTGTCTTTAAGCCCAGCAGTAATGACAGCGATGCACTATTTGAATACCTAACATCACATCAAGTAGTTTGTGCGAAGCGCGGCGGCGGTATTCGTTTCTCACCACATTTCTATACCCCGTATGATGTTATTGATCGAGCTTTTACACTGATTGACGCATTCTTTAAACGCTAAGGGTATGCTCAAGCAAGTCGCATTTATCCTCTTTTAAACAGCTGGTAATTTTAAACAGCTGATAAGACTACTTAACTGATTAATTAAACTCTCTAACAGAATCCCATCAGGCTTATAAAAAAAAGCCTGATGGGCGAATTTATTAAGCCAATAAAAACTCTAAATGTTTCTTATTGAATTCTTCAGGTTCTTCCCACTGTGGCCAATGAGCACTGTCTTCTAAAATGACCATCTCTGCATTTGGAATCATTTTTGCGCCCTCTTGCGCCAACTCAACTGGCTGACCTGGGTTATGTCGGGTCCATAACACCAATGTTGGACATTTAATATCCCGCATTGATTCAGGGTTTACCCATTTATTACACCATTCATCATTAATAACGCCGCCTAGAATACTATTGGCAATTTTACCCATAACCGGCAGCATTCCCGGCTGGTCGTAAATGGTATAACGAACATCAATAATTTCATCGGTTAATGTTTTTTCAGGCTCAGCCATTAACCAGCTCATTCTTGCACGTACAATATCTTTGGTCAGTTGCCCTGCCGCTTTTTTTGAACGTTCCAGCGCATCGGCTAACTCAGCTTTTCCTTCACCATTAGGTGCCATCAGAATACCTGTGTTTTGGACCAGTTTAATCACCTTTTCGGGAAAACGTATCGCTGTCCAAGAAGCCACCATAGCGCCTAATGATTCACCAGATAAGTACACTTTATCAGCCCCTATCGTGCCAATAAAGTCCACGATATGATCGACGAAATCATTCATATCATAATCGCAATCTGGCCGATCTGTATAACCATGGCCTATCATATCTATTGCATAAACATGAAAGTGTTTCGCATGCTCCTCTATATTCCTAACGTAAGCTTCTGCGTGTCCGCCGGTGCCGTGCAAAAAAATTAAAACAGGCCCACTACCCGCTTCAATCGCACGTGTTTTAACCCCGTTAACATCGTAATATTTTTGGCTGTACTCAACACCCATTAACTCTGTCCAAATGCTACTCATTATTTCTCCTTCATATTTAATGTCTACTTATCACTTCTACAAATACTTATATTAGTTTATTCTTAAAGACATGAAAACTAATGATAGTTATAAACTGCAAATGAGGCACTAAAACTATGGGAAATATTGAAGAACTAAAGGGGATGATTGACTTTAAAAACGGCCATATAGACCGGCGTATTTTTTGGGAAGATTGGATATACCAACTGGAGTTAGAAAAATTATTTGCCAAATCATGGTTATTTGTTGCTCATGAAAGTCAGGTCAAAAATACCGGTGATTTCATCACGACTTATATGGGCCAAGACAACGTGATTGTCACTCGTCACAAAGACGGTGCTATTCACGTCTTTACCAACTCCTGTACTCACCGTGGTAATCGTATCTGCTTTGCTGACCGTGGCACGGCTAGGCAATTCACATGTAACTACCATGGCTGGGCTTTTGGCACCAATGGTGACTTATTAGGTATGCATGAGGAGGACCATTACAAAGGCCATATAGATAAATCAAAAAACGGCCTTCAAAACGCACGGGTAGAAACATATAAAGGATTGGTCTTTGCCTGTTTTGATGATGAGGCTCCTCGTTTAGAAGAGTTCCTGGGCGATTTTCGTTGGTATCTGGATATTATCTTAGATCAAACTGAGGAAGGTACCGAGTTCTTAGGTGGTTCTATTAGAAACATGTATAACGCGAACTGGAAGTTTGGTGCGGAAAACTTTATCGGTGACTCACTTCACGTTGGTTGGACACATGCCTCAGGTGCTAAGGCAGTGAGTATGGGCCATGAAGTACCTGAATACATGCCTGTTGACCCCTCCTCTTTTCATGCTAATGCTAATGGCCATGGTTGGGAAGGCGGTATTGACGGTGTTGGTACATTAGAGCTTGTTTCCAGCGGCAACCCAAGGTTAGTTCAATATTTTGAAGAGCAGCGCCAAAGCATGGCAAAACGATTAGGCGATCTGCGAGCTCGCAAAATTTATGGCTCTGTTATATCCGCAACAGTGTTCCCGAATTTTTCTTTTTTACCTGGCATCAACACCATGAGAACTTGGTTACCGAAAGGCCCCCGTCAATTTGAATTGCGTGCGTGGACCATGGTAAATAAAAACATGCCCGATGATATTAGAGAAATCGTCCAAAATGCTTGCGCCATGACCTTCTCCCCTAGTGGTATTTTTGAGATGGACGATGGTGAAAACTGGGAAAATTCCACGATAGCTAATGAGGGTTTTGTAACACGCAAACAGCATTTACATTATGGGCTTAGGGTGGGTACAAGCCGTAGAGATGACCCAGAGTTACCTGGCAATATTAGCCGCCCCATGTACAGCGATGTTAATCAACTGGCATTTTATCAACGTTGGATAGACTTTTTAACAGCCGAATCTTGGGATGACATCCCAAAGGTTCGTTAAGGGATTTAGCATATGACAACCACTAACACACAACAAACAGATATAGAAAACATGCTGCTTTGGCATCAGGTTAACCAATTTTATAACCAAGAAGCTCGCGCATTAGATGAAGAAGATTACGCAACATGGTTCACGATGTTGGCAGAGGACGTGCATTACTGGATGCCTTCAAGAGAAAGCTTATTTCGTAAGGATGAAACGCCTGATGAAACCGGCAACATGAATCATTACAATGAATCATTACCAAGTTTGCAATTGCGCGTTGCGCGCTTACACAGCGGCGCAGCTTGGGCAGAAGACCCACGAACGCGTTATAGACACCTTGTTACAAACTTAGAAGTTGAATTAGGTGACAATGAAGGGGAGGTTAAAGTTCGCTCCAATACCCTAGTGTATAGAAATCGATTAGAACGAGAGGAGTATTGGTTACTGGCCAAACGAGAAGATGTATTACGTATAACAGACAATTCTTTCAAAGTGGCTAAGCGTAAAATTACGCCCGACTTCAGTAGCTTGTTGAGTAAAAACCTCAACGTTTTTCTGTAGCTTTTTTAAGCCGTTACAGCTGCCTATTATATGGCAGCTGTAACGAATCAACTGCCTGCTATTTCCTAGGTGTTTACAGCCAATCGCACCGCCCTACCATCTTTTCTGCAACGCTAAGGCAGTCTTATACTGCGAATACTAATTAGGTAAGCCGCAAACTTCGATTCAGGTAATACCTTGTGCGCCTGGTAATAAAATTCACTCATGCTCACCTCTATATAATTTTTTCTTTAACAGGCTCAGTTGAAAAAGGCCTTAGATTTTTTTCAAGTTCTAAGCATTTAAGCTAACTTATTACATCATTGAGTGCCTTGTTATCGATTACAAGCGGATATAATAACGCCCACAAAACCAATTTATAGCTATATTAGCCAGCAATATGCATACAGCCATCACCGTCAAAGTAGGCAACATTTCAATCGGTCAGCAACACCCTGTTGTTATCCAATCAATGACAAACACCGATACTGCCGATATTGAAAATACGGTTAAGCAAGTATACCAACTCGCTCAAGCCGGTTCTGAGTTGGTTAGAATTACAGTAAATTCTGAAGCCGCTGCAGCGGCTGTTAATACCATTAGACAAAAGCTTGATGCCTTAGGCTGCGATGTACCTTTAGTTGGTGATTTTCATTTTAATGGCCATAAATTACTCGCCAAATACCCATGTTGCGCTCAAGCCTTAGCCAAGTATCGAATTAACCCTGGCAATGTTGGCCGTGGCAGTAAACGCGACCCTCAGTTTGCACAAATGATTGAGTTTGCCATTCAATACGATAAACCCATCCGTATTGGGGTGAACTGGGGAAGCCTAGATCAGTCTGTATTAGCACGCTTAATGGATGAGAACTCCACCTCAAGCACACCTCGCGATTCTGTTGCTGTGATGCATGATGCCGTCATCACATCTGCTTTAGAAAGTGCAGAAAAAGCGATCGAATTAGGTTTAGCTAAAGATAAAATTATACTCTCTTGCAAAATGAGTGGCGTTCAAGACCTTATCTCCGTCTATCAAGATCTTGCCTCACGATGCGACTACCCCCTTCACCTTGGTTTAACTGAAGCAGGTATGGGTAGCAAAGGCATCGTGTCATCTACCGCTGCATTAGCCATTTTGCTACAACAAGGTATCGGTAGCACGATTAGGATTTCCTTAACACCGGAGCCAGGTGGTGATAGATGCCAAGAAGTTGTAGTTGCACAGGAGATTTTACAATCAATGGGGATACGTTCATTTACACCGGCTGTTATCTCCTGCCCAGGCTGCGGTAGAACAACCAGTGATTATTTCCAGCAATTAGCACAAGACATTCAATCCTATTTACGCCATAAAATGCCAGTTTGGAAAACTCAACACCCAGGTGTAGAAAACATGAAAGTAGCCGTTATGGGCTGCGTTGTAAATGGCCCTGGGGAAAGCAAGAATGCAAACATCGGCATTAGCTTACCAGGCACGGGGGAAAAACCTGTTGCACCGGTTTATATAGATGGACAAAAAGATGTCACCCTAAAAGGTAACGATATTGCTGAACAATTCCAAGAAATTGTTGAGCAATATGTCACTAAAACCTACCAACAATAAAAACAGGTACGCATTTTTATTGAAAGTAGGCGCTTTTGCTTAGCCTTATAAAGCAGCCAAGGACTGCTTAGGCTTAAAACTACTCTAAGCCAGTTACTTCTTCTGCTTGTAGTCCTTTGTCGCCTTTAGTAATAGTAAACTCAACGGCTTGATTTTCTTTCAATGTACGAAAACCATCACCTTGAATTGCTCTAAAATGAACAAATACATCTTCACCACCAGCATCCGGCTGAATAAAGCCGAAGCCTTTTGAATTATTAAACCATTTAACAATACCGCGAACTCTTTCTGACATCACTCTTCCTCATTATAAATACAAAAAAAATCAGTTAGTTAGAAAGGCTAATTAAAGTAAAAATTTATGATTATTATAGTCTATCTAACCGCTCTGAAACTTGAGTATACTAAAAGCAATAGAAATATCCTAACTTTTCATTAACTCGATGAATTAATTTAAGTTTCAGTCTTTTTAGTGGCTTCTTTAGCATCATCCCAGAGGGCATCTAATACCCTTAATGAACAATTTCCCACCTCTTCGCCCGATTGCCTTAATGCATCCTCTATATAGGAAAAACGACTTGAAAAGCGTTTATTCGCTAACCGCAAAGCCCCTTCTGGATTGACATTTAAATGCCTTGCCATATTTATACAACTAAAGAGCACATCCCCTAATTCCTCCTCAATTCGCTGAGCGTTATTTTTAACTCCAACTTCTGCTTTAAGCTCTTCAATTTCCTCATCTAATTTATCAATAACTCCTCCAAGCTCTGGCCAATCAAAACCCACTGACGCCGCTTTTTTTTGAAGCTTATAGGCTTGATTCATGGCCGGTTGATTTCCGCTAATTTCATCTAGAATACCCACACCGCCAGTATCTTTTTTTTCTGCACGTTTATGGGCTTCCCATTGTTTAGACAAATCACCTTTAGCCACATATGATTCATCAAACACATGGGGGTGACGGCGTGTTAATTTATCGCATATTGACTGTACAACATCTACAAATTCAAACGCTTGTTGCTCCTTTGCTAATTGGCTATGAAAAATGACTTGAAACAGCAAGTCGCCTAACTCGTCCTTTAAAGCCCGCATGTTTTTTTGCTCGATGGCATCTGCCACCTCATACGCCTCCTCAATAGTATACGGTGCAATACTGGCAAAATTTTGAGCCAAATCCCACGGACAACCAGCTTCCTTATCCCGAAGCTGAGCCATAATTTTCAACAGTTCTTCGACTTTGTTATTAGCTATATTATTCATATCTGGCCCTGCATGCCTATGTTACAGTTGACGTTAATTATTTCCCATCCAGCGCTAACGATATACTTTGTTAGTGGATAAGTTTTATTCATAATTTTATGTTAAATATCATTTGGCTCGGCTTTTTTTTCATTGCCTTTCTAACCGGTCTATATCGTTTACTTATACTCGGTGAAACTGGCATTTTTAACGAAATGACCCAAGCAACTTTTACTTTATCCAAAACCGCTTTTGAAATCTCACTTGGTTTAGCGGGTATTTTATGCTTTTGGATGGGGATGATGAAAATTGGCGAAAAAAGCGGTTTTATTGAGCATTTAACTCGATTTTTAAACCCCCTTTTAAAACGATTGATGCCCGAGGTTCCAGACAAACACCCAGCCTTTGGCGCCATGGTGATGAACTTATCTGCCAATATGTTAGGTCTTGATAATGCAGCAACACCGCTGGGTATAAAAGCCATGCAGCATCTACAAGCGATAAACCCCTTAAAGGATACGGCCAGTAACGCTCAAATTTTATTTTTAGTTATTAATACATCTGCTGTTACCCTCTTCCCTTTAACCATTTTCACTTATCGAGCGCAAATGGGCGCTGCTGACCCAACGGATGTTTTCATACCTATTTTAATCGCTACCTATGCCTCAACTATTGCTGGGCTTATAGCGGTAGCAACCGTTCAGCGCATTAAACTTTACGAACCGGTTATTCTTTGTTATTTGGCAGGGTTCAGCCTCTTAGTCGGCTCTATCTTGTTGTATTTTTCACGCCTCGATCAAGCGACTATGCAAGAACAATCTGCTTTGGCGAGCAATTTTATTATTTTTTGTTTAATTATTGCTTTTATGGCCGGCGCTATAAAAAAACGCATTGATGTTTATGAGGCCTTTATTGATGGCGCTAAAGAAGGCTTTCATACCGCTGTTATGATTATTCCATACCTTGTGGCTATGCTCGTTGCTATCGGAGTTTTCAGGGCCAGTGGTGCACTTGAGATAATGCTTGATTATCTACGATCATTATTAAGTTGGCTTTCAATTGATAGCCAATTCGTTGATGCGCTCCCCACTGCTTTTATGAAACCTCTCAGTGGCAGTGGTGCACGAGCAATGATGATAGAAACCATGCAAACACACGGCGCAGACTCATTTGCCGGCAGGCTTGCCTCTATCGTACAGGGCAGCACTGAAACAACCTTTTATGTGTTGGCCGTTTACTTTGGGGCCGTGGGCATAAAAAAAGTACGTCACGCGGTTGCCTGTGGCTTATTTGCTGATTTAATAGGCATTATCACCGCGATTTGTATTGGATACTTATTTTTTGCCTAAGCATGACATCAGCTTTGTTAGAATAAGCCACTTTTAAATCTTACAACCCCTCACACACTATGGCCAAAAACAGGCAACCTTTTAGTTCTCGCTTTTACCCTTTACTAGGTAAACTCCCCTTATGGGTACTCTACGCACTGGCCTTCCCCATTTATTTGATCGGTTATTATGTTGTCGAACGGAAACGTAATGTTATCTACTCGAACATGCAAAATTCTTTTCCGGAAGCCTCTAGCAGTGAGCTTAAGCGATTAGCTAAATTAAATTTCAAACGCTTGGTGTATGTAATACTTGAAGCCAGTAAAACCCTTAACCTAACAGAGGAGCAAATCCGTCAGCGTGTGAGGTTAAGAAATCCTGAGCTCATTGAACAGTTTGCTAACAATAATCAATCTGTGTTGATGCTGGCCGCCCATCATTGTAACTGGGAGTGGATGCTGGCTGGTTGTAGCTTACAGCTGTCCTTTCCTATCGATGCTGTCTACAAGCCCTTACACGATAAAATTGTAGATGAGTATATGAAAGTCTCTCGTTCGCGCTTTAATGCTCGCCCAATACCTAATAAGAATGCCTTGATTGAAATTATGCAGCGCCGTAAAGAAGTGCGTGGTTTTGCAATGGTTGCTGATCAATCCCCAGTAAGAAAAGAAGAAAAGTACTGGACTCATTTCTTAAATCAAGAGAGTTCCTTTGCGGTTGGCGCACAAAAAATAGCCAAGCTGACTAAATACCCAGTTATTTTTGTAGGCATGAAGCGACTTAGCCTTGGCCACTACGAAGTATATTTTGAAGAACTTGGCCAAGCACCTTATGAAAAAGAGGGTCACGACATTACCGAGAAATATGCCCGTGCGACCGAGCGAATGATTCTCGGCGCGCCCGAAGATTGGATGTGGTCTAATCGTAAATGGAAAAAGAAACGGGGTATTTACGATTAAACACCTTTTACTTAGAGGTCAGTTTTTTGAGCAATAAACCCAGCTAGTTCTTCAATCGTCGGGTAATCAAAAAAATCGGTAAGCTCTACAATATCTGGGTATGTCTCATCTATTTTTTCATGAATTTGCGCTAGCTTTAAAGAACTCGTTCCCATCTCAAAAATATTATCTTTCAACGTTATTTTTTGATCAGCCACAACAGAATGACAAATATCTAACAAGATTCGTTCTATAGAGCTACCCGCAGCAATAAATTCTGTCGATTGTGTTTCAGACAACTCTGTTAGAGCAGCAATAATTTCACTAAACTCTCCCTCTACAAATTGTTCTGCCAAGGCAAAGCGCTGCACCTTGCCACTGGTTGTTTTAGGGACCTTTTTAATCGGTAAAACATGCGCCACATCTAAACCTGACTTTTCATTTAATTGACGCCTAACCTCTATCGTTGTTTGATAAAAATCTTCTAATTCACCACGATATAAAACAAAAACAACCAATTCATCAAGCGCTTCTTCAGCATTGCGAACACCACAAACAACTACTTTACCCAATTCAATTCCATCAACATGCTCACAGACAGATTCAAGATCAGGGGCATAATAGTTTTGACCATTAACAATAATTAAATCCTTCGTTCTTCCGGTAATCACCAACTGCCCCTCATTTAGCAAACCTTGGTCACCGGTATCTAACCAGCCATCGTCGTTAATCAGTTTTTCATTTAATTCAGGCGCTTGATAATAACCTTTTGTAACATTTTCGCCTTTAATTAGCACACGCCCTATTACATTTTCAGCAACGGCTTCCCCTGCGCTATCTGCAATTATCATCTGCGTCCCAGTAATAGCGGTTCCTAAGCGAACCAACTCTATACTTTGACCTGATGCCTCCGTAACGACTTTTGCTGGCAAACCTTCCACCAAAGAGCTTCTCAGCACATGAAGCGTAGAAAGTGGTTGAGCTAATGCGGGAAACGTTACGACCAGACAGGCTTCTGCTAAACCATAGACGGTAAACATAGCGGTTTCCGCTAAACCAAAGGGTTTCATGACCGCGTTAAATTCTCTACATAGCTCCGCTGAGATAGGTTCTGCTCCATTAAAGAGTAAACGGACATGCGATAAATCAAGCCCGTCTTGATTCTCTGGTTTGAAACGCTTTAAAACATGCTTATAGCCAAAGTTAGGCGACGATAGGGTTGTCGCCTTCTTTTCACTGGATTTTTCAAGCCAAAGCGCTGGCCGACGAACAAATAAGTCAGTTGGCATCATATATTGGTTGATATTGACGAATAAGGGCGTTAAGTGGAAACCAATAATGCCTAAATCGTGTGTTAATGGCATCCAGCTAAAAAAACTGTCCCTCTCGTCAAATGCACTGCATTCAATAATGCCAAATAAATTGGTGACTAAATTCTTATGTGTTAGCACAACACCTTTAGGGTCGCCGGTAGAGCCTGATGAGAATTGAATAAACGCCGTTTGTTCAGGCTTAATATCAGCCGGTTCGGCTAATACATCAATTGTCTCAATCCTATCAAGAATTACTGCTTTATGATTAATCTGTTCAAAAATTGACTCCTTACCCTGCTCCTCAGCGTACACTTTCAAACGTTGCAATGCTTTTCTAGTCGTTGCTATATAAGGGTTTTCTAGTTTTTCAAAAACATTAAATACTTTTTGACGATGCCCATCACTGGTCCCAATTGCTAACGGGACGGCAACAATGCCTCCATACTGACAAGCCCAAAATGTATCAATAAACTGCTCATTTTCAGCTAAATGAATAATCAGCTCATCACCTTCTTTCGCGCCTTTTTGTTGAAAATGATTTAACAAACCTAACGCACGCAACTTTAAATCAGGGTAGCTAACTTCGCGTTCCAAATCTTTGCTGCTGATGTAGGTAATCGTTTTGCTTCTATCTTGGTTCTTATCAAGCGCTTCAACTAAGGTTTTGGGGAAATTATTCATAACATGTAGGTGGTATCTTTAATCAAAGTATTAGCCAAATTTTGGGGCGTATTTTATAGCCATTAAATAATTTGAGGTAGGTTTTCAGGGTCAAATGTATAAATTACGGGCTCACAACGGCTAGATTTCATCATCAGGGAGGCACTAACCTGCTGACCGACTTCTAAAGGCACACAGGACCAACGAGATGCCTCACCATACTCACTTGGGCACTCTAATAATTTATTAGGCTGGCTTAAGCTAAACCCACAACGTGACACACCAAGACCTAGGCCCCGCCCCGTGGCTTTGATAAACGCTTCTTTGCATGTCCATATATTGAAGAAAGTAGACATTCGTTCATCATCGGCGACATCCAACCACTCGGCTTGTTCCGCGATTGAAAAATTTCGGTTAACCATTCCTTCTAGGTTATCCAAGTGCCGCCACTTTTCAATATCAACACCCAGCTCCTTTTTAAGCGCCACGGCCACTAATGCACTAGAACCAGAATGAGATATATTAAAAGAGAGTGCTGAATCGACTATATACGGTTTACCATACGCCGCCTGTTGAAACCTAATATCGCCCGCTGGCAAATCTAGATAACAGGACAGTAGCTCTCTCAGTTGCCCTCTCATGGATACCGCATACGCTCGATGACGCTGGTTTTTCAAACAAACGATTTTTCGCTCTTCATCATCACTCAAACTGCTGTATTTATTTAGCGCAGCTTCAGCCTGAAGACTTAGTTTCCACACATGCACATCGGCCGCTTTCAAACGAGGAATTTGCTGCGCAATTTGTGGGACAAAACTGACCATAATGAACTACTATAATTTAAAACGCTTAGACGTTAATTAAACCATGAGCATGAGCAACAACTCAAAAGATAACAACAATTCTGAGCAATATACGATAAACCCAGCTACTTATCACTGGACTTATCACGCCATGAAAGCTCTCTTCAAGGTTTTCAGCCTAAACATTCGCACCCATGGGAAAAACACCTCTTGGCTAGATGGCGATATCTTTTTATTCAATCACTTTGCTAGATTTGAAGCCTTCATTCCACAGTATTTAATTTATGAAAAGACTGGGCTCTATTCTAGGTCAATTGCGTCAAAAGAGTTGTTTGCCGATAATTTTTTTGGCCGATATCTTGTTGAATTAGGTGGTATACCTAATGACACTAAGGCTCTCATGTATCAGGTATCTAAAGATATCTTACAAAAACAAAAACTGGTTGCCTTTCCTGAAGGAGGAATTGTAAAAGACCGGCGTATTCTCGATGAGCAAGGTCATTACCGAGTTTACTCTCGCTCTAATAATCAACGCCGAAAACTACATACTGGACCTGCTGTTATTGCATTAGCCATTGCTATTTTCAAACAAGTTGTGCGCGATATTAATCAACAAAATAATACTGAATTATTATCTTTATGGGTTGAAGAGCTAGGGTTTAAGAATTTGAAACAGTTATTAGAGGCTTGCAAAAAAACCACTGTTATCATTCCATGCAATATTACCTTTTACCCCTTACGCATTAGCGATAATGCCCTCAATAACAGTGTACATTTTTTTATTGATAACCTGCATCAGCGGTTATCAGAGGAATTGCTAATAGAAGGAAATTTCTTACTCAAAGATACTGATATGGATATTCGGATGGGCCAACCAATCATCGTAGAAGATTATTGGACAAAAATGGAGGCTGCAATAGCTACCCTTTTTGTCAAAAATCCATCCTTGTCACTCAAACAAATTTTAAGTAAAGCTGAAGGCAATGAAACTTTGAGCAACACCTTATTTCGGCTAAGTTACCAACGCAGTGCTAAGAAAATTCGTGATGACTATATGCATGCTATTTATGACAATGTCACCATCAATATTGCCCATATTGCCGCAACACTCATTATGCATTTTGTTGCACAAAGACAGCTTCGCATTAATAAAAAAAAGCTCCATCAGCTTATCTACATCACCATTAAAACATTGCAAAAAAACGCCACTCTAAACTTCCACAGAACATTAGAAAACCCCTCGATCTATCGCAATCTATTAATGACCAAAAGTGCAACATTTGATCAGTTTTTAAGAAGCGCCAGCAAGGCAAATCTAATCGAGACCTCAGGATTGTATTACACTTTTACTGAGCAGCTCGCTTCAGAGCATGACTTTGACAGCATTCGCTATAAAAACCCAATGGCCGTCAATGTAAATGAAGTTGCCTCTATTCCTCAGATAAAAAAATCCATTCAACGTAGTTTAGCGTTTAACTTTCGTAAGGATTCAAGCAAATTCGCACAACTACTTTTTGAAGATGAACTGCTTGAATATCAATGGGATATCTCTCAGTTTAAAGAAACTAAGCATGAGGACATTAACCAACAACACTTCTCAGAGAAGCTAGCAAAACCGTATATTCTGATACCAAAAAAACCAAATGGTGAATGCGTTATCCTCATCCATGGTCTTTTATCTACCCCCGCTGAACTTAAAGAGCTCGGCCATAAGTTCTATGAAAAAAATTATATTGTTATTGGCTGTCGACTCAAAGGACATGGAACATCCTCTTGGGACTTACATCAACGAACTTGGCAAGACTGGCGTCAATCGTTATTACAATGTTTAAAAATAGCACATTGTTACACTAAAAAAGTACACCTCGTTGGTTTTTCCTGCGGTGGCTTATTAGCTCTGATGGCCGCTGCCAACTACCGACTTCATATTAGCTCGGTCACCGCGTGCTCTACACCTATTTTATTTAATGACCCATTAATTCAACTCGTCAATCTGACTCATTCTGCAAATAAAATTATAAAAAAAATGAGTGCATCTGAAGGCATCTTACCTTTTAAAGACAATTCACCCGAGCACTCTCACCTCAATTACCACAACATACCTATCGCTGCCATTAATCAACTACTGATATTAATTAATGAGGTAACCCGTCGCCTAAAAAAAATAGGCTGCCCTGTTTTCTTGATTCAAGCGGACAACGACCCTGTTGTCAGCTCATCCAGTTTCGCGGAAATCTCAAAACAGATACCTAAAGAGTTATTGTCTTATCTATGGGTTAGCTCTAATCGCCACGGAATTTTGTATGAAAACACGGATTACTGCCAAGAAAAAGTCATCGACTTTGTCGGCAGTCAAAGCAAATAGCGTAAAATCCCCGCCATTAACACTACTTAATTTTTAGACATGCGCGTTCACCTCAAAACCTTAGGCTGCCGACTCAATGAAGCAGAGATAGAATCATGGGCCAATGACTTTAGCGCTCAAGGGCATACGCTTGTTAACGAGGATGCTGCACCCGATGTTTTAGTATTAAACACCTGCGCTGTCACTCAGGGTGCGGTACGAAAATCTCGTCAACTGGTTCGTAAAACACATAAAAAAAACCCTAAAGCAAAACTGGTTGTCAGTGGCTGTTATGCGACATTAAATGAACAGGAAACGGTTAGCTTAGATGGCGTTGACTTACTCGTCAACAATCAGCAGAAAGACCAACTAGTGCAATTAACACTTGCCCAACTTAGTGAAGAAACCATGCCAAGCATAGCCACTGAGCCCAATGCTGTTGCCTTATTTTCAAGAGGCCGTCAACGAGCCTTTATAAAAGTACAAGACGGCTGTCGATACCGCTGTAGCTTCTGCATTGTCACCGTTGCCAGAGGTGATGAAAAAAGCAAGCCCATCCCTGATATTGTGGCTGAAGCGAATGCTATTCATCAACAAGGGGTTTCTGAAATAGTCATCACCGGCGTACACCTCGGCGGCTATGGGAGCGATATTAAAGAAAATCTCTATAACTTAATCACGGCTTTATTAACACAAACCAGCATCCCAAGGATACGTATGGGCTCACTCGAGCCTTGGGACTTACCAGACGGCTTCTTTGAACTTTTCAAAAACGCCAGATTAATGCCGCATATGCATTTGCCCATTCAAAGCGGCTCAGATTCGGTACTAAGAAGAATGTCTCGGCGTTGTAAAACAGACGAGTTTCGTGCACTGGTGACTGAGGCTCGCAACTTTATACCTAACCTAAACATCACCTCTGATATCATCGTTGGCTTCCCTGGTGAAACAGACGAAGAATGGCAACACACGCTAAATTTTATTGAGGAAATGCAGTTCGGTAATTTACATATTTTTAGCTACTCGACAAGAGAGGGCACAAAAGCTGCCACGATGCCAAACCAAGTCAGTTCCGAAAAGAAGAAAAGCCGAAGTAAAGCATTGCACGTCTTAGCTGAATCATCTCAACATACACAAATGAGTAAGATGATCGGCTCAACTGTTGATGTTTTATGGGAGGACAGCCATCAAGTAAATGAAGATGGAACAAGTACTTTATTTGGCTATACCCCTAACTATCAGCGTGTTAAAGCCATTAGCAGACAACCGGGAAAGCTAGTTAATCATATTGCTAGGTGCAAAATCATATCGATTGAGAACAATACTTTTAAGGCTGAATTACCCTAAATCGCCTCGCTCATAAAACATTTTGGTTGCGCCGGCCACTGCTATAGCTGGTGCAATCAAATTCACAACAGGGATTGTTGTCGCTAACAAACTAACGCCACCAAACGTAATGCTATTCATTTTAGATTTATTCAACATACGCTTTTGTTCTTTAAATAAAACATTATGGTTTTCAAACCCATAGCCAGCGTATTCAAACGATAAAAACCATGCACTAAATAACAACCATAAAGGCAAGCTAATCACATTTAGACCTGGAATAAGCGACAATATCAAAAGAGGCAGCGCGCGAACCAAATAATAAGAAATCTTCCGCAACTCCGAGCCAAGCATTGGCAATATTTCTTTTAGAAAAGACTCATATTGAGCTTCCTCATACGGTTGCCCTCTTAAGTATGCTTCAACGCCTTTTGATAACTGCCCATAAAAAGGTGCAGCAATGATATTAGCGATGAGGGTAAAAGAATAATAAACAAGCGTTAAAATACTTACCATAAATATAGGCAAAATTAACCAGGTCAGCCAGGATAACCAACTCGGTAACATCGAATCGACAGTGGTTGATAAATAGTGCCATAACAGCCAACTCGCTAAACCAAACAGAACCATATTAATCAATAAGGGAATAATAACAAAGCGCCTTAACCCCGGTTGTTTAATTAAGTTAAAACCCGCGATAAAACAGCGAGTACCATAGGATAAGGATTCAGTATCAATATTCATTTTTGTTTAAGGATAAAATTAATTAACTTTGTAGAGATGTACTTTGATAAAATTGAGTTAAATTACTTTAACTTTAAAATCGTAATAAGTAAGTCATAAATCTAAATGGAATTAGTATGGAAGTAGCTTACAATAACACAGGTTTTACCAGCATGAATGAACCTAAAGCAAAAGTTATCACAATCACCAGTGGTAAGGGTGGGGTTGGTAAATCTAGCACCGCAACTAACTTAGCTCTTTCACTTGCTGCACTGGATAAAAAAGTATGCGTATTTGATGCCGATGCAAGCTTAGCCAATATTAATATTCTTTTAGGCATTCAACCAACACACACCTTACAGCACCTTTTAAACGGTGAAAAAGAACTAAAAGACATTATCATTGATGGTCCTCGTGGCTTGAAAATTGTTCCTGGCGCCACAGGAATCGCAGAGTATGCACATTTATCTGATGAGCAGAAAGAAATCTTGCTGACCGCCTTAGACAAGCTACAAAAAGATTTTGACTACCTCATCATTGATACAGCGGCAGGCATTGGGGATGATGTTCTCGATTTTATTAAAGCCTCACAGTTTTCAATCATCATCATTACTCCAGAACCGACTTCTTTAACGGACTCATTTTCCTTACTTAAAGCCTTAAAACGCTCAAACTATAATCGCACTTCATATGTTCTCGTCAACATGGCATTAGACTTTGATAATAGCCAAGCGATCTATAAGCGTTTTGAATCCGCAGTGAAAAAATATATTGACGCAAATATCGCTTACCTAGGCTATATTCAAGTAGATGAAACAATGATTTCTTCCGTTAGTCTCCAGTGCCCAGCCGTCTTATTAAGCCCTGACTCTGTCGCCAGTAACTGTTTTAAAAATTTAGCGACTGGACTAAACAAAGATATTGAGAACAGCCCGATTGACTCTTTTGCTGACTTTTGGCGGCAACAAGGTAGCATAGTAGGCATCACCGTTAAAAAACCTACGGAGGCGGCTAATAACGTATTTATCAATAAAGCTCAGAGTACTGAACTACCAATACCACACGCAACTACTCCTATTGACTTTCAACAAGCACTAGAGGTTTGCATTAAGCATTTATCAAGTAGTGAGGTAACAGAAGAAGATTCTGCTACTTTTCTTGATGCCATTGCCCCATTCCAAGCAGTAAAAGCAAAAGATACCGCCGAATCGAGCTCAACATCAAGCGCTTCATCTGTAAGAGAGTTTTACAAATACCTAGAACAGCACTCTTTTCCAAAAAATGATATTCGTGAAGTGGTATCGACCCTTGAGCAAGTCTATTTTGAGAGGCATGGTGAAAGCCTTAATAGTATTGATTCAACCACTTTGAAATTATTTTCCCAATTCAGTGGTTCTGAAGACGATTTACGTTACGTCAATGAACAATTATCTAATAACTTCCAACGGTTATTCGATAAACCACTACATAATATTATTGAAGAAACTCAACACCTCTGTTCATCGGACGACTTTCAACAACAGGAGTTTGATACACTGCTGACTGAGTTATTGTCTAGCTATCAACAACGATTTGCCACCCATTTTAAAACCGCAGCAGATGCTCACTTAGATTCAGCAAAAGAAGAAATATCCACCTTGCAAAAACAGGTGTCCGATACTAACAAAGAACTCAGTAGCACGACTAATTTGTTAACAGAAAAAACACTTCTCATAGAAAAGATACAAGCGCTTTTTCCAAAGAGCTAACATTTTAATACAATATGTTATTAATTAACGATTAAACAGTGTGTCGTAATTTTTAGAGCTCATACTAGCTATTTCCCCTAGCGATAGCCCCTTTAACTCGGCCATTTTCTCTGCCACATACTTTACGTAACTTGGGTAGTTTGGTTTACCTCGCATCGGAACTGGAGCCAAATAGGGTGAGTCTGTTTCTATCAAAAACCGATCATTCGGAACTTTTTTTGCAACCTCCTGAACTTGTAGAGCATTTTTAAAGGTCACAATCCCCGAAAATGAAATATAGAAGCCAAGGTCTAGTGCTTTTTTAGCCATTTCCCAATCTTCTGTAAAGCAATGTAAAACACCCCCCGCTTCTCCTGCCTGCTCCTCTTGCATAATGCTAATCGTATCGTCTCTTGCGTCACGTGTATGAATAATTAGCGGCTTGTTTGTTTTCTTTGCGGCTGCAATATGTTGACGAAAACGCTGTTGTTGAACCCCTAATTCGGCGTCATTATTCAGCCTATAATAATCTAGGCCTGTCTCACCAATAGCCACTGCGTTATCATTCAACGCCTGCTCTATTAATTCATCAACACTTGGATCGTGCCCCTCCACTTCATTAGGATGCACGCCAACTGAGTACGATATTTTTTTATAATCGGCCACCAAATCCCGCATCGCTGGATAATCTTCCCAATTAATAGAGACACATAACATATGGTCTAACAAATCAGCTTTTATAGCTTCTAAGTATTCGCTAACACTATTTCCATAAGGGGTCAGGTCAACACGATCTAAGTGGCAGTGTGAATCAATAAACATAATTTTCCATTAAAATAAAAAACGGCCCAAAAGGCCGCCTTTGTCTGGTTAAAGCTCTAGGCTACATAGTATGGGTCGGACGCCCTGTCTGCGATGTTCCAGCTAAATAAGTTTCTATTTTTGAACGAGCTGCGCCACCATCTTGGTCGTTAAATTGCACGCCTACACCATTGGACCGTGAACCTTCAGCACCAACGGGCGTAATCCAAATAATTTTACCCGCAACTGGGATTCGCTCTACTTCACCCATTAAACTTAATAACATGAAGACTTCATCACCTAACTTATATTTTTTATGCGTAGGGATAAATAAACCACCTCCCTCAACATAATCCATGAATGCTGCATATAAAGCATTCTTATCTTTAATTGTTAAGGATAATATCCCTTGTCGCGCTTCTGTTCCAACACTATTCATTTCTTCAGCCTTTATTTAAGGGTTAACGCATAACTTTGTATCGCAAACTCTTCTATCATTAATTGTTGATTAACTTGATACGACTCTAGCGCTATTAATTGCGCTGAGCGGTCCAACAAACCATGTATGTCCTTTAAGTTTAGCTTTTCTACAATAACTTTCAAGTCATCCGAACGTTCTGTTTGAATTAGCACTTGGTCAACCGTCTCATAAGAACATTTGATGGCATCATTTAACCAAGACATTATCCACTTTAAAACAGGCACGTCTTTCAGGCTCACACACTTTTCAGCAAATATTAGCGGGTCTAACCGCCCCTTTAAAAGCGCTAAAAAATCATTAAAGATGGCGGTCTCTAACGCCAATGTGTCTTTTTTCCATAAATCATAAGCTAGAAGCGGTGCACCATTTGCTAAACGAAGATACTGATCGGTCTCTTCGCAAGCTAAATCATTTAACCATGCTTGCGCTTGCGCTAACTCAATCTCTTTTACCGTCACTAGTTGGCAACGACTGCGTATTGTCACCGGTAAACTCGACAAGCTGTGTGCTATTAATATTAAGCAGGTATTTTCACTCGGTTCTTCTAAGGTTTTAAGCAAACTATTCGCTGCTTGATGCAACATTGCATCAGCAGGGTCAATAATAACCACTCTTGGTTTAGTGTATTGACTACTCAACGCCAACGACTTACTTAGTTCGCGTATAGCATCGACTTTAATACTATCCTTTCCTTCTTCAGGGGCTAGATGATAAAAATCAGGGTAATTGCCCGCATTAAATAACAAACACGACTCACATTCGCCACAAGCAATATTATCTTCAGTAGGTGAAAGGCAAATCGTTCGATGTGCAAATGACTGAGCTAACGATGATAGCCCTATTCCATCATCGCCAACCAGCATCAAAGCACTGGGTAATCTATCTTGTTGTAAATAACGCGTTAACTGATCCCAATATGTTTGCAACCAAGGATAATAAATGTGAGCTGGCTTATTCATCCGTTAATATCTTATCTAGATAACATTGAATATTTTTCTGTACTTGCTCAATATTCTCAGAAGCATCAATCAAACAAAAGCGGTTTGGTTCAGCCTTCGCTCTATCAAGATAAACCTGTCGTACATTATTGAAAAAAGTTTTCTTCTCAGCTTCGAAACGATCTGGCTCGCTCCGACCAGCTGCTCTCTTCAAGCCCACCTCTACTGGCAAGTCTAGTAAGACCGTTGTATCCGGTGACAAGCCTTTTTGAACAAAATCTTCAAACCAATGTATATCTGCCATTTTAAAATCACGGCCACCGCCTTGATAAGCATACGTAGCATCCGTAAAACGGTCACACACTACCCATTTACCTGCTGCTAAGGCCGGCTTAATGACCTGTTCAAGGTGCTGCGCACGTGCCGCGAACATCAACAGCAATTCAGCCTCATTACATAGCTTTTCCGTATGATGCTCTAACAATAAGCCTCTAATTTTTTCAGCTATGGCTGTACCCCCTGGCTCCCTTGTGGTGATAATGTCTTTATCATTAGACGTTAAATAGTTAGCAATGAAGTTAAGGTTGGTCGTTTTACCTACACCTTCAACACCTTCAAGTGTTATAAATTTCCCCATTCTCATCGTCATTTATTCCGCTGATATTTATCGACTGCTGCATTATGTTGTTTTAGCGTTTCTGAAAAAACGTGTGTCCCATCACCTTTTGACACAAAGTATAAACTTTTCGTTTCTACTGGGTGTAAAACAGCCTCAATAGCGGCCTTTCCAGGCATTGCGATAGGTGTTGGCGGTAAGCCATAGCGTGTATAGGTGTTGTAGGGCGTATCCTTTCGTAAATCTCGGAAGCGTATATCTCCCTTATAAATATCACCCATGCCATATATGACCGTTGGATCGGTTTGTAACTTCATGCCTATTTCAAGCCGACGGATGAACAAGCCTGCTATTTGCTTACGTTCTGATGCAACACCTGTTTCCTTTTCAACTATTGAAGCTAAAATCAGTGCATCATAAACGCTGGGTATCACCGCCTTCTTTTGTCTTTCTGGCCATGCTGAATTAACAAAAACCTGCATTGAGCGATACGCTCTTTTGATAATATCTACATCTGAAGTATTTTTAACAAAGAAGTACGTTTCAGGTAATAACAGGCCTTCTAGGTGTTTTTCTGAAATATTCAGTAATTCCAAATACTCCGTCATCATGGCATTAATAGGTAATGTACTTTTTATCGCTGAATGCCCCTGAATGTCGTTTAATATCTCTTTAAATGTTTGCCCTTCAACAATAGAAATCGCATATTGATTGACCTTGCCCTTCACTAAATAGCTCAAAATTTGTACGGGTGTTAGCCCAGGAGAAAACTCATATTCACCGGCTTGAATTTTATTGGCGACACCTTCAAACCTGACCAGCCATTTAAACCAACGCCCATTCACCACGGACTTTTTATCCAGTACTGAAATAATTTGATTGAGGTTCTGGCCTTTTTCAATACTCACCAAGACCGAGCCCATTTCATCTGTTATGTACGATTCGTTAATCGAACGCTCATACAGCATCCAAAACCAACCGAGCAAAAGGCTAGAGACAATAATACTGATAGCAATAAAACGCCTTATCATTATTGACACCTGGTAACGTTAACTTGCTGTTGAATAGATTCATAAACCGAGTTCAATGCCCACTGTGCATAATGTTGATCTGTTTTAACAAAAACAGCCCCATCTAGGTTTAGTTGTTTAACATGACGAATTGGCATCAAACTATTCGTCATAAAAATTTCATCTGCTTTTTTTAAATCGTCCACTGTTAACTCCGCTACTTGACAGTCGATATTATCTAGCTTGGCTTGCTGAATTAAGTGCTGACGAATAACACCTAATACCCCTGCTTGAGCTAAATCTGGTGTTTTTAAAACACCTTTGCTCACCATAAATATATTACTCATTGTTCCTTCAATAACTCGCTCATTGACATCCAGCATTAACCCTTCAAGCTGTTGCGTGCTGCCTATTTCTCTGCGCGCAAGAACTCGCTCCAATTGATTGAGGTGCTTAATTCCAGCCAACAAAGGCTGACGACTGAGACGAGTATGACATAACGCTAAATCAATATGAGCCAATGATTCTTTGATCCCCATATTACTAGCAACAAAAGAGACAACACGCGTGATCACTGGGTTGGATGGTGGTGTGAAACCTCTCTCGCCTATCCCTCTTGAAACAACGAGTTTTATAGTGCCATAGGCTGTATCGATAAGCTGTGAGATCTCTTGCTTAATAATACCTGCATCAACCGGCGGAAAACCAAGCACATCACAGCCTTTCTGTAAGCGCTGAATATGTGCATCTAAAAAACACGCTGTATTAGATTCAACTAAAATCGTTTCAAAAAGCCCATCACCATACTGAAAACCTCTATCCAGTGAACTAATGGACTCCTCAAATTCCCCATTAATAAGTATCTTAGGCTTCATCAGGAACTAACGCTTCCAATAGTGCCTTCGCTTTATGCCGTGTTTCTGCGAGCTCGTTAACAGCAATAGAGTCAGCAACAATCCCAGCTCCTGTTCGTAAAATAAGTTGCTTACCATTAACCGTAAAAGTTCTTATTAAGATATTTAAATCCAAGTCCCCATTACGGTTAATATAACCCATAGAGCCTGTATAAGCCCCTCTCGGCGCATCTTCCAGCTCGTTAATTATTTCCATACAACGAACTTTAGGGCAACCGGTAATCGTACCACCTGGAAAAACTGCTTTAATAATATCTGTTGGTGTTTTATTAGCTGATAGTTTGCCACTAACATTTGAAACAATATGATGTACCGAAGCATAGGATTCTAACGTCATTTTCTCATCAACTTTAACCGTCCCTGTCTCACAAATTCTACCAAGATCATTACGTATAAGGTCAATCAACATAATGTGTTCAGCACTTTCTTTAGCGTTTAGGAGTAGTTCTTTCGCGATTTCTTTGTCCGTAGCCTCATTATCATCCCTAGGCCGCGTACCGGCAATCGGTCTCATTTGAACAGTCTCATCAAGGCAACTAATAAGGCGCTCAGGTGATGATGAGCAAACCACGCTACCATTAAAGCAAGCAAGCCCTGAAAAAGGTGCTGGATTGCATTGACGTAATGAACTATAAACTTCAATATAATCAAAGCCTTGCTTAATTTTACCCGTCCATTGTCGAGATAAATTAACTTGTAAGGTATCACCTTCCACTAAATACGACTTAATCTTTTTAACGCCATTAAGAAATGCCTCTGGGGTATCTTCTTGAAGCTTCGCTTTAGGTTTTTTAAACCGCGTTTTTTTTAATTTATTAAGGTCAGCAATAACATCATCAATTAATGCCTCTTCACCTTTTTCACACACTATCCAGCAAGTATCGTCCTTATGACGCTTTATAATCGCAATCGGAATTCTAACTGCACTGGCAATGGGCAAGTTTGTATCTACCTTAAGGCCCGATAGTTTTGGTTCGATTGACGCAAGCAATTCATAACTTAAAAAAACGAACCAACCACCGGTAAATGGTAGATCAGTGCTAGAGCTTAGGTTTTTATGGATATTAAATGATTCTTCAAATTTCGAAAAGAAATCATTATCTTTTAAATTAAGTGATTCAATTTTCTCACCCGGAAATGCAAATAAGATGTCAAAACCATTATTTGCTTGACCAACACCATTACTTTCTAATAAATAGGGGTAACGCTGCCGATTAAATGCATGGCAAGCTAATAAATCAACATTTGATGGAATTTGAAGCCTAGTAAAAGATTCAGAATTCTCTATGGCCCGTGCCACCTAGCTTACTATGCTAAAGTCGTTTAAAGACCAAGGTACCGTTAGTTCCACCAAATCCAAATGAATTCGACACAACAACATCTATATCCATCTGACGTGCTTCATTGGGGACGTAATCTAAATCACACTCAGGGTCAGGGGTAAATTGATTAATCGTCGGAGGTGCCACTTGATCACGAAGTGCCAATACTGAAAATACAGCTTCTGCACCACCTGCAGCACCTAACATATGCCCCGTCATCGACTTTGTAGAACTCATAGGTACTTTATAAGCGTTATCACCCAAAAGCGTTTTTGCTGCATGTGTTTCCGCAAGGTCACCCGCTGGTGTTGATGTTCCATGTGCATTAATGTAGCTTACCTGCTCTGCGGATAATGAAGCATCCTTAAGTGCATTGCGCATACAACGATATGCACCGTCACCATTTTTAGACGGCATGGTCATATGGAATGCATCAGAGCTCATGCCATAACCAGCTAATTCGGCATAGATTTTTGCACCACGTTTTTTAGCATGTTCATACTCTTCAAGCACTAAAACACCGGCACCATCACTTAAAACAAAACCATCACGGTCTTTATCCCAGGGCCGACTCGCAGTTTCTGGGGAGTCATTCCTACGTGATAATGCGCGCGCTGAAGAAAAGCCTCCGTAAGAGGTCACTGATGTCGCCATTTCTGCACCACCTGCTACCATTACGTCAGCATCACCATATTGAATAATGCGCATTGCATCACCAATATTATGAGCGCCCGTCGTACAGGCCGTTACGATTGCAAAGTTGGGCCCTTTTAATCCACGTAAAATGGAAAGATTGCCCGAGATCATATTAATGATATTGGAAGGCACGAAAAACGGCGAAATCTTTCTTGGCCCACCCTTTTGGAATCCTTCAAAACCCGCTTCTATACCAGAAATCCCACCAATTCCAGCACCAATTGCCACACCAATTCTTTCAGCATTCTCATCAGTCACTTCGATTCCAGAATCATCAAGGGCTTGTATGCCTGCAGCTACGCCATAGTGAATAAAAGGATCCATTTTTTTGGCATCCTTGCGGGACAAGTAATCATTTACATCGAAGTCTTTAACTGCTCCTGCAAAATTAGATGGGAAATCAGCTGTATCAAACCGAGTTATCGGAGCAATACCACTTTGACCTTTTAAAATACTTTCCCACGAATCTGCAACATTACCACCCACAGGTGACAGCAAACCCAACCCTGTAACAACTACTCGACGTTTAGACACAATATGAACTCTCTAAAATAAAACAAGCACGGCCTACAAAAAGTAAGCCGTGCCTGAAAAAGAAATTGATTTATTCTGCGTTGTTATTAACGTAGTCAATTGCTTGTTGAACTGTCGTGATACCTTCAGCCTGCTCATCAGGGATTTCACAATCAAACTCTTCTTCAAGAGCCATCACTAACTCAACAGTGTCTAATGAATCTGCACCTAAGTCGTCGATGAATGAAGCTTCGTTGGTTACTTCTTCTTCTTTAACACCAAGCTGTTCTGCAACGATTTTTTTGACGCGTTCTTCAATATTACTCATTTTTGTATATCCTCTTTATTTTTTGAAACACAAACTCAATTTGTGATCTTCACATTATATTGCTAAATTAAAAAAGTTTAAACATTTCTGTTTACCTAACTGCTCTAGATCACTTAAAGCTTTATTAATAACTACCCCATATACATGCCACCATTAACATGTAATGTTTCCCCGGTAATATATGCGGCCTTATCTGAACATAGAAAAGATACAGCATTGGCAATCTCTTCCGCATCACCAAGGCGCCCAAGAGGCACGCCGTCTAGTAAAGCTTCTTTTTGATCATCCGCTAAGGCTTTTGTCATATCAGTATCAATAAAACCCGGCGCTACAACATTAACAGTGATATTTCTTGACCCTACTTCTTTAGCTAGTGATTTACTAAACCCAATAATACCAGCCTTAGCTGCTGCATAATTAGCTTGACCAGCATTACCGGTAACGCCTACCACCGAAGCGATGCTAACAATGCGCCCTTTTTTATTTTTCATCATGCCTCGTAAACAGCCTTTGCTTACGCGAAATATTGAACTTAAATTAGTTGAGATAATATCATCCCATTCTTCATCCTTCATTCTCAACATGAGATTGTCTCGGGTAATCCCAGCATTATTAACTAATACGGTGGGCGCACCGACGCTAGATGTAATCTCTTTAAGGACAGACTGTATAGAATCTGCATCGGTGACATTTAATTTCATGCCTTTACCCGACTCAGATAAATAGTCTGATATAGCATCGGCACCAGTGTCAGAAGTTGCTGTTCCAATAACATAAAGACCATCCGCCACTAATTGTCGTGCAATGGCTTTACCAATGCCACGGCTAGCACCTGTTACCAATGCAATGGTTTTATCGTTCATGATAACGCCCCTATGGTTTTATTAAGAGAAGCTTCATCACCCGTAGAGTGAAGCCTCAATGATTTATCTATTCTTTTATTAAGCCCACTAAGCACTTTACCCGGGCCACATTCAATCACCGTATCAACACCAGCATTAGCTAAGGCTTCGATTGTTTCCACCCATCGGACAGGCGTATGTAATTGCTGGCCTAATGCACGTTTAATATCTACTGCATCATTATATTGGGAAACATCCGTATTGTGTAACACAGGAATGGCAGGTGAAGCGAACTCAATCGTTGACATTACAGTCAATAATTTTTCTGCTGCTGGCATCATCAATGAACAATGAGAAGGCACACTAACTGGTAAGGGTAATGCCCGCTTTGCACCCTGCTCTTTTGCTAAATCTATCGCTCGATTAACAGCCGCCGTATGACCTGCTATGACCACTTGCCCTGGTGCATTATAGTTAACTGCAGACACCACCTCGCCTTCAGCTGCTTGCTCACAGATCTCAATTAAATTTTCAACCTCAAGCCCTAGTATAGCCGCCATTGCACCTTCACCTTCAGGTACCGCTTCTTGCATAAACATAGCCCGTTGTTCGACCAACTTAACTGCATCTACAAAATCAACGCTACCCGCACAAACCAAGGCACTGTATTCGCCTAGACTATGACCAGCCATCATTACCGGTTGGGTAATCAATTCAGACTGTAAAACACGCCACATTGCCACACTAGCGGTTAATATTAAAGGCTGTGTGTTTTGCGTTTGATTAATGTCTTCTGCGGGACCATTTTGTGCCAGCGCCCATAAATCACGCCCTAAGGCCTGTGATGCTTCATCAAACGTTTGTTGAATTTGAGGGTAACTAGAAGAAAGGTCGCCCAACATGCCGACAGATTGTGAGCCCTGACCGGGAAATACGATGGCTATTTTATTTGCTGTCATCTTTAAAATTTATTATTAGTTAATACAAAAAGGATTACATTTTTACTAAAGCTGAACCCCAAACAAAGCCACCACCAAAGGCTTCCATCAGTACTATTTCGCCTTTTTTAACACGGCCATCTCTAACCGCTTGATCTAATGCTAAAGGCACTGAAGCTGCCGAAGTATTACCTTGGTTCTCGATCGTTAGAACTACCCTTTCCATCGGCATATTCAATTTTTTTGCCACGGATGAAATAATTCTTATATTAGCTTGATGAGGTATCAACCAGTCAACATCTGACTTAAGGAGTTTATTCGCCTCAAGTGTTTCATCAACAATTCGACTTAAGGTTTTAACCGCCACTTTATATACATCATTTCCCTGCATTGTCATAAAGGCTTGATCGCCATCATGCTTCTGATCTTTAATTGGGTTATTAACATAAAGCAGGTCTTGGTATTGACCATCTGAGTGCATATGCGTTGATAAAATCCCTGGCTCTTCAGACGCTTCAAGCACCACAGCACCTGCACCATCTCCGAAAATAACACAGGTATTTCGATCTGAATAATCCAGAATTCTCGAATTTGCTTCCGCTCCGATAACAAGGGCTTTTTTAGCGCCACCCGCTTTAATAAATTGGTTCGCAATCCCAAGAGCGTAAACAAACCCTGAGCAAGCTGCTTGAACATCAAAGGCAGCCCCCCCTTTTGTTCCTAACTTGTTCTGTAAAATGCAAGCTGTACTAGGAAACACTCTATCAGGGGAACTTGTACCAACAATAATGAGGTCAATTTCAGACGCATCAACGCCAGCAGCTTGAAGCGCATTATTTGCTGCAATCTCCGCCATACTTGACGTCGACTCATGCTCGGCAATAACGTGCCTTTGCTTTATTCCGGTGCGAGCATAAATCCACTCATCTGAAGTATCTAGAATGGATTCAAAGTACTTGTTAGTAACAATTTTTTCAGGTAAATAACTACCTGTGCCCGTTATTTTTGCATTAAACATCAAATAACGCCTTGCCTATACATTGTTTTTTTGGTCTTAAAAAATTTAAGACCCACACTAATGTTAGTCTTTATCAGCAACAACTTGTTCGCCACGGTAAAAACCGTCAGCGCTAACATGGTGCCGCAAATGAACTTCACCCGTTGTTGGCTCAGTTGATAACGTTTTAGCTGTCAACCCGTCGTGCGAGCGACGCATGCCTCGTCTTGAACGTGATTTTTTACTTTTTTGTACTGCCATCTCAAATTCTCCAGAGAATTAATAATTTTCATGACATAACTGCCATAAATGTTACTAAAGCTGAACGCATCGCGCTCTGCTTAAAATTCAACACCCTATCTTTAGATAGGACCTTAGCGAAATAAAAAGTGACGCCTTCTTAATTCAACTTTAATTTTTCTAGCACCTCAAACGGGTTTTTCTTTTCTTCCATTTCAAGCGTAAAATCTTTGCTAGTACTGGTTTTTGGTAATTCTATTGGACAAACATCGTGTCTTGCGATACTAGGCATGACTAAAACAACTTCTGCCTCAACCACATCACTGATCAATAAACGCTCACCCTCATATAGGTAAGGCTCATAATCATCCATTATTAAACCTATCTTTGCTTCATCATTAATAATCGCAAGCTTTACGTTTATATCAATGGGAAAATCAACCAACTCCAAACAAGCGGCGCATTGTAACACGAGATTAGCAGAAATCCGACCCGTTAAAACAACAAATTTACCCGCTTTGCCAAATGTCAACTCTGCCCTTATTGGTGAACTGGACGGGTCTATATCTGCTTGAATTTGCTGAAGTTCCTCATAAACCAATTCACCACTTATTATTCTTTCCTGGCTTGCACACAAGCTTGGGTCCACTTCTATATGTAATGTCTTAGTCATATTAGGTAAAATAGCGTTTAATTTTAATTAGAGCATTATATGAAAGATCAACCGAAATTAGTATTAGCTTCTAGCTCCCCTTTTCGTAAAGAACTATTAAAAAAGATCTACCCCTTTTTTGAAACTGCATCACCCGACATTGATGAAACGAGCCATACTGATGAAACACCTCGTGAATTATCAAAACGACTCGCTATCGAAAAAGCGCAGGCATTATGCTCGAACTTTCCTAACCACCTCATTATTGGGTCTGATCAAGTCGCTATGTTAGGTGACCGACAACTAACAAAACCTAAAACCTTCGAAAACTCTGTTCAACAACTCTCGCGTTCATCCGGCAAAGTCATCCACTTCTATACCAGTGTTTGCGTTCTCAACTCCAACACCCATGAAATAATCAGCGACACAGATATTTGTAAAGTACACATGAAAACGCTGTCACTTCAGCAAATTCAACATTACGTCGAAAGAGACAAGCCATATGGCTGTGCCGCGGCATTTAAATCAGAAGGGCTAGGAATTGCTTTATTTGAGAAGATTGAAGGCGACGACCCTAACGCTCTCGTCGGGCTCCCTTTAATCAAACTCATCCATCAACTAACCCAAATGGGAGTCCAAATACTTTAACGCCCAGCTAACAGTTCTATTGGATAACCATCGGGGTCTTTAACAAATGCTAAAATACTATTTGTGCCTTGCATCGGCCCTGCTTCACGCGTGATTTCACCGCCCTTTTGGCGAATCAATTCACAAGCCTTATACACATCGTCAACTTGTATAGCAATATGACCAAATGCATTCCCGTGCTCATATTCAGCAATATCCCAATTATGCGTCAATTCAATAACTGAGCCGTTACTTTCTGGCTCAAAACCAACAAACGCAAGCGTAAATCGCCCTTCTTTGAATTCCTTACGTCTTAATAGCTTCATTCCAAGTACCTCAGTATAAAACTGAAGGGACCGTTCCAAATCGCCAACACGCAACATCGTATGCAATAAACGCATCTATACTATCCTTAATAGTTTTCTTAGTTAAAAGTCTCTTTTCCCACTTAAGTAATTTTGGTAATAGACCAATACTTTTTTAACATAATGCTGGGTTTCTTTATACGGGGGAATTTTATTCTCATATTTTTTAACAGCTGACTCACCCGCATTGTAAGCAGCCAAAGTAAGTCTTATATTAAAATCAAATAACTCTAGCAAATACCTAAGGTAACGCACACCTCCTTGGATATTTTGCGCCGCATCATTACGGTTACTAACACCAAACCGCTTAGCTGTTGCGGGCATCAACTGCATCAAGCCCACCGCTCCCGCTCTAGAAATAGCGTTCTTATCATAAGCTGACTCAGCATGTATCACCGCCATTACAAGTGATGGATCAACTTTAAATTGTCTTGCTTGTTGGCGAATTAAGGGGGTTAACTGACGACGGTTTTGTTGAAAATTTTTATATTCAATCGTCCCTTTTTTTGGCGTGCGCATAATAAGGCGAAAACCATCACCTTCTGGCGTATCGGTAAAAAAAACACGACCCTTTTCATCTACTTTCTTATACAAGTCAGCTGTAGCATTAGGTGCTGTTATCAACCATACTAAGAGCAAAGAAAAGAAGCGAATAAAACCCATAAACATCAATAGCAAAAAATAATTACAAACACCCTTTCTTTATAACACAACTCAACAGCAAACTTACTCAGAATAAACACCTAGAGTAGGTGACTAAGGTTTAGATAAGCCTGTAACTCCTAAAAATAGCATTTTTGCAGTTATTTTAAAATTTTGTACTATCATTGCTTACATCAAGCTATTACAAGGTTTAAGGATCACCATGCTACAACAAGACGAAACAAAACAAGCCGCCGAATACTTAAGACAGGTCATTCCAATGCTGTCTCAGAACAAATTAGCCCCTACTCCAATAAACTACTCTATTTTCTATTGCTACCTCTCGGGCTGCTCACAAGCACTCAATGATATTATCGATAGCTTCATCAGCGAGAAAAAACCTTTCACGGTTTTAATCATGCTTGAACTGTATGAGAAGTTTGTTAATGGTGGTGCAGCAATAGCCCAGCAAGAAAAAATACATCACTCTATAGAAAAGGTCATCTCAGATGCCTCTGAAGAAGTGCTGCAGATTAACAATACGGCAGGAGAATTTGATAACACCATCAGCAAACACGCTGAAACTTTATCGACGGCTAATGACCCGCAAACAACTGCACTTGTTTTACAACAAATAATGCAAGACACTCGAAATATACTCAAAGAAAACCAAGCCACTCAGGCTCGTATAGAAGAAACAAACTCTGAAATCATTCAGATTAAAGCAGAATTGGAAGAGGTTAAAGCTAGTGCAGAAAAAGACTCTTTAACTGGGCTTAAAAACAGAGGTGCTTTTGACAAAAGAATCGATGATATTGTGTACACTCAAAAAGACCCCAACACGACATTAATCATATTAGATATTGACCATTTTAAACGTATTAATGATAATTTTGGACACCTAGTGGGCGACAGAGTTATACGTTATGTTTCTGCGTTATTAAACCAAATCATTGGGCCCGATCATCATATTGCTAGATACGGCGGAGAAGAGTTCGCTGTTATTTTAACAGGCGTACCAATTAACGACGCCAAACTGCTAACAGAAAAAACTCGCGTTGCTATGTGCAATAGCAAGCTGCAACGTAAAGATAGCAGAGAGACCATTGGCAAAGTGACCCTTTCTGCAGGCATCGCAATCCTTAAACCTGATGATAGCGTCGATTCATTTATTGAACGTGCTGATGAGGCACTCTATAAAGCAAAAGAAAGTGGACGGAACAAAGTCATTATCTCTGAATAAATCTACAGTCGCTCCTCTAGTCCTTTTTTTTCAACAAAATAACTTATCTGATGAGTCTTTTCTTGATCCTGTAAGTAGCGAGTGTTGCAGCAGCTGAACCAAAGGTCGCTAATACAAACAAATGCAAAAACACCGATGTAAGCTCACCGCCCGTCATTAACGGGCGTACTAAAGAAATCGCGTGATATAGGGGTAACACTTTACTTAACCATTGAACCGCATTTGGTAATGTATCAATAGGAAAAAAGACGCCACTCAATAACACCATCGGTGTAATAAACAAGGTGCTGTAATAAAGAAAAAAGTCATAGCTTTTAGCGCTAGAGGTCACCACTAATGCTAAGGATGCGAAACACAATCCCGTGAGAAAAGCGACCGGCAAAATAAATAGGGCCCAGCCGTCTGCAATCAAACCCAATACCATCGAGACGATTAAGATAGCACTGACGCTAATCAAACTTTTAGTTGCTGCCCAAAGTATTTCTCCAAAAACAACTTCTCCAACATTAATAGGTGTGGCTAACATACCCAACCATGTTTGCTGAACTTCCATTCTTGTATAAGCAGAATACATGCCTTCAAAGCTAGCGGCATTAACCGCGCTTGTACAAGCCACCCCAGATGCTAAAAAAGCCATGTAGGTTAAACCTTCAACTTCACCGACAAACTGACCTAGCCCATAGCCTAATACCAATAAATAAAGCACCGGTTCGCCAAAATTACCCATTAAAGATGGCCCAGCTAACTTACTCCAAACTCGAATATGTCTCGACCAAATTGACTGACTTCTTGCTAAAAAAAGCCACACTCTCGCTAACTTACTCACGAAGATCCCGCCCTGTTAATTTGATAAACACATCTTCCAAGTTCGCAGGTCGAAACAAATAATCATCATGCGAACTTTCTTCTAAAACCTCTAATGCATGATTTAACTTTTCGCCATAAAAAAAGCAGATATCACCTGATTTTTCAAAACGCGCAATGGAGCTATCGCAACGCAGCTGTTCAAGCAGCGCTTCTGACGCGGCATGCACCTCAAGAACATGTGATTCAATTTCACCTTTAATGAGCTCCTTTGGCGCGGCATCAGCCATTATTTCACCCTGATCCATGACAATCACCCGATCACATAAACGTTCAGCCTCTTCCATATAATGTGTTGTTAAAATGAGCGTTAAGCCTTGTTTTTTTAATTCACGTAACTTTTGCCATATCGCTTGACGTGCCTGTGGGTCTAAGCCAGTAGTCGGCTCATCCAAAATTAACAACTTAGGTTTATTAATCAATGCTCTGGCCAAGGTCAGACGCCGTCTCATCCCACCTGATAACTCGGAGATTTTACATTTAGCCTTTTCTTCTAATGAGGCAAATTCAAGCAGCTCTTTTGTCCGTTCTTTTAACACAACAGAACTGAGACCGAAAAACCGCCCATAAACATATAAGTTTTCCTCAACACTAAAATCAGCGTCTAAATTATCCATTTGAGGAACCACACCTATAGATTCCCTGACCAACGAAGCGTTTTCTGGCATGGCTAAACCTAAAATAGACAGCTCACCCGAGTCCATAGGGCAATGGCCTACTAACATCCTTAATGTAGTGGTTTTACCTGCGCCATTTGGCCCCAAAATCCCACAAAAACAGCCTGAATCTATCGTCAGATCAAGCTTATTAACAACCGCTTTACCGGCATATAGCTTAGATAGCTTGGTTGATTTTACAATTTCAGATTGCGAAGCAGCAGCATGCATTAGTGTATAAATAATGATTGTTTATTTAATTGCTCATTATAGCGTGCCCTTTATAAACTTAAGAAGGTTTTTACAAACCCCTTGAACAAATACCACACAGCTAATGTATAGATTTGTAGACACCCCTACTAAGCATAAATACTTAAGGGCTTATTAAAAAAACTAATCTCACCTCTGTCGCCATCGCCTTACATCAGCTGGTGTATCTACATCCCACAGCACCGGTAACAATTGGCTACTGAGTTCAACCTTTGTTAGCGCATCAAGCGTTTGCTCTAACACTGTCGAGCTACTCCATCTGACATCATCAAACATCTTTGCATCCATTTTTCGACAAGCAATTAAGACAAACCCACCATCTTCTGCCGGGCCCAAAACAACATCTGAGGAACCTAACGCCTCAAACGCTCTAGTCAAATATTCCGCAGTGATAACTGGGCAATCAGCTCCGATCAACACAACCTCATCATGCTCCTCAAGCCCTTGCTTAAGCGCAAACAGCATCCGCTCACCTAAACCCAAGTTTGATTGGTCTTTTAATGAAACCTCTTCCTCTGCTGCATAGCGTTGAAAAAATTCATGCTGCTGACTAGGGGCACACCATATTTGCACTTTAAAGTGGCCGCTTAACGCAACTTGCAAGGTATGCTCTAATAGCTCTACGTATACATCGGTGGCTGCTTTTTCACCCAATTCAGTTATTAAGCGAGTTTTAACAAACCCTCGTATTGGCGCTTTAGCAAAAACCTGTAGCAATCTATTATTCATTCAATATCATATTATTATAAGTTTGGCGATTTTATCCTAAACGCTAATCACCTATACTATCGCGTTACGAAAAAGCACCTAACTTCTTATGAATCAAGATCTGGCACATCTTCAACCCTACCCATTTGAGAAACTAGCAAAACTCAAACAAGGCATTCGTCCTCCCAGTGATATTGAGCATATTGCGTTATCTGTTGGCGAACCAAAGCACCCTACGCCTCAAATAATAACCGATGCGTTATTGAAGCATTTGCACACCTTAGGCCAATACCCTACAACAAAAGGGCTCGATGCTTTACGTCAAAGCATTGCTTGTTGGTTAGCTCAGCGTTTTAGCATCGACACAGGTGCCATCAATCCAGACACTCAGATTTTACCGGTGAGTGGCACGCGTGAAGCGCTCTTCTCGTTTGCACAATGTGTTGTGCAACGAAGCGATAATGCCCTCGTGATGATGCCGAATCCTTTCTATCAAATTTATGAGGGCGCCACCTTATTAGCAGGTGCACGGCCCTACTTTATCAATTGCGATAAAGAAAACAAATACCTACCTGATTACAACAGCATCAGTGCTGACAGCTGGAAAAACTGCCAGTTACTCTATGTATGTAATCCTGGCAACCCAAGCGGTGCAACACATACGGCAGAACAACTGAAACAGCTTATTGAATTGGCGCACCGTTATGATTTTATTATTGCTGCCGATGAGTGTTATTCAGAAATTTACAACACTGGCCAATCTAAACCGCTGGGTTTATTAGAAGTCAGTGAGCAAATGGGCAACAAAGATTTTGCTCGCTGCGTCGTTTTTCATAGTTTATCAAAGCGTTCCAACGCACCCGGTTTACGCTCTGGGTTTGTTGCCGGCGATGCGACTGTTCTAAAAAGCTATTTTAGCTACCGAACATACCATGGCTGCACCCTCCCAACACCTAGCCAGCATGCCAGTATTGCCGCTTGGAATGATGAGGAACACGTAAAACAAAACCGACTTTTATATAGTCAAAAGTTTAGCGATGTTTTAACTGTTCTAAGCGATAGCTTAGATGTTAAAGCGCCCGATGCCGGCTTTTATTTATGGGCAAAAACACCCATTTCAGACATCGACTTTAGCCAACAACTGTTTGCTCAACAAAACATTACTGTATTACCGGGCCAATACCTCGCGCGTGACACAGCAGACGGCAACCCCGGTATAAATCACATACGTATGGCACTCGTCGCACCGGTTGACGAATGTTTAGACGCCGCTCATCGAATTAAACAATTTATACAGACTCTTTAAAAATAATTAACCCATAGATAACAGGATAAACTCATGCAAAACCTAGAAAATATCATTAACGAAGCCTTTGAAAATCGTGCCGACTTTGATTCCAAAACAGTTTCAACCGATATTCGCAATGCCGTAGAAAAAGCGCTAGCCCTACTCGATAGCGGCGAAGGGCGCGTCGCTGAAAAGAAAGACGGTGAGTGGGTTGTTAACCAATGGTTAAAAAAAGCCGTATTACTATCATTTAAAATTAACGATAACCGCGTGATGGATAGTGATGAAAACCGCTACTACGACAAGGTAGAAACTAAATTTGCGCACTACTCAGAAGAAGACTTTAAAAATGGCGGCATGCGTGCTGTACCCGGTTCAGTCGTTCGTGCCGGTTCATTTATTGGTCCTAATGTTGTGTTAATGCCGTCCTTCGTTAATATCGGCGCTTATGTCGACAGTGGTTCAATGGTCGATGGTTGGGCAACCGTTGGTTCATGTGCGCAAATCGGCAAAAATGTTCATTTATCGGGCGGTGTTGGCATCGGTGGTGTATTGGAACCTTTACAAGCCGGCCCAACCATTATTGAAGATAATTGCTTTATCGGCGCGCGATCAGAAATCGTAGAAGGCGTTATTGTTGGTGAAGGCTCTGTTATCTCCATGGGCGTTTACATCGGCCAAAGCACCAAAATCTATAACCGTGAAACAGGCGAAACCATATACGGTCGCGTTCCACCTTATTCTGTTGTCGTACCAGGCAACTTACCTGCAAAAGATGGCTCACATAGTTTATATGCTGCCATCATCATCAAAACAGTAGATGAGAAAACACGCAGTAAAACGGGTTTAAACGATTTATTAAGGGATTAATATGTCTGTTGTTATGTATGGCATTAAAAACTGCGACACCATTAAAAAAGCCAAAAAATGGCTTGATGAAAAAGGTGTTGAGTTTACCTTTCATGACTACCGCAAAGATGGCTTAAGTGACGAACTTTTATCGTCACTTGAGTCTACGCTTGGCTGGGAGGCTTTACTTAACAAGCGTGGCACTACATGGCGTAAACTACCGGAAGAAACAAAAGACGCCATTAACAAAGAATCCGCTTTATTAATTATGCTCGAGAACCCTGCCATTATTAAACGCCCTATTCTTAACACCGGAAGCTCGCTAGAATTGGGTTTTTCTGATGCAGCCTATCAACAACTATTTCCATCATCATGAGTGAAACACTGGAGCTGACCCAAGCACTGCTAAAAAAAGTATCGCTGACACCAGACGATGCCGGTTGCATGGATTTAATGGCCGATTACCTTCAACAACGAGGCTTTGTTATTGAATGGATGGAGTTTGGCGACACCAAAAATATGTGGGCGCGGCGTGGTGTCACTGCCCCCTTGTTTGTTTTTGCAGGCCATACCGATGTCGTACCGACGGGGCCCTTAGAGCAATGGGACTCACCCCCTTTTGAACCAACCATTAAAGATGGGCACCTTTATGCTCGTGGTGCGGCTGATATGAAAGGCAGCCTTGCCGCCATGCTAACAGCTTGCGATGGCTTTATTACTAAGCTTAACAAAGAACACAAAGGTGACGAAGCTAACGGCTCTATTGGCTTCCTTATTACCAGTGATGAAGAAGGCCCCGCCACTGATGGAACTGTTAAAGTTATCGAAGCGCTAGATGCTCGTGGTGATAAAATTGATTACTGTATTGTTGGTGAACCGACTAGCCATAAAACTTTTGGCGATATGGTTCGTGTCGGTCGTCGTGGATCTATCAATGGTTATTTAACCCTCACAGGTAAACAAGGCCACGTCGCCTACCCAGAACTGGTTGAAAACCCTATCCATGCACTCGCGCCCATTCTTAGTAATTTAACCAAAGAAACCTGGGATAACGGCAATGAATTCTTCCCGCCGACCAGCTTTCAAATTTCCAATATCAAGGCAGGCACAGGGGCTACCAACGTTGTACCGGGCTCGTTAGAACTCATCTTTAATTTACGTTTTTCCAATGAACTCACACCAGAAACCATTAAAAGCCGCATTACCTATATTGTTGATCAACAGTCCGATAATTACGAGCTGACTTGGAACCTCTCTGGCCTACCGTTTATAACCGAACCCGGCGAATTGACCCAGGCTGTTGAAAAAGCCATTATGGAAGTCACGGGGCTACAGACTGAGTTATCAACGGGTGGTGGCACATCCGATGGGCGCTTTATCGCACCCTACGGTGTGCAAGTGATTGAACTGGGCCCTATTAACGACACCATTCATAAAATTAACGAATGCGTTAGTATCGATGATTTAGACACACTTTCACTAACCTATGAAAAAGTTTTAGAGAATATTTTACTTTAAGATAATATTATAACTAATTGGAATCCTTATGAAATATGATTATGATTTAGTCGCCATTGGCGGTGGAAGCGGCGGCATAGCGGGTGCTAATAGAGCTGCTTCTTACGGCGCAAAATGTGCTGTTATTGAACAAGCACGCCTAGGGGGTACTTGCGTCAATGTCGGCTGCGTTCCAAAAAAAGTCATGTGGTTTGCCGCCGCAACTGCTGATGCGATTCATGCAGCCAGTCAGTATGGATTTGATACCTCTCTAAACGGGTTTAACTGGACGGAACTTAAACAAAACCGTGATGCCTATATTGAACGCCTTAATGGTATCTATGCGAACAACCTAGTCAATAACGGTGTAGACCATATTGAAGGTAAGGCTACTTTTATTGACCCTCACACCATTCAAGTTGGCAGCAAACAAATCACTGCCGAACGCTTCCTTATCGCCACTGGCGGCAAACCGTCTATACCGAATATTCCAGGTGCTGAGCATGGCATCACTTCAGATGGTTTTTTTGAGCTTGAAACACAGCCCAAAAAAGTAGCCGTTATTGGCGCGGGCTTTATCGCCGTAGAATTGGCAGGAGTATTTCAAGCCTTAGGCACTCAAGTAAGCTTAGTGATCCGTGGCGAACAAGCACTTAGACAGTTTGACAATATGCTAGGAAAAGAACTCGCTAAGGCCATGGCTCACCAAGGTATTACACTTGAAACCAATAGTTCACCTGTATCGATAGAGAAAAACGCTCATGGAAAATTAATTATCCATACTGAACAAGGTATTTTAGACGGTGAGTTTGACGAGGTATTATGGGCTATTGGCCGCGATGCTAACACTGAAGGATTAAACCTTAAAAACGTTCAGCTAGAAACAAACTCACGCGACTTTATTGAAACAAACGAATGGCAAGAAACCGCTCAAAAAAGCATTTATGCTGTTGGTGATGTGACAGGAAGAATCGCCTTAACGCCGGTTGCTATTGCTGCTGCTCGTCGTTTAAGTGATCGTCTATTTAATAAAAAAAGCGACCGGAAGTTGGATTATAACCTCATCCCCAGTGTTATTTTCTCTCACCCACCGATTGGTACCATTGGGCTGACAGAGCAGCAAGCTAAAGAACAGCATGGCGAAGCGGTAAAAATCTACACATCCAGTTTCAACCCGATGACCCAAGCACTGTCTACCAACAAGCAACCCACCACGATGAAGCTGGTAACAGTTGGTGAAGAAGAAAAAGTGGTCGGCTGTCACTTATTTGGTGAAAGCTCTGACGAAATACTTCAAGGTTTTGCTGTGGCCATTAAAATGGGCGCGACTAAGAAAGATTTTGATGACACCGTTGCTATTCACCCGACCAATGCTGAAGAATTAGTCACGATGACTTAATAAAGTTCAGCCAAGCGAGCTTATAAATAAGACTTTTTGCCCTTAGTAACTGGAATACCAAGGGCAAAAGCGCTAAAGCTAAATTACTAAAAACCCCACCGGCCTGGTTCTACAATAGCTTGCTGTTTATCCAATGCCTTCATTCCTGAAATACAACGCACAATCATCCAAACTAAGATAACAAAAAACAACACATAACCAATCAGCACAAAAACAAGAATAAAGGCAATAAACGCGTACAAAATGCCTAGCCAAAATGTTCTTATTTGAAATTGATAATGTGTTTGCAGCCAAGGCTCTGCATCCTGCCGATTCATATACGCCATCACTACGCCAATAAATGACGTAACACCAAATATTAGACTGGCTAAATATAAAAAATAGACTACTTTCGCATTGCCCGAGTTAGCTTCTAATGGCTGATTCTGTAATTCACTCATACCTTACCTTCCTTGTTTTTAAGTTTACTAAGATTGCCCTTTACGTCTTTTTTCACCTTCTTCAAATATCGCTAGTTGCTCAGCAGTCGCAGGTTTTTGATGTAGTTTTTTCCATTCATCATAGGTCATTCCATAAATAACTTCTCGTGCTGCATCGTAGTTCATATCAACGTCACGTTCTTTCGCTTCAGCCATATACCACTTAGCAAAGCAATTACGGCAAAAATCAGCCAAATTCATCAATTCAATATTTTGCACATCGGTCTTGGTTTGGAAGTGTTTTAGGATCCGTCTAAATGAGGCCGCTTCAATTTCAAGTTGAGTTTGTTTATCCATGTTTCTTTCCTATTTTTATGGTAAATGGGGTCTTTCTAAATATTCGTGTGATTGCATTTCAAGCAGCCGGCTCACCGTCCTCTCAAACTGAAAAGCCAATTTTTTGCCCTGATATAATTTATCGGCAGACACCTCTGCTGATATCACCAATTTAACATTATGATCATACAACTCATCAACCAAGTTAATAAAGCGGTTCGCTAAGTCATTGGTCATATCGTTCATTACTAGCACATTTGAAACTAAAACCGTATGGTAGCAACGTGATATTTCAATATAATCAGCTGCACCGCGTGGAATATCGCAAACCGCTTGATAATCAAACCAAACAACCCCTTCTGCACATCGCTTAACCTCTATCATACGCCCTTCTATTTCAAGGATTGATTCAGGCTCCACATCACTGGCAGATAAGTGTTCAAAAAGCTCTGTCAATACCGTATTCGCCTGCTGATCTAGCGGCCAATGATAGATTTCTGCCTGCTCCAGTTCGCGTAATCGGTAATCGGTTCCACTATCTAGCTTCAGCACATCACAATGTTTTTTCAGCGCAGTAATAGCAGGCAAAAAACGCGCGCGCTGTAGCCCACCTTTATATAAACCATCCGGCTCAATGTTCGATGTAGCCACAAGGCATATACCACGTTTAAATAAAGCCTCGAACAAACGCCCAAGTAACATTGCATCAGTAATATCTGACACAAAAAACTCATCAAAACAGAGTACTCTAGATTCACTCGCAATTTTATCAGCCACGACTTGCAAAGGATCTTCAACATTTTTTATCGCACCTAATTGCTGATGAACCCCTTGCATAAAGCGGTGAAAATGAGTGCGTTGCTTTTCTTTAAACGGCAGTGAATCAAAAAAAATATCCATCAGGTATGTTTTTCCTTGCCCGACACCACCCCACAAATAAAGCCCTTTAGCTGCTTTTATAACAGGTTCCTTTCTCTGCCTAAATCTGGAAAAAATTCCATTTTTTTCAACCACTTCAACAACAGGTTTTTGTAACTCTTCGTGCAGATCATTTAAACGTTCAATAATAACTTTCTGCGCACGATCATTGATAAAACCGTTTTGTGCTTGATCGACCAAATAGCGTTCTAATGGACTCATAGTGAAATCTGATTAATTGTGTTAAATTGCTGATTTAAAAAAACGAATAGACGTTGCATACTTGAAAATAATCTTAATCGGTATTGTAACAATGATCACTCATGAACATTCAACCAAACTTATCCATCGTTAACTTAACGCCGTCTCCTAAAAAGACGGTCAGTAAAGCATTAACCGGTGAGCTAGATGTCGAGAAAACTCAAGCTAAAGATCAGCGAGAAAACAGTCCCTTAGCATCAGGTAGCCTTGTCCAGTCTGAATTATTTCAGCAAATTGAAGCTCTCGATAGCAGCCAAAAGGCAAATTTTAGGTTTGATGATACTAACATGAAGAACCAAAAATCTATTCAGTCCTACCTTGATAATCAAGCGTTAGAAACACAAAGCTTACGTGACGAACTTCAAGAGCAGCTAGGCATAGACCTTTCCGTCTAATTAATAACGACTGACCCGATGAAGTTTTTAACAGATTTTTTCCCTATTTTATTATTTTTTATCGCTTACAAATGGCAAGGAATTTATGCAGCAACTGTTGTCGCTATTGCTGCATCGTGTATTCAAGTCAGTGTTTTTTGGCTTAAAAACAAAGTTGTTGAGTCCAGCCATTTAATGACATTTTTAATCATCCTTATATTTGGTGGAGCCACTCTTTACTTACAGGATGAAACGTTTATCAAATGGAAACCCACTATTATTAACTGGCTTTTTGCACTAGCTTGCCTTCTCAGTCATTTTATCGGCAAAAAACCACTCATTAAACGTATGATGGGCAGTGGACTATCGCTCCCAGAAAAGATTTGGACAAAACTCAATACTATTTGGGCTCTTTTTTTTATTGCGCTAGGCCTTTTGAATCTTTACGTTATGTACAGTTTCGACACCGATACTTGGGTAAACTTCAAGTTATTTGGCATGCTTGGATTAACCATAGCTTTCATCGTTGCTCAAGGCTTTTACTTAATGAAACATATCGAAGAACCTATCAAAATATCAGACGACAATAACTAGGACTATTTCAAGAAAATGACAAATCGTACAGAGATTATTAAAAACACCCTGAATGAAGCTATTCAGCCAGAGTTCATTCAAGTATTAGACGATAGCCAGGCACATGCTGGACACGAAGGCGCTAAATCAGGCGGAGGGCATTTTTACCTCACTATCGTCTCAGATAAGTTTGCTAATAAATCGCGCATCCAGCGTCACCAGTTAATCTACGGTGCTTTAGGTGACATGATGAAGAATGACATTCACGCTTTAAGCATTAAGGCTTTTACACCAGAAGAACAACAACCACAACAGGAGATCTAAATGAAGGTTAAACTAGCAATCATTGCTTCAATTTTAATGGGAAGTATTGCGCAACAAACGTTTGCAGAGGATAACGCTACGATTGCCACCGTTAATGGGACAAAATTAAATCAATCAATGCTTCAGTTTTACGCATTAGAAAGGCGCCAAATTGACCCTAAAAACAGCGCACCAATGAATCAGCTTGTTGATGATATTATTAATATGCAGCTGTTAAAAGAAGAGGCTCTTAAAAACAAATTAGAAAAAACGGATGACTTTAAAGCCAGGATGAATTTCATCAATTTAAGCATGCTATCTCAAGTTGCGATGATTAACTTCCTAGATAATAACCCTATCGCTGAAGAACTCCTCAAAAAAGAATATGACTCTAAAATTGGTAAAATGGACGTCACCGAGCTTAAAGCGAGTCATATCCTAGTCACTGAAGAGGCTACCGCAAAAGAGGTGATTCAAAAACTCTCTAAAGGTAACAAGTTTGCCGACTTAGCTAAGGAATACTCAACCGGCCCCAGTGCGCCCAAAGGGGGCGATTTAGGCTGGTTTTCTCCTCAGCGAATGGTGCCTGAATTTTCTCAGGCCGTACTGGCACTAAAAGATAATACCTACACAAAACAGCCCGTTCAGACTCAATTTGGTTGGCATATCATTTTGCGTGGTGGGCAGCGTAAAGGCACCCCTCCTACGTTTGAAGAAGTAAAATCCAGTATAACTGCTACCTTGGAACAAGAGAGTATTCAAAAGCATATTAATGAGCTTAGAAAAAAAGCGGATATAAAAATAACCAAACAGTAAGACGCCTCAATAAATAGCAACATTTAAAAAAGCCCTGTTCAGCAGGGCTTTTTTGTATCCTTTGAAAAACTTCACCCCACGCTTCTTACGCTGCCGAGCCGACACTCAAAGATGTGACTTTACTCCCAACTATCTTTGATGAGATTGCTATTATCCCTATATAAAACTATAGGGAACATCAGCAAATGGTCTACTTAAAAAATCAAACTACCTTGCTAAAATCCGATGCGGTTGAGTTCATATCCGTTAAAGCAGAAAACACATTAGAAGAGAACTCTAAAGAGCTAAGCAATTCAAATACTTGTATGCTCCGCCACGTATTTTTAAAAACTGATAAAGAGATGGCATTAGCGATAATGCCTTTTGATGAAATCATTAACTTCAAACAACTTGATATATCCAACGACCATCCTAGCAGCCTAATTCCCTACAATGATAGCCACCTAGCCTCTACCGGTACCGATTACAAACAAACCTTACCATTTAACCCAAGTAACGCTGACCGAGTGCTTATTGCACTAACAGTTAAATCATATGAATTTGTCATTATCGAAACAGATCAAGCAGGGCTTCTAATAAAGATAGCCCCTGAAACACTCCTTAAGCTTGTAAAAAAAAGTGAATATCTGTCATTTACTGAAGCAGCCCCTTCTATTAAGTTGAGTCCTAATTGCCCAACCAGCAAAACACCGTTCACACCTAACCATGAAAAAAAACACAAATTAGAACGTCTATATAAGCTCCCTGCCATGCCTCAAATGGCAAGCGAGTTAATTCTTCTAAAAAATAATAAAAATGCTGATATTGCTGATTTAGCCGCCTTAATCCTCAAAGACCCGAGCTTAAGCGCCCAAATAATACATCATTCAAAATCTGCGTTCTTCAACTATCAAGGTGAAATCAACTCCATCAATGACGCTATCACCCGAGTAATAGGCTTTAATTCAGTCATCAATATTGCCCTAGGTTTGTCATTAGGCAAAGAGCTTAAAAACCCACCAGATGGACCTTTGGGTTTAAAAGCATTTTGGAAACATGCCATCTACAGCGCTACCTTGGCTCAATCCCTCTCAAAACACTTACCCAAAAACAACCGAACTAAACCAGACCTAAGTTATTTGTGCGGCTTATTACATAACATCGGCTTTCTATTATTAGGTCACTTATTTCAGCCTGAGTTCTTCTTACTCAATCGGCTTTATGCAGCTAACTTAACCCGCCCTATTACATCTATTGAACAACATGCTTTGGGCATGGGAATTGGCCAAAACGCTATTAATATGGGGCACGCCGAATTAGGGTCTTGGTTATTAGAAAAATGGTTACTACCTAAAGAAGTAATTATAGTTACGCGCGAACATCACTCCATAAATTACGTAGGAGAGCATGCAAACTATTACAACCTCATTGCTCTGGTAAATAACGCGCTAGGCCTTCACGACTTAGGTGACCACCGTGAAGATGCCTTAAACGAGGACTTATGCTCTCGCTTAGGCATTAGCTCTTCTGTTGTGCTGAATGAACTAGAGACCTTAATGCAAAAAAACCATGAGATAGAATCATCTATTAGACAATTAGCGATATAAGCTCTTCCAGACGCTTACAACTGGATTAAACATACATATTATGGTATTTTGCGCGATTAAAATAACTAGATAAAAGAAATTAATGCGCATAATTTTATTAGGTGGTCCAGGGTCTGGCAAAGGCACTCAATCACAGTTTATAACTGAGAAGTTCGGCATTCCTCAGATCTCTACCGGTGATATGTTACGTGCAGCTGTTAAAGCTGGCTCGCCATTGGGCATCGAAGCCAAAAAAATAATGGATACAGGTGGTCTTGTATCTGACGATTTAATCCTAGGTTTAATTCAAGAGCGTCTCTCTGAGAATGATTGTACTAACGGTTTTCTACTAGATGGATTTCCTCGTACTATTCCACAAGCAAATGGGCTTGCCAACATGGGTATTGAAATAGACCATGTTGTTGAAATTGCAGTTGATGACGAAGAAATTGTACGCCGGATGGCCGGCAGACGCGTACATTTAGATTCAGGCAGGACCTATCACCTGATCTACAATCCACCTAAGCAGGAAGGTCTAGACGATCTGACTTCAGAGCCGTTAATCCAACGTGACGATGATCATGAAGAGATTGTTAGAGATCGTTTAGCCACCTACCACGAACAAACCTCGCCGTTAATTGACTATTACTCTACGGCAGCTAAATCAGCACCTCTTAAATTTCACACTATTTCTGGCGTTGGAAGCGTGCAAGATATTACAGCTCGAATGTTCAACGTTCTTGATTGCTAAAGTTTAACCATCTACTGAGCAACTGCTTAGTAACAAAACACACAACGTCATCTTATTTACATCTATATAAGATGACGTTTTCACTTTAAATGAATCAGTTTTAAGTAGGAATACACGTAAATGAAAACATATGATATTGCTGTTGTAGGTGCAACCGGAGCTGTTGGCGAAACGATGCTCTCAATCCTAGAGGAAAGAAACTTCCCCGTTGGAAACATATACCCATTAGCAAGCAGCCGTTCTGCTGGAGGAAACATTCAGTATAATGGCAAAAATTTAAAAATTGGCAACCTTGCAGACTTCGATTTTAGCCAGGTTCAAATCGGTCTATTTTCTGCTGGAGGGTCAGTGTCTGCTGAGTACGCCCCCATCGCTGCAGCGGCTGGTTGCATTGTTATCGACAATACATCCCACTTCCGTTATGACGATGACATCCCACTCGTTGTTCCAGAAGTTAACCCAGAAGCCATCGCACGGCATACAAACAGAGGCATTATCGCTAATCCAAATTGTTCTACTATTCAAATGTTGGTCGCACTTAAACCTATTTACGATGCTGTGGGTATTGAGAGAATTAACGTTGCCACCTACCAAGCCGTATCAGGTACTGGAAAAAGTGCTATTGAAGAGCTAGCGGGCCAAACTGCCAAATTACTCAATGGTAAAAATGCTGAAGCGAAGGTATACCCAAAACAAATTGCTTTTAACGTGTTACCTCAAATTGATGTTTTTCAAGAAAATGGCTACACAAAAGAAGAAATGAAAATGGTTTGGGAAACCAAGAAAATTTTTAATGATGATTCAATTCAGGTGAACCCAACGGCTGTTCGTGTGCCTGTTTTTTATGGTCACTCAGAAGCGCTCCATATCGAAACGAAAGAAAAAATAACCGCAACAAAAGCACGTGAACTAATGTCAAATTTCAACGGCATCACTCTAATGGATGAAGCTATTGATGGCGGTTACGCCACTGCTGTCACTGAATCAGCTGGGAACGATGATGTGTATGTTAGCCGAATCCGAGAAGACATTTCACATCCAAGAGGGCTTGATATGTGGGTTGTTGCAGACAATGTCCGCAAAGGAGCAGCATTAAATAGTGTGCAAATCGCTGAAGTACTAGTAAAAAAATATCTTTAGTCTATAGTTGATATTAATTTAATATTTCATCGCTTTACTCTTTTTTAGAGATAAATTTTAGGGATAAAACACTACTGTTAGTTTAGGAGCAACAAAATGAACAAACCAACTAAAGCTATTGCCGCACTCTGCCTGCTAAACTCAGCCAGCGTTTACGCATTAGGTGTCGGGGAAATCAAAACTCATTCTTCTTTAAACCAATTATTAAACGCTCAAATCCCTCTAGTTGGTTCTACAAAAGAAGACCCTAGTAACATTCGAATCAGCATTGCTTCTCGAGAAGCGTTTGCAAAAGCTGGTATTGATAGACCTCATTATCTAACTGAATTAAAATTTACTCCCACACTTACAAAAAACGGTGAAATTACCGTCGATGTTCGCTCTAGTTCAACCATAAAAGAACCTTTTGTCAATTTCATACTTGAAGTTGAGTGGCCTCAAGGTCGAACACTAAAAGAATTCACCATTCTTTTGGACCCGCCTGTTACGATGTCTGATGTTAGAACAACGCCAATAGCGTTACCTAAAACACCACAAATCACGTCAACCGAAACTACAACTCAAGCTGTCAGCCGTTATGTTACCCCCGCAACAGCAGTCACCCCAGCAACCGAGTACGGTCCAACTAAAAGTAATGATACGGTTTGGGGTATCGCTAAAAAGCTAATGGGCGATAACTACACTGCTACACATCAACAAGTGATGCTGGCACTGTACGATAACAACCCAAGGGCCTTTTATAAAAAAAATATTAATGCCTTAAAAAAAGGCGCCATTCTTCAGCTTCCTAGCAACGAACAAATAGGCAGCAGAACCCCTACTCAAGCTAATAATGACTACAGTGAGCAAAATGCTTTATGGTCCTCCTCCACTAAAGCAGCTAGTGCGCCAACAGCTATTGCAAAAGCAAATGAAAAAGCTCGGCCTGCTGCAACTGAACCTAGTCTGAAAAAAAAACTTGAAAATAACGAAGTGGAGGCAAAACTAACGCTATTAACGCCTACACAAGAAAGCACCCCAGAAGCACCTGTTGAAGGTAATACAGCAGGAACCCCAACCGGCTCAACAAATCCTATCAATCAGGCCAATATTGCTATTGAAATGGCAGCAACTCTTGAAGAGGAAAACAAAGACGTTAAGTCACGCCTCAATGATTTAGAGTCGCAAGTTGATAAGCTTCAACGCCTACTCGCTTTAAAGGATGAGCAATTAGCACAACTTCAGTCACAGCCAGCTGCCGCTGAGCCAACACCTGTTAAAAAACCTCAACCCACCACCAATAAAACACCTGTCGTCGAAGAAGAAAGTGAGCATAATTTACCACTGTATGGCGGCGGCTTAGTCATCGCGTTACTTGCGCTATTTTTAGCTCGCCGCAAAAAAGAAACGTCTAACCCCAAAGATGATAATGCCTTTACCGAAGCCTCACCTTCTGCAGTTAACACAGCTGAAGAAAATATTAGCCCAACAACGACCTTGGAAGAACCACTGTTAAGTGAATTCTCACCAAGCGAATTTAATGCAAACCAACATTCACAAGAAGCTGACCCTCTAACCGAGTGTGATGTATATATTGCTTATGGTCGGTTCCAACAAGCCGAAGACCTAATCACCAACGCTCTGAAAGACGACCCTGATAACTTAAGCTACAAACTAAAATTATTGGACATATACTTTTCATCAGCTAACTCTGATGCTTTTGAAGAACTTGCCAGCTCCCTATCTGCTCTAAAAGAATCAGACCCTGACACATGGAATAATATTTCTGATATGGGTGTCGAGATAAACCCAGACTCTACACTATTTTTACCCCCTATTAATGAAGAGATTGAAAGCCCCTCGATATCAGCGCCAGAGCAACAAAGCGCCTCTGAAAATGAAATTGAATATCCTGATGAACCTCAAGCTGCTGAGGAACCAGCTAATGAAGCTACAAATAGTGAATTCGAGTTTGATTTCGATCTGATAAAAAATGAGCCAACAATAGAAGAGCAAGCTGATACCCATGAAGACATAGAGCTTACACTTAACGAAATTGAAATTGACGCACCACCCGCTGATAGCTCTATTGAGAATTTTGACGCTCAATTCGCACTCGCTCAAGCATCTATTGAAATGGAAGATACTGAATCAGCTCATCATGTCTTAAATGAAATATTAGCCTCATCAAATAACGATGAAGAAAAACAAAGAGCACAAGACATGCTTAATAGATTATAAAGTATCCGTATATTTCAATGCCTACCTCAGGCTAATCAGCTTTAAACTATTAGGTTGATTAGCTATTTTAAGTATAGAGGGAGGACATCTCCTTAAAACCCCCTCGTTGCAGAGTTAACTTAAAAAACCTCCTACATTAACAAAGGGAGCAGATCCATTAACATTATAAGGCAGCTTCATCTAGAGATACTTACCAACAAAGATATTGTCAGATAATTCACCACCATGCCTTTAAAAATTATCTTACCCTACGTTATTTTACCTACACATAAAGCACTAACCCAAATAATTGGCTTACCCTTAAAATTCATACAAACAACCGGCCCCAATTTAAAGAAGGTATATATACTTAGAACTGACTAGCAACTGGAAAAGATATGGCCATTTCACGTAGAAAATTTTTAACTATTAGCTCAACGGCCTGTTTAATATTAATGGCTCCCCTTAAGGTGTTGGCCGTTTGGAGCAGTACTGCCTTTTATTCAAAAAATCTAGACGATGCATACAGAAACCTATTTGACTCAACCGAACTTATTGAAAGCTACAGAATAAAACTTAAAGTACCTAAAATTGCCAATAATAAAGAAGCTGTTCCCATCTCTGTCAAAACAAGCATCAAAAATGTTGAGTCCATTAGTTTATTTGTAAAGGGTAACCCACAACCATTAGCCGCCACATTCCAAATACCTGCCGACACACTACCCGAGTTATCTACACGTATTCGTTTAGAGCAAGCCAGTATAGTCACCGTTGTTATCAAATCAGACGGCAAGCTCTTTTCTAAAAATCAAGAAGTAAAATTGGCTACTAGTAGTTGTCCTGGTTAGTGGTTACATTATTACTCCTTGCTTCTTCCTTAAAAAATGACCTATAAAAACCTAGACTAACTCGAGGTAATAATGAATGTTAAAGCAAAAATTAAAAACAACGTCACTCATGTTCGTGTTTTAGCACAACATCCAATGGAAACAGGTCATCGTGTTAACATACAAACAGGTGAGAAAATCCCAGCAAAATACATCCAAGAACTAAGGTGCGAATGTAATGATAAAGTTGTTTTTCTTGCTCAATTCGGTACATCCGTTTCACAAGACCCTTTTTTGTCATTTTCATTTGAAGGGGCTAAAAAAGGAGACTCAATAACACTCCGTTGGAACGACAACTCCGGCGATACTGAAAAAATAGAGGCCACCATTAAATAAGGGGTTACTAGTAAAAACTTATTCGCCGCTCACTCATTTGTCACCTTTTGCATACCCAAAGCTTGCTAAACTAAAATTTAAAAAAGGGCCATTTAAACACTTAATTATTATGTATAAGCCTATTTAGCTTTTTAAAAGTATTTAATCAAATCACTGTCTTGAAAAAACCGCATCTAATTGATTATTAAATTCAGAATTTTTGCTAGGCAAAATACCTTCTTCATATTTAATGCCAAACTAGCTAATTTTATTGTTGTAAAGTCGCACTCAAAACCCAAGCCGTAACAAAACAATGTGTTTAAGTTATCGTTAAATAGGCATTAATTGCTTCATGTGCATGCCCTGCTTTTGAAATTTCCATACGAATACTATCTACTTGGCTATGTGAATATTTCGTCAGCGTTTTATTCTTATCTAAAATAAACTGAATGCCTTCGGCCAGTATAGACGGCTCAATATCTGGCTTTGCGTCAAACAGCTTTTTTATATCTGTATCTCTTCTTTTCTCTAATTCAATTACTGCATTCCAATCATCGTTTTCAGCCAAGTGAATTAGCTTTTTTGTATCCGAAATAATAGATTGTAGTTGATGTAAATCGCTTGTCATTAACGCTGCGCTGCATTAGGGTCAATGGCATCCCAACCCATTTTGATTTCACTCAGTAACTTGCCTGCTTCATCCAATAAACTAGCATCACTTTTAATATTAGCCTGCAATAATAAGCCCGTAATATATTCATATAAAGCATCAAGGTTGTTAGAGATATCACCACTTTGGTTAAAATCTAAACTGGCCTTAAGCCCTTCTACAATTGAAATTGCACTGCCAATTTGCTCGCCTTTTTTAACAATGTTGTTCTGCTTGATAGAACCCTTTGCTGACAAAATCCTTGATAAAGCACCATCTAATAACATCTGAATTAAACGGTGTGGCGAAGCATCCATCACCCCACTATGTACACTAGTTTGCTGGTACTGTTTTAATGCTGCTGCATTATTCATTTTCTTCTCCAATTGATACTACTTAACTTTTTGCTATATAAGGGCCCGGCAAACTTTCAAGCTGCTGGGTTAAAAAACTACTCTGGTTGTTCAGGGTACTTACCAAGGTATCCATAGCAGTAAACTGAGCCATTAACCGGCTTTCCAATGAAGCTAACCGCCTGTTCAGGCTCTCACGCTGCTCACCCAAATCTACAATGGTGCTTTGAATACCTTCTGTACGGCTTTTTATTAAACCATTTGAGCCAATATAGCCCTCAATAAGGCTATCTAATTTCTTAGCGATTCCACCGTCAGATGCAAATAAATCTCCCACCTGATCAAAGTCACTCGTAAGTGCCTCATTAAATCTCTTATCATCTAGTGCTAACTTACCATCATCCCCTGTTGTTACCCCAAGTTCAGCCAACGTACTAAATGCACCACCTAAGCCAGCAACTGATGCTGATATTTCTCGACGAATAGTGTCTTGTACCGAACGTAATGTAGAGTCACCCAGTAAAATGCCCCCAGTTTTGCTCGCATCATCGTATGCGCCTAATTTACTAATCGTTTCTGCCAAGCCATTATAGTTAGCAATAAAAGCATTTACCTTTAACTCGACAGCATCTTTATCTTGTGCAACCGATAACGACTCACCTGCTCCAACAGACACAGCATTAATAGTAATGCCATCAATCACCTCACTAAACGTATCGTTTTGACTACTGATCAGCTGGTTATCCACCTTAATTTGCCCATTTAGTGCCGCAGCGGGTTCATCAAGGTTTGCACTAAATAATCGGGTTAAACTTAAACCATTAACATCATCATCTACACCGCTAACCGTTATCGCATTATCCAAACCGGTTTCATTAGCTGTAAAAACCAGTTTTTGCTCCGTGCCACCCACGCCATCATCTACATTAATAACTGCTGCACCCACGCCTGTATTATCAGTGGCTGCATTAATGGCATCACGTATATCCGTTAAGGTATCGGTTGCGCTTACACTAATAGAAAAAGAATCTGACCCTTGAGCGAGCGTTAACGTACCTGAGCCTACTGCATCAGTATCTGCAAAACCAGCCTGGGTAATTAACTTATTGGCCTGAGCCAGTTGAACGACCTCAATCCCATATTGGGAGAAGTCCGCCGTTTCATCGGCGCTGGCAGTAAACACCTCGGCATTACTACTCGTTGCAGAACGGTTTTGAAAATCAGCAGGATCTTGTAAATCTTGAACAGCTTTCTGAAAAATTGATAGCGCGCCTTTTAATGAACCAAACGCAGAAATATCGGCTTGTAATTCCGCCTCTTTTAAATTAATCCGATTAGATTTATTAGCACCCTCTGCTTCAACCAACTGCTGCACCAATGAATTAATATCAATGCCCGAGCCAATACCTGCTGATGAAATTGCCATAATAAACCTCCTAACATAAAACCTTTAAAGCAAGGCTACACGTAATAACCTTGCCTACGCCTTCGCTTTAACTAATAAACCTAAGCCAGCCTCTTCTTGCATTGCCAAAGTTTCATTTAACTGTGCAGATATCGCCAACATTTCCTCAGAAGGAAACGTTCTAATCACATCGCCAGTTTCTCTATCGGTGACAGTAATAACAGAGTGTCCTGTATCATCATCTACACTGAATTGAATACCGCGCTGAATATTTTGTACGAAACTATTCAGCTCACTCACTTTCTCTGTAATCGCGTCTTTATTTGAACCTTCTTTTTCAACTAACCCATTCGACAACACCTGCCCAACAGACGGCTGCTGCTTTAACTCCGCGAACTCCGTTCCAATACGCTCAACAGACGATGCAGTGACCGATGGAGTTTTAGGCTCTACCGACTTAGCTACCGTATTAATTAAGTTAACCGTTTCCATATTAAACCCCTTGCTTATAAAAAGCTTGGCTCTGAATAAACAGAGCCAAACTCATAAGCTATCGCCTTATTGTAATAAGCCCAATACACTTTGTGGTAAAGAGTTAGCCTGAGACAAAATAGACACACCTGCTTGTTGCAGAATTTGTGCTCGGGTTAACGCTGCTGTTTCAGATGCAAAATCAGCATCTTGAATACGTGAACGCGCAGCACTTAAGCTTTCCACAGCTGTATCTAAGTTACTAATGGTAGATTCAAAACGGTTTTGAATCGCACCAAAAGTACTACGTAAGTCACTAATAGACGTTAATGATGCATCAATACGACGGATAGCATCGTTAGAATCAGCAACTGTTGTCACTGTTGCAGTTGTTAAATCACCTGATGCTGCTACCGTACCTGTATAACCCAAGGTTGTTAGACCAGTATTTCCGGTTACTGTTACATCCTCATTAGCAATAATACTCATGGTGTTATCATCGTTTAACACAGCTTGTGCATTACCTGCTAGTGCTGTATTGACTGCGTCCACTAAACTTTGGCTGGTTGAATAGGTTGCATTGGCAACGCTTACTGCGTCAGTTGTACCAATTTGAATACTGAAATCATCTGCAACTGTAACAGTGTTTGCAGCAACTAAAGCAACGTCAGCAACACCTGCGGCTGTACTACCCGCTACATTTTGTGCAGTTATAGTTGCGGCATCAGCACCCCCAATGGCGAAACTCCCTGTAGCGTTACTGCCATCAGTGATAACAATCCCTGTTCCATCCACTGCAGCAGTAAATGTTGCCGCACCATAACCCGTTGCAGATGTTATTTCACCTAACAAGTCAGCTGCCGATGTCACATCACTATCTAGTACGACCGTAATTGCATTAGCCTCTGGGTCTGTAATAGTAAAGGTTGCATTAGCTGAGGTATCTTCATCACTACCTGTAACATTTTGAACAACCGTTGCATCTGACGCAGCAACAGTTCTGCTTAGAGTTGCAGCCAAACCAGCTGCAGTATCAGCAATAGTTGCTGTTGTAGATGTACCACCAGCATTAGTAACGCTTAAACCACTTAATGCTGTTCCTGTACCTGCAGAACCCGCATCCGTTACTGCTAAACCAAAAGCAGTTACAAATTCATCTACTGCATCTTGGGCAGTCGCACCATTAGTAAAGTCAACGTTAACCGTTACTGCTGTTGCAGAATCAACTGTACTTGCGGTAGTTGCATCAGCTAATGTAAAAACGACGTTATTTACCGTTACTGTATCACCAATACTTGGCGTTCCACCTGCAAAATCAACTGTGTCCGTACCGGCTACTGCAGCTACTGTACTGTAATCTGCTACTAAAGCAGCTGTGTCAAAAGCATAGGTCGCAGCTGAACCTGTTACAGCTGCAGTACCTTCTGATATAACCGTTGTTAAATCAACAGAGGACGAATTCGTATAAGCACCTAATTGATCTTGACGCATACTGGTCGTTAAATCTAAGGTAATGGTTTCACCCACGTTAGCACCCACTTGAAAAGCAGCGGTACCAAAGCTACCATCAATAATTTTTTGACCATTAAATGAAGTTTGGCTGGCAATTCTATCTACCTCAGCTAAACGCTGTTGCACCTCTAAATCTAGCGCTGCACGGTCAGATGAAGAGTTGGTCGCATTGGCTGACTGAACCGCTAGCTCACGAATACGTTGTAAGTTAGCACCAATTTCACCCAGTGCACCCTCCGCTGTTTGAGATAGCGAAATAGCATCGTTAGCGTTACGTGATGCTTGATTTAAACCACGGATTTGTGTGGTAAATCGTTCTGAAATTGCAAGGCCAGCAGCATCATCTTTTGCGCTGTTAATACGCAAGCCAGATGATAAACGTTGCAAGGATGTGTTTAATGAATTTTGTGAACTGTTTAAGTTACGTTGCGCGGTTAATGACGCAATATTGGTATTAATAATTTGAGGCATTTTATTGCTCCTTTGTAAGCCAACGCTTACCTTATTTAAAACTGACGGATATATCTTTTAGTCTAGCTAGGTATTTACCGTCTCCGATTAGCTTATCGGCCTTCAGAAAGTTTCCTTTAGCGTTTATTTAAAAGTTTTTTAAACAGGCAGAGAATTATGACGTGCATCACAAATTACAAGATATCAATCCGCCTTCTTTTCATTAGATTAAGTTTCTGCCTCAGCTGGGCTGGACCTTGTAAGCTCAACAATCAACATCCATCTCACACCATCACCCTGTCGTTATCTTTGGGCTTTAGCGTATTGCGCTTTATGCGTCTGCCTAACTAATGGTTTTCCTTGCTAGCTGATTGAGATGTACTTTGTAGCTTGGGGTGCGTGTCGTATTGTCGTTTTTTATAACAGATTAAACAAAGATAAATTTTGAACTTTTACATAAGCTTGTTGCGCTGCCTGTAGCGATACAATTTGAAAGTTAAACCGGCTAATGGCTTCTGCTATGTCGATATCGGCTATTTGCGATTTTGTTTGCTCTAAGCTAAGTATAAAATCTTGATTCGTTTCATCTTGGCTATCTAATACGTTTAAGCGCGCGCCAATTTGTGAACGCACATCTAGTATTCGGCTTAGCGCGGTGTCTATTTGATCGAGGTGGTCGTATAAGGGTATAGATATTTGCTCGGTCACAGTGATATCCCCTGTCGTTGCGCCATCGGTAAAGCTTAAGCCGCCTTCACCTTCAGCACCTGCTAGCAGCTGCAGCTCATTACCCGTAACACTAACGGTAATATCAGTATTACCCAAGGTTTGCTGATTACTAATGGCAGCCGCCAAGTTTGTTGCAATTTCATCACTGGTTAACGGTATAGCAGGTGCTCCGGGTATATCACTAATATCAACAATAATGTTAGGTACGGTTACGCCATCTACAACGCTCGTGCCTACGCTACCATCATTATCAAATTCATACGTTAAGCCATTTATGGTGAGTGTTTCTGTATCTAAATCTGTTAACACGCCATTTATCGTAAACGCCATTTCTTCTGCTGGCGCTTTATTGGTTGATAAGTCGTTTGCTAAGGCATATAAGGTGCTAAAAATGTCTTCTGGGTTGCCGTTTTTATCCTGTAGGTTAAAAAACACTTCGGCACCTGAGTTTCCATCCGCTAAGCTTCGGTCTTCTCCAATTTCAATAAAGCGCTGTGACTGATCGCCTTGGTAGGTGTAAATACCGGAATCCGATGTTCCAGTAAACGGTTTAGTTTGTGTTTTAAAACCCGCGTATAAATAATCACCATTAGCATCTTTAGTATTGGCTAGTGCGAGTATTTCATCCAGCCGCTGATACATTTCTTCAGCAATGGATTTTTTATCCGTTGGGGTATTTACATCATTAAACCCTTGCACAGCTAATTCCCTTACTCGTTGCAAATTTGATGTAACACTTTGCAGGGTACTTTCAGACGTGCTCAGTCTATTAACGGCATAATCATTATTGGCTTGAAATTGCTCTAACCTGCTCAGTGCCTGGCTCAAGTCAAGCAATTGGACACTACCAGCTGGGTCATCAGAGGGGGTAATAATACGCTTACCTAATGAGATTTGCTGTTGTGTATGATTAACCTTCGTTTGCTGCTGGAGAATAGAGTTGATACCCTGCTGGTGAGTTAAGCTTGTGGAGATTCTATTCATGTTATCTAAAGGCTCCTAGTAAGGTGTCAAAAATGGTACGTGAGGTTAGCACCACTTGGCTAGCTGCTTGATATGCTTGTTGAAAACGCACAAGATTCGCTGCTTCTTCATCTAAGTTAACCCCACTTACCGAATCTTTTGCTGCTATTGCTTGGTTTAAAAACCCTTGCTGTGCAGCACCATTCACTTCTGCTGATCTTGTTTTACGCCCCACATCAGCCACAATTTGGCCATACGCATCTTGGTAGCTTGCGCTACCGTCTACCATGGTTTGCGTGGTTTGCAAGCCTGATAAAGCCAAGGCGTTTCTATTATCACCCACGCTGAAATTGCTTGCAGCATTATCATTTAGGATAAAACTATCGCCATCTTCAGGCTGACCGTTTAAAACAAAGCTAACATCACCAAAACCTGCTATAGCAACGCTCACTGTTTTACCACTGTCAGTACCAGCATCATAAGCTAATGTACCACTAGAGACTCCACCCACTACAATATCGTATTGGGCATTAGCACTGTCGTAAGTTAAGCTGGTATCCGCAAGGCTTACACCAGTATAAGACGACATACTTAATTCAGTTAAACTAGCTGTGCCTGTGTTAGTGGATGTTGCCCTGCTAACGACCGGCATCCCAATAGCAATATCCCGTGGGTCAGTCGTTTTTAATGAAAAGCTTGATGCGCCATCTCGTGTGGGACGAATTCTATATTCATCCGCTGCCGCGGTAGCACTTAAATCTATCTCTAAACCATCCACTGTAATAATACCCGGGGCACCCGGAATAGCCGCGGTCGTCTGCGTGTTATCGGTTAACCGTGTCAGCGTGTAGTTTGTGTTGGTTGCATCGGTCGTCAGCACATAGTCACTTGTGGTTAATTGTGAAATATCAGCGGCATAATTAACCGTTAAAGAGCCTGTGTTAGAGACATCACTCGCAATAAGGACACCCGGCTTAGAGAAAAAACCTTGGCCTTGATCGCCATTTAGGTCCACACCATTGATATGTTGCTCATTAAATGTGTGTGATAATGAAACGGCTATTTGCCCCAACGTATTGATTGATGGGTTGAGCACTTCATCTCTAAACCTAACGATGCCGCCCATTTCTCCACCGGTCATAAACCTCGTAATATCCACATTAGCGGTTTGCTCTTTGAAGACTATGGTTAATGCGCTTGCATCAAAGCCCGCTGGTTCTAGTCCGAGCTGGTTACTACGAGAGCCCAACACTAAAGACTGACCACTACCCACAAACACATTAACCGCTCCATCCGTTTGCACACTGGTGCTCACGTTAACTTTGGAAGCAAGCTGATCAATTAGGTGATCTCGTTGATCCAACAAGTCATTGGGCATTTGCCCTTTACCAGCCGCATCAACAATTTTTTGATTTATGCTCGCAATATTCTCAGATAATAAATTGATATCTGTTACCGTATCAGCCAGGCGGTTATTCACCCGAAGGGTAATATCATCAAACAGGTTATCCATGGTGCTAAAACGGTTTTCTAGCGCTTCGCCCTCAGACAGCATAACTTGCCTAGCTGGAATTGAGGAAGGATCTGCAGCAACATCTTGAATTGAGTTAAAAAACTCTTGTAAGGCTCCACTTAACCCCACTGTTGGGTTTGCCAACACAGAGTCAATTTGACTGGCGAATTCATAATAAGTGTCTAACTCTGACGCTGCTGAATTGCTATTTCTAAATTCTGTGGACAAAAAACTATCGTATTGACGAGTGATTGATGATGTAAAAACGCCCGACCCAACGTATCCAGCCCCACTAAACTGTGGCGTTTGTGTTTCTAAACTAACCTTTTGACGACTATAGCCTTCGGTTGTGGCATTAGTAATATTGTGACCCGTTGTGGTCAATACGTTTTTAAATGCCGTTAAACCCGATAAGCCGGTTAATAATAGATCAGCCATGATGTTTACTCGCTATCGTTTGCCCTTTATTCACTTAACCCCCTATAAGCCTTGTATCGGCTTGAGTTAAATTTACTGAAGGTCTTTCAATTGATGACAATTGTTCACGCCCTAGGATGGACATAATTTTTTTCGCGTAGGCGGGGTCTGTTGCGTAACCTGCTTTTTGCAAACCTTTTACAAACGCTTCATTAGAATCAACTTTAGATAGGGTTTCTGCATAACGCGGATTTTGTTTTAAAAACTGCACGTAATCATTAAAACTGTCTTCATAGTTATCATAGGCACGAAATGTCGCCTGACGCTTTTGTGCTATGCCTGCTTCATATTCAACCGTTTGCACATTGACCGTTTTACCCTGCCAGCCACGTGATGCTTTTATACCAAACATATTATGGCTACTTTGCCCAGTTTGATCCTTCATGATGTGCTTACCCCATCCCGTTTCTAAGGCGGATTGCGCGAGCAGCACTTGCGCATCAACACCTAGCGCCTTGGCGGCATTTTTGGCGGGCTCAATTAAGGTATTAACAAACTCTTCAATAGAGTTTATACCCGTACTAAGCGGTTTCGTACCAGCGATCACGCGGGGTAATTCCACCCGTTCGTGAGGAGTATGTGGGGCTTTTTGCTGAACAGCTGTTTGCCGATAACTAGCTAAACCATCAAAGGTTCTATTAGTTTTGGGAGCACCTGATTCACCCATTTGATTAACAATCATCTGCGCCAAGCCTAAATCACCCCGTTTACTTAAATCTAAGGATATTTGGTCATCATACATAGACTCATAAAAACGCGTCTTGTCATTATTAACAAGGCCTGACTCGGGCACGGTATCGCGCATACTTTTCAGCATCATTTTCAGAAAAATAGTCTCAAATTGACGCGCTACTTCACCCAGCGCATTTTGCTGTTCGTTATTATCACCACTGGCTTTTGCTTTTAATTGAGCAAGCCCATTAAAATCGGCATAGATATCGGCTTGTGAGACTGAGTAATTCATTACTAAATGACGATTAACTCTGCGGTTAAAGCGCCTGCACCTTTTAGTGCTTCTAAGATAGCCACTAAATCACTGGGCCCTGCCCCTACTTGGTTAACGGCTTTAACGATTTGATCGAGCGAGACACCTGGGTCAAATACAAACATGCGACTATCTTCAGCCACTATATTTATTTCTGACTCTGGCGTTACCACCGTTTCACCTTCTGAAAAAGCGCCACCTGCGTCCGGTTGGCTAACGTTCTGTCTTTCGGTAATTGTGACTGTTAAATTTCCATGCGATACCGCTGCTGCACGTACTTTTACCTGATTGTTAATAACCACGGTACCGGTTCTTGAGTTAATAATAATACGCGCCGCAGATTGTGCGGGTTGCACTTCTAAATTTTCTAGCAAGGACATAAATGCTACCCTTTGCGCTGGGTCACGCGGCATATTCACCTTAATACTGCCACCGTTAATTGAATGCGAGGTTTGCGGTCCAATCGCTTGGTTAATTGAATTAGCGAGTCGGTTAGCTGTTGTAAAGTCAAAGGTGTGCAAATTAAGTGTTAACGTTGTGCCTTCATTAAAGGGGCTATACACTGTCCGTTCAACCGTTGCACCATTTGGAATACTACCAACCGTTGGAATATTAACACTCACTTTGGAGCCATCGGCACCTGATGCGCTTAAACCACCCACCACCAAGTTACCTTGGGCTATGCCGTAGACTTTACCATCAGCACCTTTTAGTGGTGACATGAGTAAACTACCACCGCGTAAACTACTGGCTTCACCAATGGCGTTAACGGTTACATTAATTTTTTGCCCAGGGCTGGCAAACGGTGGAAGGCTTGCATGAATAATTACCGCAGCAATATTTTTAGATTTAACTTGAACCGTTGCGGGTATTTTAACCCCCATTTGACTCAACATACTGCGCATGCTTTGCGAAGTAAAATCACCTGCTTTAACCTTATCACCTGTGCCATTTAGGCCAACGACAATACCATAGCCCACCAGCTGGTTAGCGCGAACACCTGTTATAGAAGCAATATCTTTTATGCGTTCGGCATAGGCAGTGCTTTGCATTAAGCCTAAAACTACCATTAATATAAGGGATTTCATATTCATAATAAACTCCTTAGAACGGGAATACTGCGCTAATAAAGAAACGAGCTAACCAACCAATTTTGTTAGCATCCGCTAGCGCACCTTCGCCTGTATACATAATGGTTGCATCGGCAATTTTTGTAGATTCAACCGAGTTATCGGGGTTAATGTCGGTTGGGCGGATAATACCAGACACTCTTATATATTCATTCCCCTGGTTAAGGCGAACACGTTTTTCACCGCGTATTCTTAAATAACCGTTTGGAAGAACATCTACAACGCTGACAGTAATACTCCCGCTTAGGCTATTTTTCTGTGTACTTTCCGTTTCGCCAGCAAAATCATTTGATGAACTTAACGCACTGTTTAAGTTAAGCCCTTTTAATGAAGGGTCGAGCATACCTAATACGGTTGGCGCCGCTATATTTGTCGTAGTGCCTTTTTTGATATCCGTGTCTGATTCTTTTTTGGCATCGGTCTTTTCTACCAAGTTAATAATTAGAATATCGCCAATTCTACGTGCTCTAATGTCTTCAAATAAACTAACTTCATAACCAGCTTGATAAATTGACCCGTTATGACTTTGCGGCACTTGGTATGACATAGGTTTAGCTGGCGCATACTCTACGTCGTGCCTTGGTTTGGCCATATTGTCCATCATCGCGCAACCTGGCAATATGAACGGCAAAATCAATAGATTAAGTTTTTTCATGTAAATCACCTATAAGGCCTGAATTAATCCTTGCATCATTTGGTCAGAAGTTGAAATCGCTTTTGAATTCATTTCATAGGCACGTTGAGTTTCGATCATGCTGACCATTTCCTCTACAACGTTTACGTTTGAGGTTTCTAAAGAGCCTTGACTAATTAAACCCACGCCCGTTTCACCCGGTGTTCCCACCGTTGGTGTGCCACTAGACAACGATTCTCTAAACTGGTTTTCACCAATAGGGTCAAGCCCCGTTGGGTTAACAAAATCTGCCAAAGTGATATTACCCACCAGTGATGGTGTACCACTGCCAGGTTGTAAAACACTCACTGTTCCATCCACACCAATTGTTACACTTAATGAATCCTCTGGGATGGTAATGGATGGTTCTAAAGGGTAACCGCCAGAGGTTACTAGTTGCCCGCTTGAGTCGAGCTTAAAGCTACCGTCACGGGTATAAGAGATGTCACCATCTGGGCGTAATATTTGAAAGAAACCACGTCCTGAAACTGATATATCCAAGGACTGCCCTGTTTGCTGGATAGTTCCTTGAGTATGATGTTTCTCGGTGGCGACGGTACGAACACCCGTGCCAATTTGTAAGCCCGTTGGTAACTCAGTATTTTGCGAACTCTGCGCGCCTACTTGACGAACATTTTGATATAGCAAGTCTTCAAATATCGCACGTGATTTTTTGAACCCAGTGGTGTTGACGTTGGCCAAGTTATTCGAGATAACCGCCATTCTTGTTTGTTGGGCTTCTAAGCCTGTTTTACTAATCCACATTGCTTGTGTTGACATCGTTTTCCCCTATCCTAAGCTCATTAACTTTGCACTAGCCGCTTCATTTTCGCTGGCTGTTTTCATTACTTTTACTTGCATCTCAAAACTTCTTGATAACTCAATCATATTCACCATGGCATCTACCACACTCACATTACTGCCTTCAACGGCACCACTAACCAGCGAAACATCAGCACTTGAATCTGCTTCAGCCCCATTTTTCATTCTAAAAAGGCCATCATTACCTTTTATTAACTCGCCACGCTCTGGGTTCACTAATTTAATTCTGTCAACTACTAACAGTTCTGTTGAAGTTGCACCTAGGGGAATAACGCTAATCGTTCCATCGGCACCCACTTCTATTTTTTCGACTTCAGGAATACTCATTAATCCGCTCTCGCCCAGTACCGGCAAACCTGTCCCCGTGGTCAATAAACCATCTGGCGTTACCCGTAAATCTCCGGCTCTTGTATAGGCTTCGCCACCATCAGCCGCTGCTACAGAAATCCAACCTTCTCCACTAATAGAGACATCTAATTCACGCCCTGTTTGCTGCACTGTGCCTAAATCAAAATCAATACCAGGACGTTCTGCCATCGCATATACACTCGAAGGGTGCCCAGGGCCATAGACAGGCATACTTCTAAATTGTGATAAATCAGCTTTAAACCCTGTGGTATTGACGTTCGCCAAATTATGGGAGTTGGCAGATTGTGCTAACAATATTTGTTTAGCTCCACTCATTGCAACGTATAAACTAGTATCCATGACAGCTCCTTTTATTAACTAAACAACTAAATATTCAAAATAGCTTGCTGAATGGTATCTTCCGTTGTTATCGCTTTTGCGTTAGCCTGGAAATTACGTTGCGAGGTAATTAAGTTAACCAGTTGAGAGGCAATATCAACATTAGAAGCTTCTAACGCACCCGACTGTAGCGCACCAAATCCTGAGCTCGTTGGAGAGCCAATAATCCGGTCACCTGAACTGAACGTTTCGCCCCAAGAGGTTGAACCCAGTTGGTTTAACCCCCCAGAATTTGGAAAGGATGCCAAGGCAACCTGCCCTAACAAATCGGATTGTCCATTGGTAAAGCGAGCGAAAACAGCACCATTTTGATCAATATCAATACCACTTAAACGACCTGATGAAAAACCATCTTGATTTAAAGAGTAAATTGAAAAGTCACCACCGTATTGAGTGATATCCGCATAGTCAAATGTCAGCGCCATGGGGTCAGTTCCATTACCCAAAGTCAAACCATTAAAAGGAACTTGGCGTGTAGTATCAGCCACACCATCAATCGTTGTACTCGCTAAGCTACCATCCCCGTTAAAGGTCAACGTAAAGAAATCAACAGGAAGTCCGGTCGTTCCTGCCGGCTCTGTCATTGTCAACGTATTTCCATCTACGATGGTGTACGCTTGCCATTCGTTAGCTGCTGGGTTGCTTGCCACATAATACATGGTTGCTGGAAAGCCATTACCTTGCGAATCATAAACTGTTGTTGACGTCGAATGGTTATATGTGTCTGCGTCGACTGGGTCAAAAGCATTGAGTGGAACCACCTCATTAGCGTTTAAGTTTATGATAGGAGTAAGACTCGTCGTAGCTCTAGGCGGAGAATCAGTGGTGGTCAATTGTAGTGACTGAAGAGTACCCGTATTGAAAGACCCATTACTATTTGCAGGAAATACTTGTAAGTTACGACCCGAATTATCAATAACGAAGCCTTCTCTGTCCGTTGAAAACGCTCCAGCACGGGTGTAGCTATCTGTTCCATCATCGTTAACAATAAAGAAACCTTCACCATTAATGGCCATATCCAAGTTGCTCGCAGTAAACTCGATATTCCCTTGTCCAAACTGCTGTGAAACCGATGCTACACGGACACCACTGCCCGGAGTATTACCAGAGACCCCTGAAAACGTTGTTGCAAACACATCTACAAATTCTGCACGTGAACCTTTAAACCCCGTTGTTGCGGCATTAGCAATATTGTTGCCGACAACAGAAAGATCATTTGAAGCAGCATCTAAACCACTAAGTGATGTACGAAATGACATAATATTCTCCTAAAATAAATTATTGAATGCGAGAAACATCGCTAAAACTAACACTGCCTAAATCTTTTAAATTCAGCTGCAAACCCTTACCTAAGGATGCCAGCGTTACACTATCAACTTCTGCTAAAAGGTTTGTATCCAACTCAAAGTTTTGCCCATCGATTAAAGCTTGGGCATCTACTAAATAGGAGCCTGCTGGCGCCCGTTCCCCGTTTGCCTTTGTTCCATCCCATTTGAATTGAAGTGGCCCCGCCTCTTGCGTACCCAGCGGGATTGAACTGATTAGCTGACCAGATGCATCAGTGATTTTCACTAGCACATCACCAGAACTGGTTGGTAATGTTAATTCACCCTCAATTGAACCTCCTTCTGTTAACAAGCCTTCGCTGAGCGGTGCAAAAACACTTCTGCCAATCAGGCTAGATGCCTGCAATGCTTGATCACTTGACAGTGAAGATGCAAAGTCTGAAAAAGATGTTTGCAAGCCTTCAATACCGGTTACCGTACTAAACTGTGCTATCTGTCCAAGAAAGTCACCATTGTCCATCGGTTCTAGCGGATCCTGGTTATTCAATTCAGTTACCATCAACTTCAAGAAATCACCTTGCCCGAGGTCACTTTCTTTTGTTGCATCTTTAACCTGCTCTTGTTGGGCAAGACCTAAGTTTTGTATGCGGCTAAAATCAACATTTGCCATTATTTACTCCCTTATTGACCAATTTTTATTGTTTGTTGTAACAGTTGCTTTGCTGTATTAAGCATCTCAACATTATTTTTGTAGCTTTGACTGGCTGACATCATATTGGCCATTTCTTCGACAATGTTCACGTTCGGTTTAAAAATATATCCTTCGTCATTTGCCATCGGATGTTGAGGGGCAAACTCTTGGCGCAAAGGCGCTTGGCTTTCAACCACACCTGACACGCGAACACTTTTCGCTGCCGATTGCTGGTGGCTACTAACTTCATTTTGTAAAACCGCCGCAAAAACAGGTTGCCGTGCACGGTAGGTTTCACCAGTACTACTGCTAACCGTATCCGCATTTGCCATATTACTGGCCACCAAATTAAGGCGTGTTGTTTGCGCACTCATACCACTGCCGGCAATATCAAAAATATTATATAAAGACATTATTACTCTCCTCTTAAAGCAGATAGATAAGATGAAATTTTGCCATTAACAAAGCGCAAAGAGGTTTGGTAATCCATCGCATTTTCTGCGTATTGTGCCTGCTCAACTTTCGCATCAACCGTATTACCATCCAAAGAAGCACTAGTAGGCATTCTGTAAGCTAAGGAAACCGCAGCAGGCGTTTGATCAAAGCCTATATGCTGATGGTGTGTTTGTTCCATATGAGCAGATGGCGTATTCAGTGTATTTAAGACTGATTTAAAATCAAAATCTCTCGCCTTATATCCGGGGGTATCTGCATTTGCCATATTGGACGCAAGGATTTCTGCCCGTTTGGAACGGTATATCAATGCTTGTTCATGTACACCAAATAAAGAATCAATTGTTGTTGTCATACGTCGCTCCTGTTTTGTTAAAAACTAAAAGCAGAAACTATGCCAACTTATTTATCTATTAATTATCAACAACTTAAATTCTTACAAAGGATACAAAAAGCGGCAATACGGCAAGGAGGCGGCAAACAAAGGGGAGGAGGCAGAGAGCATGTTAGTTTTTCCGGTAGCATTTACAACCAGCCTCTCGAACGGTTTCTAAACCATTAACTTCCATCGGTAGTTTCTCTGAGTTATCTAAAAAAAGGTAAGCACCAGGCCTCATAATCTCAACGAGTCGGTTAAGAATATCGACCTTAACGGGCGCTGCAAAATATAGAAGTACATTCCGGCAAAAAATTACATCAAATTGGCCTAAGTCTGAAAAGCTATCCAATAAATTCAACTGGCGAAATAACACCCTTGCTCTATGTGATGCAAGAACTTGCAAACCACCTTTTACACCTGAAAAATGGTTTTTTTGTATCTCAGGTGGTAAGCCACGCGATAGTTCAGTATCGATATAAATACCTTCTTCTGCTTGACGTAGTGTTTTTTCTGAGGGGCACGTTGCGGTAATAGATAATCGAATATCTTTTTCTGATATTGTTAAAAATTTCTCAAAAGAAAGACTAATACTGTAGGGCTCTTGCCCTGAAGAGCAACCGATAGAACAAACACTTAAGGAAGTGTTATGGCGAGATAACTCAGCAAACAACTTAGTTTCTAGATAGTGAAAATACGAGGTATCTTTAAACCAAAAACTTTCAGCAATAGTCATTGAATCAATTGCCTGGACAGCCAAGTCACTATCTGGCATGACCATGATCATACTTAATAAATCAGTAATGCGATCGACGCCCACTTTTCTCATTAAGGGGGCCAAACGATTCTCAACTAAATATTGTTGATTATCGGCCAGCAAAATACCGCCTTTTTGTTTTAAAAAGCGCTTAAATTGCTGAAACTCTATGTTTGTTATAGGCATTTATGCCTATCAAGTTGATATTGTTAATTTACTTTTAAAAGCAAATTAACTGACCCCTTGAACCACCCGCATCCGATCTTGTATGGCAGCAGCCAGTTCATCAGGTTTATATTTAGCCATAAATATATCCGCACCGACTCTCTCAACCATCGTTTCGTTAAAAACCCCACTTAATGAGGTATGCAACATAATATATAAACCCTCCAATGCAGGCATCTTTCTTACTTCTGCTGTTAATGTATAGCCATCCATACGAGGCATTTCAACATCTGAGACAACCATGGTTAAGAAATTGGGTACATCAATCCCGTCAACCACCCATTTTTTTAGCAACTCTAATGCTTCCAGACCATCATTGGCAACGGTATAATCCAAGCCCAAGTCCTCCAGCACTCTCTTCACTTGGTTTTGTGCAACGACTGAGTCATCAACCACTAGTACATGCCCCTTCTTTTCTAGGCATGTATCTATCGTTTCCGCTGCCACCCCCTCAGGTGGGCCGGAAATTTCACTAAGGATTTTTTCAACGTCAATGATTAACACGTAATCATCATCAATCTCTGTTAATGCTGTAACGTACCCTGCTTTTTCTGTTCCCTCTGGTGGTGGCTTTATGTCTTTCCAATAGAGATTAACAATACGGTCGACCCCACCTACTAAAAAACCCTGAACAGTTCTATTAAACTCGGTAATAATGACAAAAGAATTACTGTTCTCAAGCAAAGGTGGCTCATCTATTGCCATTGACATATCGACAACCGGAATATCTTTGCCACGTAGCTGAGTAACCCCACGCACAACAGGGTTGCCACCGGGTATTTTTGTTAGCTTTGGGACTTGTATTACTTCTTGAATTTTAAATACATTAATTCCAAACTTTTGACCATCATTAAGCGTAAAAACTAAAAGCTCTAGCCTATTAGTACCCGCTAGGTTAGTTCGGTTATCAATGCCTGTTAAGATTCCTGCCATTACTCTCACCTTAAGTACGTTATTTATTCGTAATTTTAAATACAGCTATAACACGGCATGTTAAATGCATGCATGCTTAGCACATCACAATTTGTACTAAGCATAGACTAAAACTTATGAAACTGTTTTTTAAAATTATTGTTTTTTTTCTACTCTCAGCACAAATCCCTTTTGCTTTCAGTGCTTCGCTTGAAAGCCACCAAAACCTTAAGGCTGCTGCACACGCTTTTTTAACAACTCAACTAGAAGGAAAGAAGGTTGACTTTAACATTCAAATCCAAAATATTGATCAACGCCTAAAACTTAGAAAATGCCCTGTTGATGTTGGCATAAAGCTCATGCAAGCTCATGTAAAACCAGGTAAAAACACATTAAATGTCGAATGCAATTCAGACACACCTTGGCGCATATTTATGAGGGCTCAGGTCAAATTATTTACCCACCTTGTTGTTAGCAAGCGCCCTCTTAATAGAGGGCATTTAATTCAAGAAAACGACATACAATTAATAAGAACGGAGTTAACTGGCCGACAATCAGCATACTTACCCAGAACCGATCAAGCGGTCGGATATATTGTTAATAGAAGAGTAAAAGCAGGCGACATAATCAGTGTCAATAATTTGTCTAAGCCACTATTAATTAAAAAGGGCGATTCCGTAACTATTCTAGCCAAAAATGAAGACTTTCAAATCAGCATGAAAGGTATTGCTTTAATGGCCGGCAGTTATGGTGACAAAATTAAGGTTAAAAACATCAAAACAAAGAAAGTTGTTCAAGGAATAATTATTGATGCACAAACTATTGAAGTAGCCCTATGATATGTGCATTATTTATCAAGTATTCTATCAATCCGCCGATAGATGAAATACAGACCAATAGGAATTGATATGTCTATTAATATAAAAAAAAACACTAGCAAACCTGCCCAGTCATCGTCCAGCGGTGCTGGTAGCGCAAAAAAAATCGGTAGTAGCAAAGCTCAAGCTGGCACTAGCAAACCCAGTAGTGATAGCGTTAATTTAACAGACAATGCCTCTAGGCTACAACAAATTGAACAATCGCTCGCTGATATTCCAGTTGTCGATAGTGCTCGAGTGGACGCAATTAGCCAGTCTATCGAGGAAGGGGAGTATGTTATTGATAACGAGAAAATAGCTGATCAAATTATAAAAAATGAACGCGCACTTCACGATAGGAATAAATGATTATGATGACCCAGTTACCAGAACAACTTATTGCGTTAATCCAGACACTTGAAAGTATTTCAAGTCAATTAAACGACACTCTCAATCAGGAAAAAGCCACATTAACGTCTAATGACAGCGAACAACTGTTGGCATTATCTAAGAAAAAAAAGGCCCTAGTTTCCAATCTAGAAAAACAGACGAAAACCACGCACATCTTTTTAAAAAACATGAACATCAACCAAGGCCTATACGGTTTATCTGATTTTTTTTCACAGATAAAACCCAGTGTTGAGAAAACATCACTACATGGCAAGTGGCTTAATATCCAAGCACTATCTGATGACAATAAAAAACTTAATAATGCGAATGGCTCCATCATTGAATTAAACCGCAGACATACTCAACGGTCCCTCGATGTTTTGCGCGGACAAACTAGCACCACTAACTCAACATACGGTTCTGATGGGCAAACACTGAAAAGCAAAATATCTAGAAATATTTCTGTAGCATAAACTAACGTGAATTTTATATCGTCTTTAAAATCCCTACTCACATCGGAAGAAAAGGAAGACCTTGAACGTGACGTTAACCCAAATTTCATCGTGCGCCCTTCCCGCATTAAACATATGCTGAAAATTCTAATGGAATCCCATGTTCAAATATCTGTCTCGGTTGATGATCAACCCGATTACACAAGTCGCGTATTTAGTGTATCTGAAACAGATATAACACTCGACCAATTAAATACTCGAGAAGCACATCATAAAATGACTCAAGGTAACGTCATTCAGATTAATGCCAAACATAACTCTGTCCCTTTTAACTTTAGTACAACCATTAAGGGAGCATCGCGAGATGGCGGGTATTTAGTATCACTGCCAGACAAGATATACCACCCACAAAAAAGAGCTTTTTTTAGAGTTCCATTAGAAAATATCGAAAAATACAAATTTACTGGCGCCATTCAATTTTCTGAAAATATCGTCTCAGGCTACCTTTATGATGTGAGCTTCGGTGGCGTATGTATCGCCGTTTATTCAAACTCCTACATAAAAAAGGGCGCTATTCTTGCTCCCGCCAGCATGACACTTAAAGACGGCAATATTATCCATGCAGATTTAACAGTTTGCTCCGTGAAAAAATCACCGCAAGAGGGTTTTACACGTATCGGCTGCGAGTACCTTGACTTACCCGCCACAGAAAAAAGAAACATTCACAAGTTTATTACCACATGTGAACGCGAACGTGCAAATAAGTAAGCTCAACATTAGGGCCTGAAAAAGCTATAAAAATAAGCCTTTTACGCTACCCCTAAAAAGCCCAATGATGATATTATTTCAGCAAAATTGATCAGGGTTTCATTTTTAAAATTCATGTTAGTAATTTTTGATATAGCCTCGGTAGCTCAGCTGGATAGAGCGCACCCCTCCTAAGGGTGAAGTCGCAGGTTCGAATCCTGCTCGGGGCACCATTTTGGTGCTAAATACACTCCTTTAATAAAATGAATACTTTAAAACTGTCATCTTTTTTTAAAACTCGATTACACTTAAATACACTTACATAAATTCAGACTCACGGAATCTCTTAATGAACAACTTAATGCAGTTATTTAAAAGCACATCTGCGCTAAACGGTGCTAATGCAAATTTTGTTGAAGACCTATACGAACAGTATCTCAACGACCCTGATTCCGTTGACGAGCAATGGCGGGAAAAATTCCAAGCCATACGCGCAGACGCTGATACCGTCGATATCCCTCACTCATCTATAAAAAAACACTTTTCTGATTTAGCTAAAGCACCCACCGGGGTACGCGTAATTCAAGGTGGCCTCTCATCTGAACAGTTGGCTAAACAAGCCGCTGTATCAAGATTAATGAATGCTTACCGAATTAACGGCCATAAACAAGCACACGTGAACCCGCTTGAGCCTGAAAGAACTAAACTTCTAGCTGAACTAGACATTGCATTTCATGGCTTAAGCGAGCTTGACCTTAATACCCAATTTGATACAGGTACTTTGCACAACACACCTGAACAGCTTGCGCTTAAAGATATTCTGCCTATTTTAAAAGAAACTTACTGTGGCAGTATTGGCGTCGAGTATATGCATATTAGTGATACAGAAATGCGTTCATGGGTTAGGCGTCGCATGGAAGGACCACGCGCTCATTTAGATTTAAAACCTGAGCAAAAAAAATGGCTCCTAAAACTTTTGACAGCTGCTGAAGGTATTGAAAATCATTTGCATAGAACCTATGTTGGGCAAAAACGTTTTTCATTAGAAGGCGGGGAAAGCTTAATACCGATGTTAGATGAAATGCTGCAACGTTTAGGCGAGCACGGCGTAAAAGAAACAGTCATTGGTATGGCACACCGGGGTCGTTTGAATGTTCTAATAAATATTTTCGGCAAAAAACCTTCAATTCTATTTGAGGAATTCGAAGGAAAACGCTCAGCCTCCCCTGCTAAGAACGGTTCTGGAGACGTTAAATATCATATGGGTTTTTCATCTGACATCAGCACACCAGGTGGAGAAATGCATATTGCTTTAGCATTTAACCCATCACACCTTGAAATTATCAACCCAGTTGTTGAAGGTTCAGTTCGAGCTCGACAAGACCGTCGTGGTGAAACTGGCGAAGATGAAGTAGTCGCTATTCAAATTCATGGTGATTCTGCGTTTTCAGGCCAAGGCGTTATTATGGAAACCCTACAGATGTCACGTACTCGCGCCTATGGCACAGGTGGAACCATTCATATTGTCATCAATAACCAAGTCGGTTTTACTACCAGCAATCCCGCTGATACTCGCTCAACTCTGTATGCGACTGATGTGGCAAAGATGCTTGAGACACCCATTTTGCACGTAAATGCCGATGACCCAGAAGCAGTATTATTTGCTGCTCAGTTAGCAGTTGATTTCCGTCATGAATTTCGCCAAGACATCGTGCTGGATATGGTTTGCTACCGCCGTCGTGGGCACAATGAAGCTGACGAACCCGCAGTGACTCAACCATTGATGTACGAAACTATTCGTGCGCTACCCACCACGCGTAAAATATATGCCGACCGCATTGTTAAAGATGGTTCACTCAATACGGATATTCCCGCAGCATTAGAGTCCGATTATCGAGCCTCTCTTGAGAAGGGCGACATTGTGTCACGCCCTATTCTCGAACATAAAGTTAACCCGTTCGTCGCCAAATGGGACTCTTTTCTTTCTAGCAAATGGGACGACCCTTGCGACACGACAGTATCTGCCAAAGAGTTTCACGAAATCTCTGATCTAATGCTGACCTTACCTCCTGAGTTTTCTTTGCAAAGCAGAGTCGAGAAAGTGTTAGAAAGTAGAAAGAAAATGTCTGTTGGTGCACTGCCCATTGACTGGGGCTACGCAGAAAATATGGCCTATGGCACACTATTAAGCAAAGGCCGCAATATTAGAATGACAGGTCAAGACGTGGGTCGTGGAACCTTCTTCCACCGTCATGCGGTATTACATAACACACAAAATGGTGAAACCTATACCTCGCTCAGACACCTGTTTCTAGAACAAGGTAGGTTTTCACTCTTCGACTCGTTCTTATCTGAAGAAGCCGTGCTTGGTTTTGAATACGGCTACGCAACCACCGAACCTGATGACTTAGTGATTTGGGAAGCGCAATTTGGTGATTTCGCGAACGGCGCCCAAGTGCTGATGGATCAATTTATCAGCTCAGGCGAAACAAAATGGGGCCGTTTATGCGGCCTTGTGATGTTACTACCACACGGCTATGAAGGCCAAGGCCCCGAGCATTCATCTGCTCGCCTTGAACGTTACTTACAGCTTTGTGCAGAACATAATATGCAGGTTTGTGTACCGTCAACACCAGCTCAGATATTCCACCTATTACGTCGACAAGCGATCAGCAAATTCCGCAAGCCACTCGTTGTAATGAGCCCAAAAAGTTTATTACGTCATAAGCTAGCGACCTCGACCTTAGAAGAACTCACCGAGGGGCACTTTCAACCACTTATTCAAGAGATTGATGATATTGACCCTAAAAAGGTCACTCGCCTTGTGGTCTGCTCAGGTAAAGTCTATTACGACCTTCTGGAGCAGCGGAGAAATGATGGTATTGAAAATGTAGCTATCTTAAGAGCAGAGCAACTTTACCCATTTCCAATCGATGAACTGCATGACTCTTTTGAGCAGTACCCAGAGTTAAAGCAACTGGTCTGGTGTCAAGAAGAGCCTAAGAATCAAGGTGCCTGGTATCAAATTAGGCATCGCTTCTTTGACTTACTGAGCGAAAAACTAGAACTCAAATATGCCGGTCGGCCTATGTCAGCATCTCCTGCTGTTGGTCAGTTTAGCTTGCATGTTGAACAGCAACAAACATTAATCCACAAAGCACTTTATTAATAATAGACGTTAAAAAGGAATAAACATGAGCATTGAAGTCGTAGTACCTAGCCTTCCAGAATCAGTCGCAGACGCTACTTTAGTCACATGGCATAAAAAAGCTGGTGACACCATATTAAAAGATGAAAACCTAGTTGACCTCGAAACAGACAAAGTTGTTCTTGAAGTTCCCGCTCTAGCCGACGGTGTGTTGGCTGAAATTATTGAACCGGAAGGCTCTACCGTACTAAGCGGCCAACTTCTCGCTCGTATTGAAGCAGGCAGTGCTGCCTCAGCACCAAGCTCAACACCTGAGCCTGCTGCAGCCGACACTTCTCCAAGCACTGCATCATTACCTGTTGAAAAAAACTCAGGCTCAACAGCCGCGCTAAGTCCAGCAGTTAGAAAACTAGTTGCCGACCACGGGCTAGATACACAAAAAATTTCCGCGACAGGTAAAGGCGGCAGAATCACTAAAACAGACGTCCTTAATTACATTAAAACTCAAGCAAACAACGGCGAAGCTAGCCTTTCATCTTCAATGGCTAGCTCAGTTCCAAACAAAGCTGCTGAAGCAACACCGATACCAACCTTACCAACAAGCGATCGTGCTGAGCAACGCGTACCCATGACACGCCTTCGCGCAAAAGTTGCTGAACGGTTAATTCAAGCACAACAAAACACCGCCATGTTAACTACCTTTAACGAGGTTAACATGCAACCTATTATGGATATTCGCAGCAAATACAAAGATAAGTTTTCGAAGGTTCACGATACTAAATTAGGCTTTATGTCCTTTTTTGTTAAAGCTGCCGTTGAGTCTCTAAAGCTTTTCCCAGCCGTTAATGCATCCGTTGATGAGCAAGATATTATTTATCATGGTTACTATGATATTGGGATAGCCGTTTCTTCTCCACGCGGTTTAGTCGTTCCCGTTTTAAGAGATGCTGATCTAAAGAACTTTGCAGCCATTGAAAGTGGTATAGCAGATTTTGGCGTCAAAGCGCGTGACGGCAAATTAGGTCTTGATGATCTAACCGGTGGCACCTTTACCATTACTAACGGTGGCGTGTTCGGCTCAATGATGTCTACCCCGATATTAAACCCGCCTCAAAGTGCCATTTTGGGCATGCACGCTATTAACCAACGTGTCATGGTTGAAAATGGTGAAATGGTCATACGTCCAATGATGTTCCTGGCCCTATCTTATGATCATCGTATTATTGATGGTAAAGAAGCTGTCTCTTTCTTAGTCACCATTAAAGACTTTTTAGAAGACCCTGCAAGATTATTGTTAAACGTTTAAACAGAGTAGCTGGAGCACATTATGAGTTCAGATAATAAATTTGATGTTGTCATTATTGGTGGCGGTCCTGGGGGTTATGTTGCAGCTATACGTTGTGCCCAACTCGGCCTTAAAACAGCCTGTGTAGATGAGTTTACAGGCAAGGACAATAAAGCCTCTCTTGGCGGCACCTGCCTTAATGTTGGTTGCATTCCCTCTAAAGCCCTTTTAGAGTCATCTCATCATTACGAACAGTTAAATCATGGCTTAGAAAACCATGGTATTAAAGTCACTGGCGTAAAAATTGATGTGCCAACCATGATTAAGAATAAAGATGATATTGTTAGTCGTCTTACAGGTGGCATCAGCGGCTTATTTAAAGCCAATAAAGTCACCAGCTTTCATGGTCGAGGCAAACTATTAGCTGGCAAGCAGGTCGAGGTTACAAACAGCTCAAATGAGATATTAACCCTTAGCGCTGAGAGCGTCATTTTAGCAACAGGGTCTCGCCCTATCGACATCCCTTCAGCACCAGTGGACAATATCAATATCGTAGACTCAACAGGTGCCCTAAATTTTGATAAAACACCTAAAAAATTAGGGGTAATTGGTGCAGGGGTTATTGGCTTAGAGTTAGGTAGTGTCTGGAATCGTCTAGGTTCAGATGTTACTCTGCTTGAGGCTCAAGATACTTTCCTTCCTGCTGCAGATACAAAGATTGCAGCTGAAGCAAAACGCCAGTTTAAGAAACAAGGGCTAGACATTAAGATGAGTGCCCGTGTTACAAAAGCCACATCTAAAGGCAAAAAAGTAACCGTGGATTACGAAGACGCTTCTGGCGAGCATAGCATCGAACTCGACAAACTAATCGTTTCTGTCGGTCGCAGCCCTAATACAGATAATTTATTTGCACCCGAATCACCTATTGAGCTTGATGAGCGAGGCTTCATTGAGGTTGATGAAATTTGGCAAACAAGCCAACCATCAGTTTATGCCATTGGTGATCTAATTCGTGGTCCAATGCTTGCCCATAAAGCATCTGAAGAAGGTGTTGCTGTTGCTGAAGTTATCTATGGCGAAGAGCCTGAAATTAACTATGATGTCATCCCGGGAGTTATTTATACAAACCCTGAAATTGCTTGGGTTGGTGAAACAGAACAACATTTAAAATCAGCGGGTGAAAAAATAAAAGTCGGAACCTTCCCTTTTGCGGCGAGTGGTCGTGCACAAGCCCTTGGTGACACCACGGGTATGGTCAAGATTATTTCCAGTGAAGAAACCGACCAAATTCTTGGTGTGCACATTATTGGGCCTCAAGCATCTGAGCTCATTGCTGAAGCTGTACTTGCTATGGAGTATTCTGCTAGCTCAGAAGACTTAGCATTAACGGTTCATGCGCACCCAACACTGTCGGAAGCACTACATGAAGCTGCTCTGGCCGTTGATAATAGAGCCCTGCATATTCCAAATAGGTAATTAGCCACCCCATCAAGAATAGATCCTCCCCAGTTATTGCTAATAGAGAGGAATATCTTGAACAACCCTATTACACAAGTCTATGTGCCATAGGGTTGAGTGCTCTTTCCTCAAGTAAGGAATACCTCGACGTTAATCAGATATCGTTGATTTTACAGAACACCCGATGATTGATTAAGTGAGTATTCCTTACTTTTATATATAAATTTTAAAAAACCATTTTTTAAAATAGAAGCTCTTTACAAAAGGATCGAATTCGATTAATTTTGAATAAGCTAATAGGTTGATTTAGGTTGACAAATTAAGCCACTGTTTTATATAGATATTTTAAAATCAACCCCTATTATGAGGCAACATGAGTGACACCCCTCCAAAATTTAACCCACAAAGTGAAATAGCTAGCTGTGACCTCCTACTCCATTATTTAGAAAAGATAGGTGTCGAGTTTATTTTTGGTATTCCTGGCGGTGCTATAGAGCCTCTTTATAACGCCTTAGCTAAAAGTGAAAAGCGTGGCGGCATTCGAGCCATCACCGCAAGGCATGAAACTGGAGCCGTTTTTATGGCCGATGCATACGCAAGAAATACAGGTAAGCTGGGCGTGTGCTGCTCTACAACTGGGCCTGGCGCTACCAATATGATTACCGGTATTGCCTCCTCCTACGAAAACAACACACCATTACTAATTATCACGCCGCAAACTGCTCAAGATAAAGTAGGCAAAAAGGCCATGCAAGAGTCTGGTGATACCGGAATAGATATTACCAGTATTTTTCAATTGTTCACCAAATACAGTAGTTATATCACGCATGTTGAACAATTTGAGCATAAGCTTGTCTCCGCCATTATGTCGGCTTTTAGCTCACCACCTGGCCCTACACACCTAAGTATTCCAAACGATATTTTAAAAAGCACTATTCCCATCAATCAACAGCCAATTAATATAGCAAATGTAATAAGACACCCCGTTTTAAAAGATGAAAATGCTATACAAGACTTATTAACGGAATTAAATAATTCAAAAAAAACCATCTTTGTCGTCGGCGCAGGCGCAAAAAATTGCAGTGACTTATTGGCGGACTGTATAAATAAAATGGGTATCGAATTTGTTGCTACGCCGGATGGCAAAGGGTTCATCAACCCTAATCATCCTTCATACCGTGGAGTAATCGGCTTTGCTGGGCATAAAAGTGCGAGCAAGGCTCTTCAACAGGATACTGTAGATACCATTGTTGTTATTGGTTCTGCTTTAGGTGAGTTCACCAGCAATGCCTGGGATCAATTATCCCTACTTAATAACAAACTCATCCATATTGACAGTAATCAAGAGAACTTTACTCGATCCTCTATGGCTAAACTTCAAGTAGGTGGTCATATTCCTACTATTTTAGAAGCCGTTTTAGACAACTGTAGTACTCTAGTAAAAGATAAAAAAGAAACTCCCGCCAAGACACTAACTGAGGACAATAAATTTCTTTATTTTGAATTTGATGAACCAGCTAAAACCACTGATGCATCAAGCCCTTTAAAGCCGCAGTATCTCATGACTCAATTAACCCAAGTTTTTCCAGCTAACGCACGTTACTTAGCTGACACAGGCAATAACCTAGCATGGGCTATTCATTACCTAAATCCTAGCGATAGGCACTCAGGTAACACTGATCTAATACAAATCTGCGCTGAATTCTGTTCAATGGGTTGGTCTGTCGGTAGTGCCATTGGCACAGCACTAGCTCACCCTAATGACCCTATAATTTGTATTGTGGGAGATGGAAGCTTTCTAATGTCAGGAAACGAAATTACCGTTGCACTACAAGAAAATCTTAATATTATTTTCCTCATTATGAATGATCAACACTTGGGTATGGTCAAACACGGCCAACTGTTAAATAAATCTGCTGATATTGCTAATAAATTACCAAATATTAGCTATGCATTAATGGCTTCAGCCATGGGTATTGCAAGCCAAACTGTTGAAACAGCCAATGAGCTACTCAACCTAGATATTGCTCAAATGTGTAATCGTAACGGTCCAACACTTCTCGATATAAGAATCGATGCAGAAGAGATCCCCCCTATTGCAACACGACTGAAAGGTCTAAAGTAATCATGCAGAAAGAAAAAATTACTACCAAAATATGGCTTGAAGAAGAAGAGCCCGACAACCCCTTTGCTGCAAAAACCTCATATTGTTCCGGTTACGATGTTTATGGCGACTTATTGGGCAAAATCTCTTGGTCGGAATATATTTATTTACTCTTTAAATTAGAAAAACCTCAACCCTGGCAGTCTAAATTGCTAGAAACCATTGCCATTGCCATTGCTAACCCAGGCCCACGCGATTTAAGTGTACGTGCTGCCATGAATGGCGGTGTTGGTGGTTCAACAGCAGCCTCTTGCTTAATGGCTGCCTTAGCCCCAGGTGCTGGTAAAAATGGTGGCGCAAGAGAGGTTTATCAAGTCATGCGCTTATGGCAGCAATGTCAGTTTGATCTTACCCTTTGGCAGCAAAACTTATCTGACTATCAAGATGAAGCGGACGTTGAGGTTTGGCCTCGCAGTGAACATACACCAGGCTTTGATCCGTATGGGGCCAGTTGCGCCACACCCGTTTTACAAACACTAAATCACTTAACAACGATTTATCCCGAAGGGGCGCTTGCCTACTTATCAACTAACCGAACGGAATTTGAGCAAGCAGCTGATTGTCCATTAAGCATGACAGGTGTTATTGCTGCTGCATTTACCGATTTAGATTTCACTGACGAACAAGCTGAAATGCTATTTTTGTTGTTACGATTACCAGGCGCTGCCGTTCATACTCTTGAACAAAAAAAACTGGGATGGCGAAAATATCCGTTCTTTGGAAATAAGCTAACACTTGCCAATGACCCTGGCCCTAAATCCTCCAACCAATCCACCTGAAGCATATTATGAAAGGTCCATCAACATTAGAGCAAGCTGAAGACAATTGGCATACTGAAATGGGCGCAGCCTTTCCCGGTGAACGCGTTGTTTTACGAGGAAAGGACTTATTCACTGAACTTAATGATTTAAACTGGTTCAAGTACTTAATGTTTGGAGTAACTGGTAGACTGCTGCCTGATAAGCACATAGAGCTAATACAGGCCATCTGGTCACTAACCATTAGTTATCCAGACCCAAGAATTTGGAATAACCGCGTGGCCGCTCTAGCTGGCACAGCCAATTCTACTGGTATACTTGGCGTTTCATCTGCAATCGCAGTGTCCGAGGCTAACACTTATGGAAATCAGGTTGGTTTTCAGGCAAGTGCATTTATCAGACGCGCCACACGCGTCGAAAATTCTGGTGGCTCTCTGTCAGAAATAATTAGAAGTGAATTAAAACTAAAACGCGTCATCCCAGGTTATGGTCGTCCTATTGCCCAGCATGATGAGCGTATAAAACCATTACTTAAAAAAGCTTCTGCACTAAAGCTTTCTGATGGAATTCACCTAAAAACCGCACAAAACATAGAAAATTTTTTGATCCAAAAAAAATATCGTATGCGTATGAATTCTGCAGCACTGACTGCTGCTTTACTAGCCGATTTAGGATTAAGTATTGAAGAGCATTACTACTGCTCAATAATCGCTTTTACAGCTGGCATCATCCCTTGTTATATAGATTCAGTGAATAAAAAAGAAGGCAGTTTTTTTCCATTAAGCTGTCAACGACTGAATTATACTGGGCAAGAAACAAGAAGCTGGTAATTTATAAAATAAGAACTACGCTTACTTTAAATAACATAAAGCTTTATAAATTCGTACATGAAAAAATTACCCTCTTGCTTCCTGCTCGCTTTATTTTACGTCTCTACCACTCCCTCTTTTGCTACTGAAAAGGCTTTTGAAGGTCTCTATGATGATGTGGATTTCCTCTATATTGCAACGGGCCGTAAACAAACAGTCTCACAAGCACCGGCAGTAGCCAGTATTATTTCCGCTAAAACCATACGTCAAATCGGTGCACACGATATAGATGAAGTATTAGAAACAGTCCCTGGCTTACATGTATCCTATTCAGCTGGCGGATATAACCCCATTTATCAGATACGTGGTATTAGTTCAAATACAAACCCACAAGTATTGATGTTAATAAATGGTATTCCAATTACCAATATATTCGCTGGCGACCGCTCCCAATCTTGGGGTGGCATGCCTGTTGAAAATATTTCTCGTATTGAAGTTATTCGTGGCCCCGGCTCCGCGCTATATGGTGCAGATGCCTTTGCTGGAACCATTAATATCATTACTAAAAATGCTACCGAAATTGATGGGCTGGAAGTAGGCGCATCTGCCGGTAGTTTTGATGAGTATAGGGGTTGGTTACAATATGGGGGTTCAGTAGCTGGCTGGAATACCGCGTTTTCTGTACAAGTTTTAGACACTCACGGCCAACATGAAAAAATTGATGTTGATTTTCAAACGGTGCTTGATTCAAACCCATTCCTTGGAACAAACGCATCCTTGGCCCCTGGTAGTGTAAATCTGGGGCGCCAGTCTTTGGATACCCGTATAGACCTGTCTAATGATAAATGGCAGATTCGACTGGGTTATCAACAACGTGAAATAAACGCCGGTGCTGGCCTATTTGAAGCCTTAGATACCGTTGGAGAAGCTAACTCCCAGCGATATAACGCTGACCTCACCTACCTTAATACAGATTTTTCTGAGAATTGGGACTTTAAAGCACAATATAGTTTTTTCAATACGTTCACTAAAACCAATGCTATGTTGTTACCGCCTGGCACTGATACCGGTGCCGGTGTTTTCCCAAACGGTGTAATCGGCCAACCCGATGTCTATGAGCGCCACAACCGAATCGACTTATCTAGCTTCTATACTGGCCTAAAAAATCACGATATTCGTGTTGGTATTGGTTTCCACCATCAAGATCAATACAAAATTGAAGAAAAGAAGAACTACACACCCTTTGGTGTTGTATTAATTCCTCTTCCTGGTGTTATCGATGTCAGTGACTCGTTCCCATTTAATCAAGAAAAAACCCGCAAAATTTACTATGGTTTTATACAAGACGCCTGGGACTTCGCCCCTGACTGGACATTAACAGCTGGCTTACGGTATGACCACTACTCTGACTTTGGTGGCACATTAAACCCTCGATTAGCATTAGTATGGCAAACGAGTTACCGTTTCACCAGCAAATTATTATATGGACGCTCATTCAGAGCGCCCTCTTTTGCTGAGCAGTTTAATATTAATAACCCTGTAGCTATTGGCAATCCAGACTTAGATCCTGAGGTTATCGATACTTATGAAGTTGCCTTTGACTATGCCGCTACTCACGATTTAAAAGTGGGTTTTAATGTTTTCTATTATCAAATGTCAGACATTATCCGCTTTGACCCAACAACTGCCAACAATACAGGTAAACAAACAGGCCATGGTTTAGAAATGGAAGTTAATTGGAAAGCGACCGATAAATTAACGGTATACGGTAATTATGCCTACCAATCATCTAAAGACAAAGGTACCAATAGTGATGCTGCTGACTCACCGCAACAGCAACTGTATGTAAGAGCCAACTACACACTGACCCCCACGTGGTCTGTCAACTCACAATTTAATCACGTAATGGATAGACAACGGGCTAATGGCGATACACGTTCAGATATTGATGATTACAGCCTAGTGGATTTAACCATACGCGCAAAAGAATTTTCACCCGGATATGAATTCGCTATATCGGCAAGAAATTTATTTAATGAAGATACAAGAGAGCCCTCATTAGCACCTGGTGCTATTGCTAATGATTTACCGTTAGCAGGTAGAGGTTTTTTTATTGAACTCCGTAAATCTCTACATTAAGTTTGTGTTAACTGTATTTACAAAGCCTTATACAACATAATCAGGGACGATTGAAACGCAATGGCATACTTTAAAAAATTTTATGGCGCTCTAATGCTAGTGCTGCTTTTTTGTACCAGTACTATCGCGGATGATGATCTACGGGCTAATGCCACATTCAATATCACTGTTTTATACCCTGAGGCAAGAAAGCCCTACAGCACATTTTTCGATGCCATTATCAACGGCATTAAAGAGCAACCTCAACTTAATATTCAAGCACTAACCTTTGATAAATCATTAGATGAAGAGGAACTCCTGCTCTCTTTACAAAAAACTAACCCCGACGCTGTCATCCTACTTGGCAGGGAAAACATTCCCCTTCAAGAGAAAATCGCCACATCATTTAAAACGGTTCATGGTGCATTATTTCTGTCAGGTCAGGACATAAAAAAAGGCCATAGTGGTGTCTCGATGAACCCAGACCCTGCTCTGCTTTTTGCAGAATTAAAAAAAATCCAACCAAGCATTAAGGAAATTCATGTTGTATTTGACCCAACGGCTAATGGCTGGTTAGTACAAAGAGCGATTGAAAGCACTGCTAAAAATGGTCTTACGATCATCCCTCATAAAGTATCTAACTTACAACAAGCGGCCTTAAAATATAAAGAAATTGTCCGTAATAGTAACCCTACCGAGGATGCTTTATGGCTTCTACATCACGATCCAACATTAGACAATAAAAGCTTACTACCTCGGGTTTTATCTGATGCTTGGAAATATAAACAAGTTGTAATATCTAGTAATCCGTCGCATGTTCGTCGAGGCGCCCTTTTATCAATACTTCCAGATAATCAACAAATTGGGAAAGACTTAGCCCTCACAGTCATTCGCCTATTGAATGGTGGAAAAGCAAACATTACACCCATGCAATCAACGCTGGTCGTTGCTAACCTTAGGACTGCCAAGCATTTGTCAAACACCATTCATTTAACCAAAAAAACTAACTTTGCTTTGACATATCCCAAAGGTGTAGCAAATGATTAAAAAGCTGTACCACTTTTTAACTCATCGTAGTTTTAAAAACCTACTTACTACCACTTATTTTATTGGTATTACGCTGTTAATAACCACTGCAACACTCGTCACTTCAAACTTATCTTCGACCAGTGTTCACGATAGCCTCAAGAAAACTGGCCTCCAATTAGTAGAGTCATTTGCAAATAGCAGCCGGATTGCACTGCTATACCTCAGCCAAGATGAAGCGAAATTAGTCGTGGAATCTATTCTTTCCTTTCCAGATGTTAAAGCAGCTGGTATTTATAATGATAAAATGCAGTTGATTTACCAAAGTAGCGACTTATTAGAAAAGCACGCAACCACCCTCCCCATAGAATTGACCTTATTAGAATATGAGAGTGAGTCCGAGTGGACATACACTACGCCCGTTTTTAGTACCCAGGATGAGGAAGCATTTCTTTACTCCGACACTGATTTTGAACCTAAGTTATTAGGATACGTTCGCCTAGTCGTCAGTAAAGATGTACTAGCTGCACTTAAAAGTGATTTTTATAAATATAATTTAATCGTGATAGGTAGTTTAGCTTTGCTTTTATTATGGGCTCTTTTGCTGGTTACAAAACGTATTACAAAACCAATCGACAACCTTGCCGAGAACATGCTTAATGCTGCAAAAGGTAATAAAGCAGATCGAAAAAGTATTGGTAGTACACAAGACATTATAAGAATGGAACGCGCATTTACAGACATGATGCACATTCTTGAAAATAGAGAAAAAGAACTCCTCACAACCCGCGATCTTGCTATTGAAGCCGCTAAAGTTAAAAGTGAATTTGCCGCTAATGTTAGTCACGAGTTGCGAACTCCCTTAAATGGCATTTCAGGTATGTTAGAGCTCCTATCTGATATGAAGCTTACCAGCCAACAGCAAGAGTATTTAAAGGTCGCCTCTACTAGCGCCAGCTCATTACTCAGCTTAATCGATGATGTTTTAGACTTCTCTAAATACCATCAGCATGATGTTACGTTAAACAACACCGCCTTTAACTTACGTAACACCCTAGAGAATGCCATTACCCTATTAAGCTCACAAACTCAGCGAAAAAATATTTCTATCGCTTATTTCCTAGACAATAATGTTCCTACTCACTTAATTGCAGATGAGTTAAGACTTCAACAAATTTTACAAAACTTACTGGGTAATGCTATAAAGTTCACCCATGCTGGCGAAGTGAGCATTACTACATCAATATCTTCACAGCATGAAAATAGCCTCACCTTGCTTTTTGAAGTAAAAGATACCGGTATTGGTATTCCTCAAGAAGTTCAAAATAAAATATTCGATGCTTTCTCACAAGCCGATAGCACAACCACTAGGGAATTTGGAGGCACAGGGCTTGGCTTGGCGATCAGTCGACAGCTGGTTACTATTTTTGGTGGTGAAATGGGTGTCAATAGTCAAGTTGAAAAAGGCAGTACGTTTTGGTTTACCGCAAATTTCATTATTGATAAAAAAGCCACAGAACTAAACCCGAAAATACATAAAGCGGCACCAAACCTACTTAATATTTTATATGTAGGTGATGATGATTTTTCTAACCGTTTTATCGCTCAACAATTTGAATCCTTAAGTTATTTTGTAGACTTCCTCAATGATGGCCTAGCTGCTATAAAGAAGTTACGCCAATATAAAGCGCTAAAAAAACCTTACGACTTCATTTTAATCGATAAACTTCACTCAAACCTTAGCCAAACCGCATTAGTACGTATGATTAATGCAGATAATGCATTAAGCGAGACAAAAATAATCCTGTTGGTTGCAAATAACTCAAGTTACCTACACTCAATAAAAAGATTAAATGTTTTTGGGCATATTACCAAGCCTGTAAAGCAATCAGATTTGATTTTCAACTTCAACACATCAACAGCACCAAAAACACCCGCTCTGATTGAGCAAGACGAGGCAAAAGAACAGCTGCCCGAATACCCATTTAAAAACATTCTAGTTGTCGAAGATAACAACGCTAATCAGCTGGTTGCAAAAGCCATGTTAGAGCGATTCAAATGTACCGTTACGCTTGCTAATGATGGTCTTGAAGCGTTAGAAATTTTTTCCGCCCAACCATTCGACCTTATTTTGATGGATTGTCAAATGCCTGAAATGGATGGTTATGAAACAACTTTTCAAATTCGTGAACTTGAAAACCACAATGTTCATACTCCTATCATCGCACTAACGGCGAATAAACAAGTAGCTGATCGTGAACAATGTATAGCAGCAGGAATGGATGACTTTATGGCAAAGCCTTTGACATTGACGTCATTAAAAACCACTTTGCGACAATGGATATCTCAAGATGCCTTAAAGGACTACCCTGAAAAAAACACCTTAATCAAAACAGTCTTAGATGAAGCGTCTTATTTAAAACACCAAGAAAGTCTTGGTCATAAATTTAACGCCGTACTAGAGTCGTTCTTAGAGGAAATCCCAAACTCCTTGTTTCAATTAAAAAGTGCTGTCTCGCAACTCGATAGACCCAATATTAAACTCATTGCAGGCTCAATAGAAAAAGACGCTTTCAACATTGCGGCTCTACGCCTTTCTCAGGCTTGTGAAAAATTGGAAAACTCCAGTGATGATGAAGTAAAGTTTCTAAATCTCCAACATAAAGTTATTTTATTCGAAGCTGAGTTAGCCATACGAGAAGTTTCTTCCATTGTGAAGGCTATAGATGCTAACAAACCTGAATTAGTTCATGATCATCAGCCTGCAAAAATTTTATTAATTGATGCTGATAAAAGTAATCGTTTTTTAGTTAAGAATTCTTTAGAAGATAAAGGGCATAATGTAGACGAAGTTATTAATAACCATCAAGGAAGGCTATATTGTAAACGTAACAAACCTGATATCGTTATTTTAGAGGGTACGTTAGCCGATGATGATCATGAGTTTAGAAAACTTAGCCAAGAGTTGTCCGAAAATAATACCCCCTTCATCATCACATCTCACTTTGATAGTGAAACTGCCATCAACAATGCATTCAAAGCTGGTGCATTAGATTACTTTTCAAAACCCTTAAATTTACCACTGTTTGTTAATCGGGTTAATCGACTACTAGCGACTAAGCAAACCGAAAAACAAATATTCAACTTAGCACACAAGGATCATTTAACCGGTTTAATGAATAGATCCTTATTTACAACAAAGACCTCTGAGCTCATTATCAAACATAAGCAAGAGCACAAGCTTATGGCTATCATTTTCCTTGATTTAGATCGTTTTAAGCTCGTTAATGACTCTTATGGCCATGAAGCAGGAGATTTATTACTTAAAATTGTTGCCGAGCGCCTTTCAAGAAGTATTAGAGAAATAGATATTATTTCGCGCTTTGGCGGGGATGAGTTTGTGATTGCTTTAACAGATGTTAAGTCACATCAAATCATTGAGAGCCTAGCAAGTAAGATACAACAGAACCTATCAAGACCCTTTGTGTTCTTAGAAAAAGAAATGCATGTCAATGCCAGTATTGGAATCAGTGTCTTCCCCTCCAGTGGTGACAATATTAGTAACCTAATAAAGAATGCAGATATTGCCATGTATTTATCTAAGCAGACTAAAGCTCCCTATGTATTCTTTGATGACTCAATGGCTGAGAGTATTAACCAACGCTTAATAATTGAAAATGAGCTACGCAATGTTATTTTGCGTGATGAGTTAAAAGTCTTTTATCAACCACAGTTTGATTTCTCGACTGGCGAATTAATCGGTATGGAGGCCCTGATACGCTGGCAACATCCCGAAAAAGGGCTTATACCTCCCAATGATTTTATCGGTTTAGCCGAAGAGACAGGGCAAATTCATATGATTGGCGAATGGGTATTAGAAACGGCCTGCTCCGCTTTAAAAAAATGGATTGATCAAGGCGCTAAACCAATAAGAGTCGCTGTAAACTTATCACCCCTTCAATTAGAGGATGATGATATTATCCATAAAATTTCTTCAATTTTAGAAGCAACTCAACTTCCACATCATTTACTTGAATTAGAAATTACAGAAAGTTCTGTTATGAATAACGAACAACTAATCATTAACAAACTAGACACACTCAAAAACTTGGGAATCAAGCTTGCCATCGATGATTTTGGTACTGGCTACTCCTCTCTAAGTTATTTAAAACGCTTACCCATCAACCTATTAAAAATAGACCGATCATTTATAAGTAATAGTCTAAATGATAACGTAGACGCTGACATCGTACGCACTATTATCGCTTTAGCGCATAGTTTGGGAATAGAGGTTATTGCTGAAGGCGTTGAAACAAAAGAACAAAGTGCCCAACTTAAAGACCTAAACTGTGACTACGCCCAAGGGTATTATTTCGGCAAACCTATGCCCACCGAAGAGTTTGAAAAAATTCTATTCAATAGGGTAATTGATAACGTATACCCAATCTCTTTGTTACAATAAAATTTTATAAAAAATACGAGTTTTTAATGACCATTATCAAACAAAATGACCTGATTGAAAGCGTCGCTGCTGCCTTTCAATTTATTTCATATTATCACCCCAAAGACTATATTCAAGCGTTAGGACAAGCATACGAGTTAGAAGAGTCTCCGGCTGCAAAAGACGCCATGGCGCAAATTCTTCTCAACTCACGCATGTGCGCGATGGATCACCGCCCTATTTGTCAGGATACAGGCATCGCCAACCTATTTTTAGAAATCGGCATGGATGTTCAATGGGACAGCACTATGAGTGTTGAAGAAATGTGTAATGAAGGCGTAAGACAGGCCTACCAACACCCCGACAATGTATTAAGGGCATCTATTGTTACCGATCCATTAGGTGCGAGAAAAAACACAGGGGACAACACGCCTGCTGTTGTTCACATGAAGATGGTACCAGGTAACACCGTTAGCATTCATGTTGCCGCTAAAGGCGGTGGCTCTGAGAACAAGTCTAAATTTGCCATGCTTAACCCAAGCGATAGCCTCGTAGACTGGGTATTAAAAACAGTCCCTAGCATGGGGGCTGGCTGGTGCCCACCAGGTATTTTAGGCATTGGCGTTGGCGGCACTGCCGAAATGGCGATGAAACTGGCCAAAGAATCGTTAATGGAGCATATTGACATTCAAGAACTTAAAGACCGAGGTCCGAGCAATCGTGCGGAAGAACTTCGCTTAGAATTGTACGAAAAAGTAAATGCCTTGGGCATAGGCGCTCAAGGTCTTGGTGGTTTAACAACCGTGTTAGATGTAAAAATCAACCACATGCCAACTCACGCAGCTTCTTTACCAGTTGCAATGATTCCCAATTGTGCTGCTACCCGTCACGCGCATTTTGTTCTAGATGGTTCTGGCCCATCATATATTGAGCCACCAAAACTTGAAGACTGGCCAGATATTGCTTGGGCACCCGATGCTCAAACAAAACATGTCAATTTAGATACTGTGACAGAAGAACAAGCTCAGTCCTGGAAGCCAGGCGATCGCCTCCTACTTAGTGGCCACATGCTTACAGGTCGCGATGCTGCACATAAACGAATTGCCGATATGTTTGCACGAGGAGAGGCCTTGCCTGACGGAGTTGACTTTAAAAATCGCTTTATATACTACGTTGGTCCGGTCGACCCTATTGCAGGTGAAGTGGTTGGCCCCGCTGGCCCTACAACAGCGACTCGAATGGATAAATTCACCGAGATGATGCTAGATAAAACGGGGCTGTTAGGCATGATTGGTAAAGCTGAACGCGGTCCAGACGGCATTAAAGCCATTAAAAAACACAAAGCGACTTACTTAATGGCTGTTGGCGGCGCTGCTTACCTCGTATCCAAAGCGATTAAAAGCTCTAAAATTATTGCTTTTGAAGACTTAGGAATGGAAGCGATCAGAGAATTTTATGTAGAAGATATGCCAGTAACCGTTGCTGTTGATTCAAACGGTGAGTCTGTACATAAAACAGGCCCGGCTTTGTGGCAATCTAAAATAGCGGGTATTCCTGTAGTTAGCGAGTAAACCGTTATAACAGCTTATAAAAAAGCCAAGCCGTTAAACAGCTTGGCTTTTTTATACCCAATAAATTATTTTATTCTTTGATCAACAGCTCAATACCATCTGGGTTTTGATAACCTCGTGGAAGCTTAGTACCGCGCTGGCCTCTTTTACCCTTATAGGCATCCAAGTCTGAGAGCTTAAGGTTTATATAACGTTTCCCAGCATGAATGCGTATCATTTGATCTAAATTCACGACACAAAAACCAAGTACTTCATCATCCCCGGAGTTTAAATCTTTAGTTGGTATTTGCAGCAATTTATTACCCTTTCCTCTAGATAACTCTGGCGCTTCACTCACAGAAAAAATCAACAGCCGCCCTTGCTTACTAACCGCTGCAACCAACCCTTCTTCCCCTTCAAATAACACCGGAGATAGAATCTTTGCTCCTTGGGGTAGAGTTAATAACGCTTTCCCAGCTTTGTTTTTAGTATAAAGCTCACTGAGTTTAGTAACGAACCCATAACCTGCGCTAGAGGCCAACATAACTCGTTCATCATTACCGGCAATGACATCTGTAAACATTGAACCAGCCGGTGGTTTTAATTGCCCGGTCAGTGGTTCTCCTTGCCCTCTTGCTGACGGTAAACTATGAACAGCTTGGTTATAAACTCGTCCTGTAGAATCTAAGAAATATACTAAGCTATTACTACGACCTTTGGCCGAAGACAAATACTCATCGCCCGATCTAAAGGTTAAGCTTTTTGGATCAATATCATGTCCTTTAGCAGCGCGCACCCAGCCTTTTTGCGAAATGACAATTGTCATGGGTTCATTTGGGATCAGCGCCCGCTCATCAAGTGCCTTTGCTACATCACGATTAACAATCGGTGAGCGCCTCGCATCGCCGTATAATTTCGCATCCGCCAAAATTTCTTTTTTAACCAATGTCCGTAATCGTTGTTTGGAATTAAGGATTTTCTCAAGTTCGGCTTTCTCTAAAGCCAATTCATCTTGCTCTGAACGAATCTTAAACTCTTCTAGTTTTGCTAATTGGCGTAGCCTAATTTCAAGAATTGCATTTGCCTGCACGTCCGTTATTGAAAATCGCTCCATTAACGCTTGTTTTGGTTTATCCTCCTCGCGAATAATAGCAATCACCTCATCAAGGTTAAGATAAGCAATTAACATCCCATCTAAAATATGTAGGCGGTCATTTACCTTGTCTAAACGGTAATTTAAACGTTTTGTAACCGTTTCCGTACGAAATGTTAGCCACTCTGTCAGTAGGTTTTTTAAGTTTTTAACCTGTGGTTTACCCGATAAGCCAATTACATTAAAGTTAACTCGATAGGTCCGCTCTAAATCAGTGGTTGCAAACAGATGGAGCATCAATTGCTCAGTATCGACCCTATTCGACCTTGGCGAAATAACCAGACGTGTTGGGTTCTCATGATCTGACTCGTCACGTAAATCCTCAACCAATGGAAGTTTCTTTGCCTGCATTTGCGCTGCAATTTGTTCCAACACTTTCGCGCCCGATACTTGATATGGCAAGGCTGTCACAATAACCTGGCCTTGCTCTACTTCATACCGAGCTCGTGCGCGCATACTCCCCAAGCCTTTTTCATACATCGCAAAAATATCTTCAGGAGAAGTAATAATTTCCGCTTCTGTAGGAAAATCCGGCCCTTTAATATGTTCCATTAGCATCGCTAAATCAGCTTTCGGTTCTTCTAACAAACGAATACAGGCACTGGCCACTTCATTTAAATTATGTGGAGGAATATCAGTCGACATGCCAACCGCGATGCCCGTCACTCCATTTAACAGAAGGTTTGGCAAGCGTGCTGGTAACAGCACCGGTTCATCCAATGTACCATCAAAATTGGGTGTCCAATCAACCGTACCTTGACCTAACTCACTCAGTAAGCTTTCTGCATAAGGTGCTAGGCGAGACTCCGTGTAACGCATTGCAGCAAAGGACTTCGGGTCATCAGGAGAGCCCCAATTACCTTGCCCATCAACAAGCGGATACCTGTAAGCAAAAGGCTGAGCCATATGAACCATCGCTTCATAACACGCTGTATCACCATGAGGATGAAACTTACCCAGCACATCACCGACTGTTCTCGCCGACTTTTTAAATTTCGCTTGATTAGACAAGCCAAGCTCAGACATGGCGTATACGATTCGTCGTTGAACAGGCTTCAGGCCATCGGCAATATGTGGCAATGCACGATCTAGAATCACGTACATGGAATAATCTAAATAGGCTTTCTCGGTAAAGTCTTTTAGTGGAAGTGTTTCTATGTTCTCAAATTCTGTTGTACTCATTTCACTCTCCACCCAATGGGCATCAGTTTCCTAAAGACAGCTTTTTTACTGCCGCCTAACTCAGCTTTACACCCAAAGGGCATAAGTTTCGTACAGGCGCAGACCAGCGCGCCTAACTCAGCTTTATAAACTAGCTAAATTACCGCTTTCTTGTAACCAAATTTTACGATCCGATGCTCTCTTTTTAGCCAGCAACATATCCATTCTAGAATGTGTGTTATCACCCGATTGCATGCTCAATCTAACTAAACGACGTGTATCGGGATCCAACGTAGTAACACGTAATTGCGCGGGATTCATTTCTCCTAAACCTTTAAAACGCTGGACATTAATCTTGCCTTTTAATTTTTCTGCGGCAATACGATCTAACACACCCTCTTTTTCTGCATCATCTAACGCATAAAAAACCTGTTTGCCAACATCGACTCGGTACAATGGTGGCATGGCGACATATATATGCCCAGCATCTACTAGTGGTGCGAAATGACGTACAAATAACGCACATAATAAAGTCGCAATGTGCAGCCCATCTGAGTCGGCGTCTGCCAGAATACAAATTTTGTTATAACGTAACGATGCCAAGTTCGGTGACCCCGGTTCTACACCAATCGCCACCGAAATATTGTGCACTTCTTCAGACGCTAAAACATCAGCTGGGTCTACTTCCCACGTATTTAAAATTTTCCCACGTAATGGCATAATCGCCTGAAAATCACGATCACGTGCTTGTTTAGCTGAACCACCCGCAGAATCGCCTTCCACTAAAAACAGTTCAGAGCGTTCTGAATCTTGTGATGAGCAATCTGCTAATTTCCCAGGTAAGGCAGGCCCCGCTGTTACTTTTTTTCTAACTACTTTTTTACCCGCTCGTTGTCTATTTTGTGCACGCTGGATAGCAATCTGCGCAATCTCCTCGCCAACCGATGGGTGCTGATTAAGCCAGAGACTAAAACTATCTTTAGCAACACCGGAAACAAAGGCTGCACATTCACGAGAAGTTAGGCGTTCTTTCGTTTGTCCTGAAAACTGAGGGTCTTCAAGTTTGATAGATAACACATAGTGACAGCGCTCCCACACATCATCCGGAGTGATTTTAACTCCACGTGGAAGCAACGATTGAAACTCACAAAACTCTCTAACCGCCTCGGTTAATCCGGTGCGAAGCCCATTAACATGTGTCCCACCTTGAGCGGTGGGCACTAGATTGACATAACTTTCGGTAATGCCTTCCCCAGCATCTGAAGACCATGCAACGGCCCATTCGACCGATTCACGCGCACTGGTCGCGCCTGAGATAAAGCCTTCTGGTGGTAATAAAGTTAAGTGCTCTAGCTCTCCTAACAAATAATCCGTTAAACCATTTTCATAATGCCACTCAGCTTTTTCTGCATTAATATCATCATTTAATTGAATACTTAAGCCAGGGCAAAGCACCGCCTTAGCTCGAAGTACATGCTTCAACTTAGTTAAGGAAATAGTCGCCGAATCAAAGTAAATAGGGTTCGGTTTAAAATGAACCGAAGTACCCGTATTGCGTTGCCCCACCGTTCCTAATTCTTCTAAATCAGTCACTTTATTGCCATTTTCAAAGGCCATATGCCAACGAATTCCAGCACGTTTCACTTCAACATCAACCCGTGAAGAAAGTGCGTTCACAACAGAAATACCCACCCCGTGTAAACCACCTGAAAATTGATAGTTTTTATTAGAAAATTTGCCACCCGCATGTAAACGTGACAGGATTAATTCAATGCCTGGAACACCGTGCTCAGGATGAATATCAACCGGCATACCTCGACCATCATCTTCTATTTTAATTGAGCCATCCTTATATACGCATACAATGATCCGAGTAGCAAACCCGCCAATAGCTTCATCAACACTGTTATCAAGAACTTCTTGAACAAGGTGATTGGGGCGAGCCGTGTCGGTATACATTCCCGGCCTTTTCTTAACGGGGTCAAGCCCGGTTAAAACTTCAATATCGGAGGCTTCGTATTGACTATTCATAGACTTGAGGTAATGGCATTTAAAGTATGGAATAAAGACAAGATTCTAACGACTTAAACCCTTACTAACAAGCATGCGGTGTGTATAGGTGGCATTATTGCCCTTTAAACTAAGTTATAACAAATAACTTCCTCTTATTAACTTGAATAATCCCCATAGTCAGCTACATTGTACAGATAATAAGTCCTAAAAAAATAAATAGGGAATATGAATAAAAAAACGCTCTTCGCTGAGGTAACTAAGCTACTTAACTCAAGTCTTTCAGATTACCATAAGTTGAAAAAAGTACTCAATTTGCTGCTAGATTACCTAGGCGTTGATCGATGCTCACTAATGTACCCCTGCCACAGTAATGCTACAACAATCATTATTCCCATTGAGTCAACCACACAAGATTACCCTGGTGCAAATAAATTAAAGGTTAATACCGAATTGCTTCCTTTCTTTCAACTTGTTTCTAAAATGATTGAAGGGACTACCGATCCCGTTGAGTTTCAGCCAAAAAATATTAAGTCGGCAGAAGTACGGGGACTCTATGCCCAATTTTCAATTAAATCTCAGATAGTTAAATTGATTAACTTACCCGATGGTGCTAGCTGGGGACTTTCACTTCAACAATGCCGCTCGTTACAACAATGGAGCGATGAAACGAAAGATATTCTTAATGAAGTAGCTAATCTCATCAGCCCCACACTCACCTCTCTTCTAGATATTCCAACACTGTTAAACGCCGCAGAATTTGCAATAGACAGTATCGATAACTCTCCATTCGCTCAGGTTATCTACAGCATGGATAAAAAAATTGTTTATGCTAATGAATCATATTGCACGCTAAAGAAAAAAAGCTTCCGCCAACTAGTCAACAAACATGGCCAACAGTTTCTACCCGAGCATGAACAGCCCAAATTTAATCCAATTTTTGATCGTATCTTAAAGTATGGTAAAGCAAGTGGTGAGATAGATCTCTTTGTTAACCAGAACATCATCCATGTTGAAGCACATGGTTCTTTAACCACCTACAATGGCCTTCAGCACTACTTCTTCACACTGCTAGACTTAACTGAAAAAATCAAGAATCAACAACAGCTTCAATCCTATAGCGATATTCAACATGCCATCATGGAGGCTAGCGACGATGGCGTCTTAGTTGAAGATACCCAGCGCAGAGTCATTGCCATTAACCAAACTTTTTTTGACACCTTTGATTTACCAAACACTTTATTATCAGATAAAGAAAAAGATAACAGCTCGATGCAATTACTTAATGCCAGTATGCCGGCATGCCATGACCATGAAAAGGTCCAAGAAGCTGTCCTAAGTCAGACGGCAACATCCAGCTCAAAGACATCCAACACTGTTTACTTAAAAAATGGCATAATTTTAAATTTAACCTCATTCCCTTTAATTCATAACGACACAATCAAAGGTCGTGTGTGGTATTTTAAAAATATTACTGAAAACACACTCCTCACGCAAAAACTAAGTTTTGAAGCGACCCATGACCCGTTAACACAATTAATTAATCGCCGTGGGTTTGATGCGGCATTAAACCACGCTATTGAAACATTAAAGGACGAAAATGCTGCTCATGCGCTGCTTTATCTTGACTTAGACCAGTTCAAGATCATTAATGACAGTAGTGGTCATGCTTCGGGTGATTTAGCGCTTGTTGAAGTCAGTCAATTACTGCTTAAAAAAATCCGTTCAGCAGATATACTCGCGCGGGTGGGTGGTGATGAGTTTTGCATTTTATTAAAAAACTGCCCACCTGACATGGCCAAAAAACTGGGTGAAGAAATCAGGCAAGACATTGATGCCTTTAAGTTTATCTCTGCCGGAAAAGAATATAACATTGGTGTCAGTATTGGCATCGTCATCATTGACAAAACTATTACCTCCTATGAAGAGGCATTGAAACTGGCAGACACCTCATGCTACATAGCTAAAGAGGCGGGACGCAACCAAATTCATTTTCATAACGATGTAGATCAAACAGTAGCAATACGACTACGGCAAAACAACACCATCAATCAAATCCACGAGGCTCTTAAAGCTAATGGTTTTGTCTGCTATGTACAAAAAATTTGCGCTGTACCTGATGTTGAATCCATCATGGAGAATAAGCAATGTAGTTATGAAGTATTGGTGCGCATGTTTGATAAAAGTGGAGCCATTGTCTCACCTAATACCTTCTTACCCGCTGCTGAGCGCTACAAGTTAATTTACAAAATAGATCATTGGGTCATAGAAAATGCCCTTCACGCAGTCGCAACGATTCAGGACCAATTTAATTGGCTAAGCATTAATTTATCAGGCCAAACCATCGCCCATGAAGAGACCTTCGGCCTTATCAAGGATAATCTAGAAAAAAATAATATCGACCCGAGTAAGATATGTTTTGAAATTACCGAAACTGCCGCTATCACCAACCCAAAATTAGGTTTTAAGCTGTTAACCAAACTACAGGAACTAGGCTGTTTAATTGCCTTAGATGACTTTGGCACTGGCTTGTCTTCTTATGAATATTTAAAGCAATTACCCGCGGACATTCTTAAAATTGACGGTCAATTTATAAAGAATATGCTTGATGACCCAATAGATCTGGCCATGGTCAAATCTATCCATGATATCTCACATATTATGGGAAAAAAGACGATTGGTGAATTTGTGGAAAACTCAGCCATTCTTGAAAAAATGCAAGAGATCGGAATCGACTACGCACAAGGGTTTTACTTAGACACACCAAAACCCATACAAACACTACTCACCGCTCAATAATGCGGCTAAGCACAGATAAATTACCCGATGCTGCCTTAAGCCAAATCGCTTGCCAACGAGTGCCTAATATTTTCTGGCAATGTAACTTCATGTTGATAAGCGGCATGATCCACGCCTGCTTTAATAGCTACCCCACTTTTAGCCGCTTTAACCATTTTCTCACTCAACTCAAACCGTAAAAAGTGAACTGAAGAGGTTTTTTCCTCGGTTTCACGCTCTAAGTCCTCATTCGCGATCGGGTTTACTTTTTCAAACCCATCGACTTGAACCCACGTGGCACGTTCAATACCAATCATATTTTCAAGCGCCGCTTTACGGTCAGCCACGTCGTCAAATTGAATCATCATGGTCGCTTTCCAATTGCTACCATCTGGAATCAATGGGTTATAAGTTTCAATTTCCTCAACAATACCCTCTGACTCAAAGATTTTTTCTGCACGCAACATCTCTTGGACTTGGTAGAGCATGGTTTGATAATCTTCAAAATGAAGACTAATGTTTTCACCAATTCTGACAATTCTATTCTTTTTATGCTTACGAATCTTTGTTCTAAAGTCGGCACGCATATTTGAATATTCTTCAAGACTATATAACTCTGATTTTATTAATTTTTTCATACCAATACCTTAAAAAGTAACTTACAGTCCATAGGCTTGCTTTAACAAGCTGATGGGGCTTTTAACATGACGGTCATCGTCCAAACCGCTGGCAATATGATCAGCGGCCATCGGGCAATCACTAGAGAAAACGTCAGCGTCTGCTTTTTTAACACGGTTGACCACCGGTTTAGCAATCTTCATCGCTATATCATGAAATTCACTTTTCACTGCATACGTTCCGTCATGACCTGAGCAGCGCTCAATAGCATTAACGGCTGTATTTGGAATAAGCTCCAACACTTCTTTTGTTTTTAAGCCAATATTTTGTACACGAAGATGACAGGCTACTTGATAGGACACCGTTCCTATTTCATCTTTAAAATCTGTCTTAAGCAGATTAGATTTATGCCTAAGCATTAAGTATTCAAAAGGGTCAAATATCGCATCACGAACTTTTGCTACGTCTTTATCGTCAGGAAACATGAGTGGGAGTTCCTGTTTAAACATTAATACACAAGATGGAACTGGCGCAATAATATCCCAACCCTCATCAATCAATTTGACCAACTGTGGAATATTGTTGTTTTTAAGGCGTTCGACTTCCTCTAAATCGCCTAATTCTAACTTAGGCATACCGCAACAGCTTTCTTGACTCGCCATCGTCACTGCCATTTCGTTATGCTCTAACACCATGACCAAATCATTCACTAAGTCAGGGCGGTTGTAGTTGCCATAGCAGGTTGTGAAAATAGCTACTTTGCCTGTTGTTTCACCGCAAGCCTCAGCCGATGTTTGCGTATGCGACTGCTTACTAAATTGTTTTCTTGCCGTGTCTGTATGGTAAGCAGGAAGGACGGCATCAGGGTGGATACCCAGCTGACTATCAAGTACTTTCCTGACAGTTGTGTTTTTATTCGCAGCGTTAACTACATTAACAACAATTGGAATGGACGCTAATTTGCCTACTGTATCCGTTGAAGTGATGAATTTATCACGCTTTTTAACATCATCTTTCTTAAATTTAACCGCTTTTGCACGAAGCATTAAATGAGGAAAGTCTAGATCCCACTCATGAGGTGGCACATAGGGACACTTGCTCATAAAGCACATGTCACAAAGGTAGCAATTATCAACGACATCCCAATAAACTTTTTTATCAACACTATCAAGTTCCATCGTTTCAGATTCGTCAATCACATCGAATAGTAACGGGAATGCATTACACAGGTTAAAACAACGTCGACAACCATGACAAATATCGAATACACGATCTAATTCATTAAATAAATTAGCTTCGTCATAAAAACTGGCGTTTTTCCAATCTAACGGATGCCTTGTTGGGGCTTCTAAGCTACCTTCTCTCATTTTTTCATCTCCAAAAAAAAGGAGGGTACGCCTGTACCCTCCTTTAATCTAAACTAACATCTAAGCGTTTAAGTTATCTAACGCTTTTTGGAAACGGTTTGCGTGTGAACGCTCCGCTTTAGCTAGTGTTTCAAACCAATCAGCAATTTCATCATGACCTTCATCACGCGCTGTTTTGGCCATACCTGGGTACATATCTGTGTACTCATGTGTTTCACCAGCAATGGATGCTTTAAGGTTATCTTCTGTGCCACCAATAGGTAAGCCAGTCGCTGGATCACCTGTTTCTTCCAAATACTCTAAGTGACCGTGCGCATGGCCCGTTTCACCTTCAGCCGTTGAGCGGAAAACAGTTGATACATCATTATACCCTTCGATGTCTGCCTTGTTTGCGAAGTATAAGTAACGACGGTTTGCTTGTGACTCACCAGCAAATGCGTCCTTTAAATTTTGTTCTGTTTGAGAACCTTTAAGTGACATAATAATTCCTCTTCATTGAATAATATTATTTCCACCTTTAGACTAGGTCTAAAGGTGAGTTTAAGATACGTCAGCACTCACAACATGTCAATAATCATTAAAATCAATAATGACGTTAAAATGAGTGACGAGATCTTACTGATAAGGTAACGTATTTCCACTCATAAAATCAACGAAAACCGATCATGGCTAAAGCAAAAAAACTCGATTTAGAATCATCACTCCAATCACTTGAAGAGCTTGTTGAACGCATGGAAAATGGCGGCCTAAGCCTCGAAGAATCACTCAAAGAGTTCGAGTCAGGCATTAACTTGGTACAGTCTTGCCAAAAATCACTTACTGAGGCCGAACAAAAAGTTGAGATTTTGTTATCTAAGTCCTCCGTCGCAAAACCCGTTGATTTCGAATAAACCATCTTTTTCCTACGCTATCTATGTCGTCATTCAAACAATTTCAAGACAGTTCTACCCAGCAAATTGAAGCCGCGCTAACGCATCATCTTCCAGCTTGTCATATTGAGCCTAAACGCTTGCACGAGGCAATGCATTATTCAACGCTCAATGGCGGCAAACGGGTACGAGCAATGTTAGTGTATGCCACGGGCCATTTATTAGATGTGCCAACATCAACGTTAGATGATATTGCTAGCTCAATTGAGCTTATTCACGCTTATTCTCTTATTCATGATGACTTACCCTCGATGGATGACGATGACTTACGTCGTGGCAAACCCAGCTGCCACAAAGCGTTTGATGAAGCCACCGCTATTTTAGCGGGTGATGCGCTATTAACACTTGCTTTTAATGTGTTGACAAAAACTGACTGTACCGCTGAACAACGAGTTAACTGCATTCAACTCCTATCACAAGCATCAGGATCTAGAGGGATGGTGGGTGGCCAAGCGATTGACTTAGCGAATGAAGGCCAATCGATTTCGATAGCTGAAATTGAAAATATGCACCTACATAAAACAGGCGCGCTGATATGCAGCTGTATCACCTTAGTCGCCTGTTTGAAATTTAACCCAAGCGATAGCCAATATCGCCACTTAAAACATTATGCAGAATGTATTGGTCTAGCATTTCAAATTCAAGACGACATTCTAGATGAAACCTCCTCGACTGCAGCGTTGGGCAAAACTCAAGGTAAAGACCAACAAGCTAAAAAATCCACCTACCCTTCTATACTAGGCCTTAAGGCTTCAAAACAACTGGCCAACGATTTATATGATGAAGCTATTTTAAGCTTGTCATACTTTGATCAGCGCAGTGACCACCTAAGAAACATCGCTCAATTCACCATCTCTCGGATATCCTAATAACGAAGCCCTCTTAACCATTAGTATTCACTTGCATAGTCTTTGCTAGCAAACGATAATACGCACCCTTAATCCAACGTATTATGAATATTACGTGACACTGACGGCAAAACATCCCACTCTTGATAAAGTAAACCTTCCTAGCGACCTACGTAAGCTAAATGAAGATGAGCTCATCAGCCTGTCACATGAATTACGTGAATTTTTAATATCATCGGTCAGTAAATCTGGCGGCCACCTGTCTGCAGGGCTTGGAGCCATTGAATTAACAATTGCGTTACATTATGTTTTTGAAACGCCTAATGATAAACTTATTTGGGATGTAGGCCACCAAGCTTACCCACATAAAATTCTAACTGGGCGAAAAGACAGCATTTCCACTATTCGTCAAAAAGACGGCATCGCTCCCTTTGTTACTCGCGCAGAAAGTGAATACGATGCCTTTGGCGTTGGTCACTCAAGCACTTCGATCAGTGCCGCTTTAGGGATGGCCATTGCTGCAGCTATCAATGATGATGAAAAACGTACAGTTGCCATTATTGGTGATGGCGGTATAACGGGCGGAATGGCTTTCGAGGCACTAAATCATGCGGGTGCATTAGACGCAAACGTGCTGGTTATTTTAAACGACAACGATATGTCTATTTCCCCTAATGTAGGGGCAATGAAAAACTATCTCGCAAAAATTTTATCCGGCAAATTTTACACTACCGTTAAAAAAGGCAGCAAAAAAGTCATGTCTAACATGCCCAGCGTTTGGGAACTGGCAAGACGGACTGAAGAGCATGTCAAAGGTATGATCATCCCTGGTACTTTATTTGAAGAAATGGGCTTTAACTATATCGGTCCTATTGATGGCCATGATTTACCGACGCTCATTCAAACACTGTCTAATTTAAAAGACTTACAAGGCCCGCAATTTCTCCATGTGGTGACACAAAAAGGTAAAGGTTACTTGCCTGCTGAGGCTGACCCAATAGCTTATCATGGTGTTTCAACCTTCGACCCGCAAAGAGAAGAGTTGCCGAAAAAAGCACCGAGTTCGCCAACTTATACAGACGTGTTCGGGCAATGGCTATGTGATATTGCTAACGATAACAAGAAAGTGGTTGGCATCACCCCTGCTATGCGTGAAGGCTCTGGCCTGGTTCAGTTTGAGCAAGAGCACCCAGATCGTTATTTTGATGTTGGAATAGCCGAGCAGCATGCCGTTACCCTAGCAGCTGGAATGGCATGCGAAGGCTTAAGACCCGTGGTCGCTATCTACTCCACATTTTTACAACGTGGCTATGACCAGCTTATTCATGACGTTGCCTTACAAAATTTACCCGTGCTTTTTGCGATAGACCGTGCGGGCTTAGTTGGCCCAGATGGCCCCACTCACGCTGGCTCTTATGATTTTAGCTATTTACGTTGCTTACCTAATATGGTCATTATGGCGCCGGCCGATGAAAATGAATGTCGCCAAATGCTAACAACCGGCATTCATTACACTGGCCCTGTTGCCGTTCGTTACCCACGTGGTAAAGGCCCAGGTGTTACCATCAACAATACCCTGGAGTGTATTGAAATTGGTCAAGCCCTTAAGGTTCTTGAAGGTCAAGATATCGCGCTACTCGCTTTTGGTTCAACTGTCACTGCAGCTGTCGAAGTCGCTAAAGAATTGAATGCCACCGTCATCAATATGCGTTTTGTAAAACCACTTGATGGCAACATAATTAAAGATGTCGCTAGCACCCACGAGACCTTGTTCACTCTTGAAGACAATGTTGTAAAGGGAGGCGCCGGAAGTGCCATTAATGAGTTTATTAATGAATCTTCCATTGACGTACGCGTCGTCAATATTGGCCTACCCGACCGTAACCTTGAACATGGCTCAAGAGAAGAACTATTGGAAGAAGCTGGGCTTGATGTTGTTGGTATAAAAAGCACCATAATTCAATACCTTAAATAAACCATTAATTTGATATAACCCATTGCATTTGGATAAATATGACCATCGAAGACGTACAAAATCACCCCGACGCTAGAAACATAGCGATCAACAAAGTAGGTATCAAAGATATTCGTCACCCTTTTGTCTTCATAGATAAAGAAGGTCGGCAACAAGCAACTGTTGGCACCTTTAAGATGGCCGTTAATTTACCGCATCATCAAAAAGGCACGCACATGTCACGTTTCGTGGCCTTGTTAAATGAAGACTGGCAACAATTCTCTATCAAAGAGTTCCCAGCATTATTAAAGAAAATGACCCATCTGCTAGAAGCAGATAAGGGTTACATAACACTGGACTTTTTATACTTTGTTAACAAGTCAGCGCCTGTCAGCGGCGTAAAGAGCTTACTGGATTATCAAATAAAACTAGAAGGCGAATGGTCTCCGTCTGAAACAAAGATTAATCTTACTGTTGTTATTCCCGTCACCAGCTTATGCCCTTGTTCTAAGAAAATTTCTGAATACGGGGCTCATAACCAACGCTCACATATCACCGTTAGCGCAGCCATTAATAATGATATTTGCGCTGAAGATATTATCCAACTGGTTGAAAAACAAGCCTCTAGCGAGCTGTTTAGTTTATTAAAGAGGCCAGACGAAAAGTACGTTACTGAACTAGCCTATGACAACCCTAAGTTTGTTGAAGACGTCGTGAGAGATGTTGCCAACGCGCTTAATAACGACACTCGAATTTTAGCCTATACTCTTGAAGCTGAGAACTTTGAATCAATACACAACCATTCCGCATACGCCGTGGTTGAAAATAACAAATTAACTTAATATTACCGGAGCAACAAACAATGTCTAACACCATTGACCTAACCCAATATGGCATTAGCAATGTCAGTGAAATAATCCACAACCCATCATTCGACCTTTTATTTAAAGAAGAAACTCGTGAAGACTTGACTGGGTATGAAAAAGGAACTGTCACCAATCTGGGCGCTGTGGCTGTTGATACTGGTGTTTTTACCGGTCGTTCTCCTAAAGACAAATTCATCGTGATGGATGATGTGTCTCGTGACACCGTTTGGTGGTCAACTCAGGGTAAAAATGATAATAAGCCGCTGTCAGAAGAGAATTGGGGCAGCCTGAAAAAAATCGTTACCGAGCAATTATCTGGCCAACGTTTATTCGTTGTCGATACATTTTGCGGTGCTAACAAAGACTCTCGCTTAGCCGTCCGTTTTATCGTAGAAGTTGCATGGCAAGCTCACTTTGTAAAAAACATGTTTATTCGCCCTACCGAACAAGAGCTAGAAAACTTTGAACCCGATTTTGTCGTCTTAAATGGCGCTAAAGCAAATGACCCTGATTGGAAGAGCCACGGCCTTAATTCAGAAAACTTCATTGCCTTTAACCTCACTGAAAAAGTACAACTGATTGGCGGTACTTGGTACGGCGGCGAAATGAAAAAAGGCATGTTCAGCATGATGAACTACCTGCTACCACTTCGCGGCATGGCTTCAATGCATTGCTCTGCTAACGTTGGTAAAGAAGGAGACGTGGCGATTTTCTTTGGCTTATCAGGCACGGGTAAAACAACCTTATCAACCGACAAAGATCGCCAACTGATCGGTGATGATGAACATGGTTGGGACGATGACGGTGTCTTTAATTTTGAAGGCGGTTGCTATGCTAAAGTTATTAATTTAAGCGCCGAAGATGAGCCTGAAATTTATGGGGCGATTCGTCGTGATGCCTTGCTTGAAAATGTCACTCTATCTGATGATAACGTTATTCAATTTGATGACAATTCAAAAACTGAAAACACTCGAGTTTCCTACCCGATAGATCACATCGAAAACATTGTTAAACCCATTTCAAAAGGCGGTCATGCTAAAAAAGTCATCTTTTTAACAGCCGATGCGTTTGGCGTCACCCCACCGGTTTCAAAATTAACGGCAGAACAAACAAAATATTACTTTTTGTCTGGCTTTACCGCAAAACTTGCCGGTACTGAGCGAGGCATCACAGAGCCAACTCCAACCTTCTCAGCAGCCTTTGGAGCAGCCTTTTTATCATTACACCCCACTAAATATGCACAAGAGTTAGTGAAGCGTATGGAAGCGGTCAATGCCGAGGCTTATCTGGTTAATACTGGCTGGAATGGCACAGGTAAACGTATTTCTATCAAAGATACACGCGGTATTATTAATGCCATCCTTGATGGCTCAATCGAAGAAGCAGAAACAACTCATATTCCGTATTTTAATTTAGAAATACCTACTTCACTAGCCGGCGTTAAAACTGAAATACTTGATCCACGTAACACTTATGAAGATGAAGCAGACTGGACCAAACGTGCTCATGAGCTGGCTCACTTGTTTGAACTTAATTTCGAAAAGTACACCGATAACGAAGAAGGCAAATCACTTGTTGCTGCCGGACCGCAGCTAAAATAATATCGTTAAATGCTTGTTTTAACAAAAAAGGCCATGCTTACGTATGGCCTTTTTTGTGTTACCTTTGTTCTCTTTGCAACAACAAAACTCTAACTCGTTTATGCCACATAAATCCTCGCCTTTAGTCAGGCCCGGCAGTAAAAAGAAACGCAAAGGCAGGTTTACTCAAAAAGGTCGTCAACTTGATGCAGGTGCCCAGCAGGATATAAGCGAGTTATTGACTGACAAGCCGCTGCGAAAAGAACTACTTATTGAATACTTGCATCTTATTCAGGATAAATGGTCTCATATCAGCAGCCGTCATTTAATGGCCTTAGCCGATACTCTTAAATTATCGCAAGCCGAGGCCTATGAAGTCGCCACTTTTTATCACCATTTTGATGTCGTTAAAGAAAACGACATAGCACCGCCTCCGTTAACTATTCGTGTCTGCAACTCATTAAGTTGCTGTATGGCTGGCGCTGACGACCTAATCAATGAACTCGTCGAAAAAAGCCCAAGCTCTATTCGAATCACAGCCGCTCCTTGCATGGGTTTATGTCAGCAAGCACCTGCTGCAGCCGTTGGCAAAAACTACCTTGGCAAGGTCAGCGCCGCCTCATTACTTAATACCGCAAAGAACAAACATACCCAGGCTATTTTGCCCACATACCAAAGTTACGAGCAGTATCTAGATGCAAACGGCTATCAATTACTCGCCTCGCTCAACAAACAAACATTAAGCGTAGACGACGTTCTTAAAGAACTTGAAAAAAGCAATTTAAAAGGAATGGGAGGCGCAGGTTTTCCCACCGCTAACAAATTACGTATTGTAAAAGCTGAACCATCACCTAGGTATTTTTGTGTCAATGCGGATGAAGGTGAACCTGGTACCTTCAAAGATCGGCATTACTTATCGACCAAGCCTCATCAATTTTTAGAAGGGATGCTCATCGCCGCTCGCCTTATTGAGGCTGATAAAATTTATATTTATTTACGAGATGAATACGCGGCGATTAACCAACTGTTACATGATGAAATTCAACACCTTATCGATCATAAAATAATTAAAGACGGTTATGTCGACATAAGGCGTGGCGCTGGCGCGTATATTTGTGGCGAAGAATCAGCGATGATTGAATCGATTGAAGGCAAGCGTGGCATTCCTCGTCAGCGTCCTCCGTATGTTGCTCATCAAGGATTATTTGGTCAACCGACCTTAGTACAAAACGTTGAAACCCTCTACTGGATACCCAGCATCTTAAAAAATGGCGGTGAACATTTTGCGAAGCAAGGAAAGAACGGGGCTAGTGGGCTTCGCTCATTCTCGGTTTCAGGTCGGGTAAATAAACCGGGTGTTATTGTTGCCCCTGCAGGTAGCCATGTGCGCGAATTAATTGATTTAGCAGGTGGTATGCTTGCAGGTCATTCGTTCAAAGCCTACCTTCCTGGCGGCGCATCTGGCGGCATACTACCCGCGTCCTTAGACCAGATACCACTTGATTTTGGCAGTTTGACTGAACACGGCTGTTTTATTGGTTCACATGCCATCATCATTTTATCGGATAAAGATAGTATCAAGGCAACTAGCCAAAATCTATTAGCGTTCTTTAGCGATGAAAGTTGCGGTCAGTGTACCCCTTGTAGAGTCGGCTGCGAGAAAGCTAGCTCACTGCTATCAGAGCAACAGTGGAATAAGCCATTATTAAAAGAATTATGCACAACCATGGCTGATGCTTCAATCTGCGGCTTAGGTCAAGCTGCCCCGAACCCAATTCTTAGCGCTATTAAATACTTTGCTGAGGACGTTTAAATGAGCGACTCTATTTCATTTATAATCGATGGGAAAAACGTCTCTACTGATTCAGACGAGACCATTTGGCAAGTAGCCAAAAGGCACGGCAACACTATCCCGCATTTATGCTTTAACGACAAACCGGGTTATCGATCTGATGGTAACTGCCGAACCTGCATGGTTGAAATTGATGGTGAACGTACGCTCGCCGCCTCGTGCTGTAGATACCCCGCTGATAACATGGTTATTCATACACAAAGTGAGCGCGCCAAATCGGCTCGGCAAATGGTGATGGAGTTATTAAGCACTGATCTAAACCAGGAAACGCTTTCGGGTTCAGATTTCGATAATTTAGCACAATCAATGCAGCTTGCACCTTCGCGCTTTCCCAAAAATAGTCCTCCGCCTAGCGACCTTTCTCACCCAGCAATATCTGTACGCGCTGATGCTTGCATTCGTTGCAGCTTGTGTGTTCGCGCCTGTCAAGAAGTTCAAGTTAATAACGTTATCGGACTTGCCGAACGCGGCCAGCATGAGAAAATAACCTTTGATTTCGATGACCCGATGGGCGAGTCAACCTGCGTAGCCTGTGGCGAATGCGTTCAGGCCTGCCCCACTCATGCACTTTTACCTGCCACCCCTAAGGTTAACGAAGTGGACAAGCAGGTTCAGTCCATCTGCCCGTATTGTGGTGTTGGTTGCCAAGTTAAACTGAATATTAAAAACAATAAAGTCAGCTCAGTTGACGGCGCCAATGGCCCAGCTAATCAAGGGCGTTTATGCGTTAAAGGCCGCTATGGCTATGATTATATTTCCTCTGATCAGCGTCTTACCGAACCTTTAATTAGAATAAAGGGTATGGAAAAAGGCATTAATATTGACCCAGCCAACCCCTACACGCACTTTAGAAAAGCCAGTTGGGCAGAAGCTCTCGATGTTGCCGCCAGTGGCTTTTCGGCAAGCAAAAAACAAAACGGCTCAGACTCTCTTGCTGGTTTTGGCTCAGCGAAGTGCTCTAATGAGGAAGCCTATATTTTCCAAAAGTTGATACGTGCTGGCTTTGGCACCAACAACGTTGATCATTGTACGCGGTTATGCCATGCCTCCTCCGTAACTGCTCTGCTAGAAACCATTGGCTCAGGCGCCGTAACCGCGCCATTTATGGCCGTTAAAGACAGTGATTTGATTATCGTCATTGGCGCTAACCCAAGTGAAAACCACCCCGTTGCAGCAACCTTTTTCAAACAAGCCACACAACTAGGCGCTGAGCTTATTGTTATGGACCCTAGAGCCCTTGCCTTAAAACAGCAAGCCACGCATATGCTGCAATTTACACCAGGCACAGATGTGGCATTACTTAACGCCATCATGCACGTGATTGTTAATGAACAACTTTACAAACCAGATTACATAGAACAATACACATCTGGTTTTGCACAATTAACGACACACCTTCAAAGCTTCTCGCCTGAAAAAATGCAGAGCATCTGTGGCATTGATGCTGAAACCATTAAAACCGTGGCAAGAAAATACGCGACCGCGAAATCTGCCATTATTTTTTGGGGCATGGGCATCTCGCAACATACACATGGAACAGACAATGCACGCTGCCTTATTTCGTTAGCCTTAATGTGTGGCCATATTGGAAAGCCCGGTACAGGATTACACCCATTACGTGGCCAAAATAATGTGCAAGGCGCATCCGACGCCGCCTTAGTTCCAATGTTTTATCCTGATTATAAAGACATAAGCGATCCTGAAGCTAAAGCCTTTTTTGAATCCCTATGGGACACCTCGCTAAATGAGCAAACTGGTTTAACCGTGATTGAAATCATGCATGCCATTCATAACGACACGATTAAATCTATGTATGTCATGGGTGAAAACCCTGCCATGTCTGATCCTAATTTAAACCATGCTCGAACGGCCCTAGCAAAATTAGATCACTTCGTTGTACAAGATATTTTTCTAACAGAAACAGCGATGTTTGCTGATGTTGTTTTACCAGCGACCACTTGGCTAGAAAAAAATGGCACGGTGACCAACACAAACAGGCAAGTACAAATGGGACGCAAAGCAGTTGAGCCGCCAGGTCAGGCAAAACCAGATTGGTGGATCACCCATCAGATCGCGCAACGCTTGGGCTTTAATTGGCCCTATAAATCACCTGAAGATATTTACCAAGAAATGCAGTTAGCCATGCCCTCCTTAGCCAATATTAGCTGGCAAAGGCTTGATAAAGAGCACTCCGTTACGTACCCTTGCTCAGCCCCTGACGAGGCTGGTCAAGACATTGTTTTTGCTCATGGCTTCCCTACAGAAGATGGCCGTGGACAGTTTATTCCATCCAGCTTTTTACCGCCTAATGACCCATTAGACAAAGAGTACGACTTCATCCTCACAACGGGGCGGCTGCTAGAACATTGGCATACGGGCTCCATGACGCGACGTAGCAAACAACTCAATGCCCTTGAACCAGAAGCTTTTGTTCAAATGAGTCACCTCGATTGCGCAGCACTTAACGTAAAAGCGGGGGACCTCGTTTGTATATCGAGCCGTCGAGGGTCTGTCCAAATAAAAGTTCGTGTCGATAACAAAGTTCAAGCAGGGCTCATTTTCATCCCATTTGCTTACGTTGAGGCAGCTGCAAACCTACTTACCAGCGACGACCTCGACCCTCTTGCGAAAATTCCAGAATTCAAATACTCAGCGGTAAAAATAACCACAGTTTAATGTTTAATAACTCAACAGAGATAGTCGGCGTCATTCTATCGGGTGGGCTGTCAAGAAGAATGGGCAATAGAGACAAAAGCTTCTTACAGCTCGCTAACAAACCTCTTTTTGAACACGTACTGGATAGCTTTTCACCCCAGTGCAGCAGTGTCATAATTAGTAGCAATAGTCATAACGAGCAACTTTCTTCTTACCAATTACCAATTATAAAAGACTCATTAGAGGGCTTTCTTGGCCCCTTAGCAGGGCTTTTAGCGTCAATGGAGTGGGTACAGCAACATCAACCTGAAACCCAGTGGATTGCCAGTGTTCCTGTAGACACCCCTTTTCTCCCAAAAAATTTAGTTGCAAGCTTATATCAATCAATACAAGATAATCACTCAACTATAGCGTGTGCCGCTTCCAATAAACGCACACACCCAGTTATTGGCTTATGGCCGGTTAAGCTGCTCTCAGATTTACGCATCGCCTTAACCGAGCAAGATATTCGTAAAATTGACCTATGGACATCTCATTACAAGGTATCTCACCCAGACTTTAGTGAGCAAAGCATTGACCCTTTCTTTAACATCAACTGCAACGAGGACCTAATCGAAGCCGAAGTTTTGTTCGACAAACTAAAAGGAAAAGATAACTTCCCTATTTAACTCACCTTCACATCATCAAAGCTATTTTCTACTTGCGCTCCTAGCGCATCACTGTCAAAAAAGTTGACGCAAGCAAAAGCCACAAAAGAGAAATTATTGTTCAAGTTAATCTATTTTTAGGTTTATCGATTTCTTTATTCGCTCGAAAGCGTCTCAACTCGAGGACTAATCTTAAAAGGCTCAAAAGTAAAAGTGCGCTTCGCTACAGCAATATTTACTTTAATAACTTCCGCCTCCGAGTAAAGATAATAATGTAAATGTCGTAAACGTAGCTCAAGAAGCAAGCTGTCATAGTCAACAGTATTGAATCGTCTTGCAAGATAAACGCTTATGGACATAGGTTTAAGTTAGCTAGCACAGTCAGCAACGTTTCGATATGCCCTCAAACATAAACGAAAATATAAAAATTATATTCGCTACACCCAGTATTTTCATTAGTTTAACTTTCCATGTAGCTTAGTTTTAGAAACCTCAAATTCAAAATAATATAGCGGCGCTGTCTCAAGAGCAAAATAAAATAAATTGAAATAATAACGAACCCAACTGGAAGACTAAAAAGCTTATTAATATTAAACTCTGGTGATCACTCCCACTTACCGTAGCTGGTCTTTTCCAATGAACAGCTTAAACAAGATCTGCTAAGATGATAGTTAAGGTATTTACCAAAGTTAAGATTTTTTTATTCACTAACAATGGGGAAATATGAAAAAGACAGGTACAACGTCAAAGGCTAATTGGCATGGAATTTCTTCCGATCTTATATTGGAGAACTTAAGCTCCTCACAAAATGGTTTAACTCAAACCGAAGCTGAAACTCGTTTTTCAGTTCATGGCCCAAACCGACTGCCACAGACACCCCGTCGTAACCCATTGATACGCTTTTTTCTGCATTTTCATAACATCCTTATCTATGTACTGCTCGGCGCTGCTTTGATTACTGCACTTCTAGGTCATTGGGCCGATACCGGGGTTATTTTGACGGTAGTCATTGTTAACGCCATTATCGGCTTTATGCAAGAAGGAAAAGCAGAACAGGCTATGGATGCAATCCGCCATATGCTAGCGCCTCAAGCCAATGTAATTCGTGCTGGAGAGCGTGCTAATGTTGATGGTGAGCAATTGGTTCCCGGCGATATTGTCATATTGGAGGCTGGTGATAAAGTCCCTGCTGACCTTCGATTGATTACCACACATGGCCTAACTGTGCAGGAAGCAATTTTAACCGGTGAATCTGTGCCGGTGGATAAGCACACTAAAGCGGTTACTGAAGGCTCTGCCTTAGGAGATCGTAGCTGTATGGCTTACTCTGGCACCCTCGTCACCAGTGGTCAAGGCAAAGGGGTGGTCGTGGCGACAGGTTCAGGTACTGAGATCGGTCGAATCAGCGGACTTCTATCGCAAATCGAAACACTAACGACACCGTTAGTGACACAGATGAATGTGTTTGCCAAATGGCTGACCATCTTGATTCTTTTCATCGCTGTGATCTTACTGGCATTTGGCTACTTTGTTGCACATTACGATTTCACTGAGATATTCATGGCTGTGGTGGGGTTGTCTGTGGCGGCGATTCCTGAGGGCCTACCAGCGGTACTCACCATTACCTTGGCCATTGGTGTACAAGCCATGGCTCAGCGTAATGCCATCGTACGACGCTTGCCTGCCATAGAAACGCTAGGATCGGTATCGGTTATCTGCACAGATAAAACCGGCACCCTAACTCGAAATGAAATGATGGTTTCCTCTGTGCTCACTCACCGCCATCTTTTTACCCTAGAGGGTAGTGGCTATGAACCCAAAGGTTCACTCATGCTGGAGGACGCTTATGTGTCTCCAGCGGAACATGCCGTGCTGGAAGAGTTGGCCCGCGCCTCAATACTCTGCAATGATGCCGCGCTGCGCGAACACAACGGAATTTGGGTTGTTGAAGGCGACCCAATGGAAGGCGCACTACTAAGCTTCGCCGGAAAAATGGATTTGAATACCCGTCAAGAACAAGCTAGCT
>OJDD01000002.1_pt1 | contig 188621 bp, 177 predicted proteins | sample 1592591 | NCBI WGS metagenome assembly OJDD01 (sample SAMN05416809, study PRJEB24817) | seawater metagenome | isolation source: Sea water | place: Canada:Atlantic | collected 2013-07 | reverse complement strand
ACTCAAACGATCAATCAGTTTGGTTCGGCTTTATACCCAAAGGGCATAAGTCTCACTCAAACGATCAATCAGTTTGGTTCGGCTTTATACCCAAAGGGCATAAGTCTCACTCAAACGATCAATCAGTTTGGTTCGGCTTTATCAAGCCAGCGCTCAATGGCGTTAATGTCGGTATTATTCATAAGGGCAGGGGAATGACCAGTATTAGGGATCTCTAGCAGTGTCGAATGAGCATGAGTGTTAATCATTTTTTTGACCGTTGAGGGCTCTAATAAATCAGAATCGACACCATGTATGACTAAGGTTCGCTGCTGAATATTCTTCCATACAGGCCACAAGTCTATATCTTCAAGCGGTTTACTGTTGAAGGCTTGGGCGATGCCAGGGTCATAATTTAGGCTTAGTTGTCCATTCTCTAATACACGTTGTGAATAAAGTTTTATGTGCTGCCATTGCTCCTTGGTTAATTCGCCGAAATCCGCGTAAATTGTCCGAATGTAGTGATCGAGTTCCTCGCTAGTATCAAAACAAGGTGGCTTGCCAACGTAATCAGCGATCCGCAGCAGTGCAGATTTAGGCACAAAAGGCCCAACATCGTTAAGGATTAACTGTTCAATGGGAGAATTTTCTAGCGAGGCTAATGCCATTCCTAATAAGCCACCCATAGAGGTGCCTAGCCAACTGACTTTATTGGCACCTGTTCTGGCGATGATCATTAAGGCGTCAATAGTATACTGATTGTAGTCATAAGCTAGTTTGTTATTAAGCCAACTGCTTTCACCACGTCCGGGTAAATCAAAGCAAATCACCCTTCGTTTAAGTGATAATTTTTTTGCCAGAATATCAAAGTCATGTTTATTACGAGTTAACCCATGTGAACAGATGAGGATGTCAGGGTTTTCAATATCGCCCCAATCTGTATAAGCTAGGCGATGTAAGCCACTGGTAGAGCAGCTAGTAACGTATTGAGTTTTCATGTTATTTGGTGATTTATTGTTGCAATGCATCTATAATCGAAAGCTGTGATTTTTTAAAGAATAACCTAAAACTTGGAGAGAAGCATGAGTGAAGTTAAGGAAGTAGTTGTACTAAGTGCTGTTAGAACTGCGATTGGAGATTTTGGTGGCAGTTTAAAATCGGTAGCTCCTAGTGCTTTAGCTGCGATTACGTTGAAAGAGAGTGTAGCCAGAGCAGGCATTGAACCCGCAGAAGTTGGCATGGTGGTGATGGGCACTGTGATACCGGAAGAAGAAAGAGCACCTTACACAGCTCGTATTGCTCAAATAGAGGCAGGCATTCCTTGTGAAACCTCTTGTGTATCTGTTAATCGATTGTGTGGTAGTGGTATGCAAGCTATTGTAGATGCTGCACAAGGTATCATGCTCGGTGATTATGACGTTGCAATTGGTGCGGGCGTTGAGTCAATGAGCAACGCTTTATATGCATTACCGGGTGCGCGTTGGGGTCAAAAAATGGGCCATGGTCAAATGATCGATTTAATGCTTTCTGGATTAACAGATCCATTTGGAACAGGGCATATGGGAATGACAGCTGAAAACTTAGCTGATAAGTACAGCGTCTCTCGCGAAGATCAGGATGCATTAGCGGTCACGAGTCATCAAAATGCAGCACGAGCACAAGCCGAGGGCCGTTTTGATAGCCAAATTGTTCCAGTTGAAATTAAAACGCGGAAAGGTATTATTGTTTTTGATAAAGATGAGCATGTTCGTGCAGATATTTCAATTGAGAAATTAAGTGGCATGCGCCCAGCCTTTAAAAAGGACGGTAGTATTACCGCGGGTAATGCCTCCGGGATTAACGATGCCTCTTCCTCAATGGTGTTAATGGCTAAAGATGCAGCTGAAGCACGTGGTCTAAAACCAATGGCTAAATTGGTCGCTTATTCACATGCAGGTGTTGCGCCAGAAATTATGGGTATTGGCCCAGTGCCAGCGGTTGAAAAGATCTTAGCAGACACCGGTTTAAGCATTGCCGATATTGATGTGTTTGAAGTAAATGAAGCGTTTGCTGCACAAGCGCTGAGCGTTTGTCGTGAATTGAAATTGCCGATGGATAAAGTGAATGTCAATGGTAGTGGTATCTCACTAGGCCACCCTATTGGCGCATCAGCCAATATTATTGTTGTGAAAGCATTGCATGAACTTGAACGTGTTCAAGGACGGTATGCATTAGCCACACTTTGTATTGGTGGTGGCCAAGGCATTGCTACTATTTGGGAACGCATGTAGTCATTAAGTTCAAAAGCAATAAAAAAGCGGGCTTAATGCCTGCTTTTTTATTGCTGTTAAGACAATTACTTTTGTAAGGCTTTTGGTAAAGAGAAGGTGACTTTCTCTTGAGTACCACTATGCTCGGTGACAGTTGTACCGCCCCATGCTTTAAGTTGTTTAATCACGCGCTGAACTAACTCTTCTGGTGCAGATGCACCCGCGGTGACACCGACACTCTTTACCCCGTTTAACCAATTCTTATCAATATCGTCTGCACCATCAATCAAGTAGGCCTGCTTGCCAAGCTTTTCAGCGATTTCTCGAAGCCTGTTTGAGTTTGAACTATTGGGCGAACCGACAACTAAAACTAAGTCTGATTTAGCGGCTAGCGATTTAACAGCATCTTGTCGATTTTGTGTGGCATAACAAATATCGCTTTTTTTAGGGCCAGAAATTCGCGGAAATTTTGCCTGTAGCGCATCTATGATCGACTCTGTGTCGTCCATTGAAAGGGTGGTTTGGGTTACGTAAGACATTGGTACATCAATAGGAATGTTTAACGAGGCGACCTCTTGCGGTGATTCAACCAGCAAGATGTTGGCATTGGGACTTTGTTGTTCATATCGTCCCATCGTTCCTTCAACTTCTGGGTGACCTTTGTGGCCAATGAGAACAACGTAGCGTCCTTTTTTTGCATTACTAACAACCTCCATATGAACCTTGGTCACTAACGGGCAGGTTGCATCAAAAATGTTAAGTTTTCTGCGTTTGGCTTCATCTTCCACCGCTTTTGATACGCCATGGGCGCTAAAGATAACAGTGGAGTCATCGGGAACCTCGTTTAGCTCATCAACAAAGATAGCCCCTCTTTTTCTTAAATTTTCTACTACAAAGCGGTTATGAACCACTTCATGGCGAACATATATAGGCGCACCTAGTAGCTCCAGAGCGCGCTCTACTATTTCAATCGCACGGTCGACACCGGCACAAAACCCTCTTGGGTTGGCTAATTGTATTTGCATTTAATTTTTATCATCTGCGGTTTGGCGATTTTTATCCCATAAAACTTCAGTCTGTCCATCTTGACGAGCAAGGACACGAGCTAAAACAAATAAAAAATCCGATAAGCGGTTGAGGTATTTTACAACGGGTGGGTTAATGTTTTCTTCTCTACCTAGACTGACGACAAGGCGCTCTGCTCGTCTACATACTGTTCTTGCAACGTGGCAGGTTGCTGCAGGAAGGTTGCCGCCGGGTAAAATAAATTCTTTTAGTGCGGGAAGGTCCGCGTTGTACTCATCGAGTATTGTTTCTAGAGTGTCAATGTTGGCCTGACTAATGGCGCTATAGCCTGGAACACACAGCTCACTTCCTAGGTCGAATAAATCATGCTGTATATCGAGGAGTTGCTGGGCTATTTTTTCATTAAGGCCAAACGCAATAACAAGGCCAACTTGGCTGTTAAGTTCATCTACAGTGCCATAAGCTTCAACGCGTAAAGAATCCTTGTCGACACGGCTACCATCGCCCAAGCCGGTGGTGCCAGAATCACCAGTTCGAGTGTAAATTTTAGAAAGTCGGTGACCCATAATTCAATTAAAACCTGCTGGATTAAAGTTCTTCCTATTATAAACGAGTTCTTTTAGTATGCCCTGATTGTGCAACACATATATACTACCATTAGCCGATAACTAAGGTAGGAAGGTGATTTATGTTTCATTAGTTGATTGGCTTTTATGTTATTTTTTTGTTGTGTGCTCAAGAGCTAAAGCTCGCCAACTTCATATTTTTGTATAGCTAACCCAGTTAATTAGACTGAAGTAATAAATTAGTGCCTTTTCTGAACCCAGTTATCCGACCGTCGGTCCTTGTGAAATCGTCGGTCTGATGTGTCTTCAAATCTTATGTTGTCACGTCGGTCGGTCGTTTTACGTCGTTGATGCAGAGGCTGTTTTTTTTCAACTAAGCCAGCATGCTTGCAATGACAGATGCTTTTTGTGCAATTATCTAAGGGTAGGGCAGGAACACTGTTGATGGGAAATGGTTTTTTTGCCACCAGCCGCGCTGCATCACAGCATTGATTCTCATTAACGAAGTCGATGGTAAAACCCCAGTACTTTTTGCTGTCAATCATTGATTGAAGCTTCTGTTGTTGAACCTTTATTGGTGTATTAAGCGCGAAAGAACCTTCGTGTGAGCTTTTATTTTTGTAGTAAAAAAATACTGATATCACTACTATGAGCAGAATGGAAGCAACTAACATAAGAACGCCTTGTAAATCAGAGGATCATAATTATATGTTTTTTAATAAATATCGCAAACTCACGTCTTTCCTACGCTTAATATGAAGGCCCTAAGGGTTATTTTACTATTGTGTATTTTTGTTTTTGTGGCTTTTTATAGCAAGCTGCAACGACTAGAAAGTACCGCATGGACAGAGTCGTTACAGGTTTCAATTTACCCCATTAACGGAGATGATAGTGTGTCCACGGCGCAGTATATCGAGACCTTAACAGAGGGTGATTTTAATTCTGTGGGTGCTTTTTTGAAAAAACAATGGCGTGTTTATAGTGAAGATGACTTTATGCCTGTTGTTGTTAGTTTGAAGCCGCCAGTATTGTCTCAGCCACCATTGCCGCCAGTGAGTAGTAATATGTTGAAGGTTATGTTTTGGAGTTTGCGGCTAAGGTGGTGGTCGTATCAGAGCAGTGCCGACAGTGATAAAAGTACCGTTAGTATTTTTGTACGCTATCATCAGCCGGATACTAATCAGCGTTTAGCTCATTCCTTAGGGCTTCAAAAAGGGCTGATAGGTGTGGTAAATGGTTATGCGTCGGTTAATTATCAAGAACAGAATAATATTGTGCTGGCACATGAAATGTTACACACCGTTGGTGCGTCTGATAAATATAACTTAACAACGGGGCAGCCTATTTATCCAAGTGGCTTTGTAAACCCTGATGCCAGCTATGATCAATCAAAGGCTGAAATAATGGCGGGAAAGATCCCTGTAAGCGTTAATGAGTCGGTAATGCCTGATTCATTGAGACAATGTGTTATCGGCAAAAAAACGGCTTATGAGATAGGCTGGTTAGTGGATAGGGTTGATATAAGTAAATGACTATAAAAAAGTTAAGTTAGAATAAGCTAATACTAAAATAGAATAATAGGGGCTTATAACATGTTTTTCCAAGAATTGAATAACACAGAATGTAAATCATATTTAATTGCTGACCTAGAGGCTGGTGAAGCAGCCATTATTGATCCAATCGATAGCAAAATAGACCGATACCTTGCAGTTTTGGCCTATCATCAGCTTAAGCTAAAATTTGTGGCCGATACACATACGCACGCAGATCACCGCTCAGCTTGCACGGCGATGAGACGGTTAACTAGATGCGATGTGATGATGCATGAATTATCACCTCAACCGAGTGTCGATAAGCGCTATACAGATGGGGATGAGTTAAGTGTGGGTGATATCAAAATTAAAGTATTGCATACACCAGGTCATACACCGGATAGCGTGAGTTTTTATGTTAATGAAGACCGTATTTTGACGGGTGATTTGATTTTGATTCAAGGCACGGGGCGTTCGGATTTTGCCGGTGGAGACGCGGGTCAACAATTTGATTCAATTATCAACAAAGTATTTAGCCTGCCTGACGAAACGCTTTTATTTCCTGGGCATGATTATCGTGGTAATACAGAGTCAACCGTTGGGCAAGAAAAATTGACTAATCCGCGTATTTCAGGGAAAACACGTGAGCAATATATTGAGGTGATGGAGAATTTGAACTTACCTCTTCCAGAAAAAATTCAAGAAGTGTTGCAGATTAACCAAAGTGAAGTAGATGATGAGATGCTTCAATTCCCAATGCTCGCTGAGCTTAATCAAGTGTTACAAATGGACCCTGCATCGGTAAAAGCAAGGCTTGAAGAAGTTGGTAATAACAGCGTTATTATTGACGTAAGAGAAGAGGCCGAGTTTGTTGGTGAGCTTGGCCATATTGCTGGAAGCTGCCTAGTTCCAATGAAGTCTATTGCTAATAGTATAGAAGACTTGGAGTCATTGAAAGATAAGGAAATTATTTTAGTGTGTCGCTCTGGAGCAAGAAGCACTACATCTGCAGCTATCTTGAAGGGCTTGGGATTTCAGGATGTGAAAAACATGAAAGGTGGTATGTTGCAGTGGAATAAATCTGGTTTTCCGATCGAGCGCTAGCTCGGACTGCAGATATAAAACGTGGCTTAGAAGGTAATATATTGAGATTGAGTTAAACGTAATAATTCTCTAAAGCTGTACCTTGCCTCATTTCTAAGCTTGCTCTTTATCAAAATCGGTCCAATGATGGGTGGTATCCAAAAATCTGGGGCAAGTGTGCCAGAAAACTCAATATAAGAACCCACTGGACTGTCGGATAGTTGCCATTTTATCAAGCCAGATTTGAAATCACTGTGTTCAGGAACAATGTAGGCGGCAAGGGCGTTATCAGATACGTTCAGCGAAAGGGTCAGCTGTTTGTCAAAGCAGATAATGAAAAAACAATAACGAAGGTTGATTAATAAATCCCCATTTTTTAGTAACTGGCTTTTGTAAATCAGTCGACTAAACGTGTTTAAGTTATCGTAAGCGGTTAATAATGGGTATACGGCGTTCTGTTTAGCATTTAGGTGTGTTGAAAGGCTAGCCCGGTAGATGCCGTCATCGTAGCTAACGTCTACCACTACAGGTTGATTCGCAGTTGCAGCAAAAGGTGAAAAGCATAAGATGAGAAGAGCGAGAAAGGTGTTGGCTTGAAACACGCGTTGTTAGGGCCAGTGCTTAGATGTTTATTTTAGGCATAAAAAAACCCGATGAAAACCGGGTTTTAAGAAAGGGTTCATGCTTAAGCGGCTTGAACAGGAATAGCATTTTTTGTTTCTTTAACGCCGTTATTATCATCGAGATAAATTAAACGAGGTTTAAATGTCGCTAATTCTGTTTCATTGTATTCTGAGTAAGCGCAAATAATTAGAATATCACCAGCGGTTGCTCGACGTGCAGCCGCACCGTTAACAGAAATAATGCCAGTATTTTCTTCAGCTCTAATAGCATACGTGGTGAAACGTTCGCCATTATTAACATTGTAGATATCAATTTGTTGATATTCGCGGATACCTGAAAGATCAAGTAGGCTTCCATCAATGGCGCAAGAGCCTTCATAGTGCAGTTCACTGTGGGTCACAGTGGCTCTATGTAACTTTGTTTGTAACATTGTTGAGCGCATAAATTGTAAGCGGTTTTAACTAAAAGGGTGGGAATTATGCCTGATATGTAGTTTTTCATCAACAAAAATGTGCGATTGCAATAAAGTGTTAAAAATCATCTGACTATAAAAATTGACCGTTCATTAGAATTTTACCGGAGGCGGTTTATCATCAAGACCGGTGGACTGCGAGACAATATGTTTGGCGGCGCTTCTAGACTGCTCTGTGAGGTTATCTATAGTCGCTGAGTTAGTATCATCGGTTGGGCTTTGCGCGTCACTTGGTGTTAACAAATGTAGGGTTTGAGTTGGAAACGCTATGTTGATCTGTTGAGCTTTAGCGAGGCGTAAAATATCCAATAAAAACCGTTGGCGCTCACGTAATTCGGTACTCCAGTCGGGTGTTTCCCAAAACACATAAACAAGAACATCTAAGGATGATGCGCCAAGTGAGTTAAGGTAAACGTGAAAGTAATCTTTTCGCATGTAAGGGTGTAACCTAATGATCTCTCTCACGCCTTCGCAAAACGCTTCAATTTTGTCTGGTGGAGTATCGTAAGTTAACGAGACATTACACTTAAGGCGGCGATAGCGACGTTGGCCCATGTTATCCACTTTTGCGGTAATGAATAGAGCATTTGGGATCGTAATAAGCGAGTCATAAAAGGTCCGAATCTTAGTGCTTCTTAAGCCGACTTCTTCAACACTGCCTTCTATATCATTAACGACTATCCAATCACCGGTATGAAAAGTTTGGTCCAAAATAACGGTGATGGAGCCAAATACGTTTTGTACCACATCCTTTGCCGCCAAAGCAAAAGCCAAGCCACCGAGTCCAAGGCTTGCCAGCAAGCTTGATACATTTAAATTTAAATTAGAGGCAATAAACGTGATACCAACAACGGTGACGAAAACTTTTAATGTTTTTCGGATGAGCGGAACGAGCACATCATCTACTTTATTGTCAGTTTTATCGGCTTGGTAACGTAAGTAAAGAGTGATTAAATCAACCAGTCTGTAGGCACCCCAAACGCCAGCAATACCGGCCAGTATTTTAACGGCAACTAGCAAAATAATCATCGCTTGGTCAGGTAGCGCGAGCAAGTTTAAGCCCGCCCACCAAATACCGGCCATTAGCAGCATCGCTAAAGGCCTAAGCATGTCTTCAGGGGTATCTTTAAAGGCTTGGGTTTTAGTTTTATGACGGAAATTCTTTACGAGTATTTGTAAGATGAATGCAGTGACTTTGTCGGCAATAACACCGAGGGCAATGGAGAGCAAAATACCTAACCATTTCCAGTTCTCAAGTAGGAAAGATCGAGCCCTCAGCGAATCAGGTAATTGCTGGCGAAATTGAATATGCCAAGGTGTGAACTGTGCGTTTTCATCATCAATTTTTAGTGTCTTTTTAGAGGCCAATTCATCAATAATGGCAGGTAATGATGACATTGTTTGTTGGCTAAATAACCAGCGACCATTAGTTGATTTAACGATTCGGATACTGTCATTTTGGTATTGAGCAAAGAGGTAGGAGTTGCCTGACTTTTCTGCTGGAATGGCAGTGAGCTTAACAATTTTAGTTTTATCAATGGCCTCTAGTAACATCCAAGCAAGATCTCGGCCCTTTTCCTCTCGAATAAGCGGGTTGATAGCGGATAAATCTAGCGTGCTGGTTGCTTTATCAATTCGGTCTGGTTTGCCGCGTTTGATATCATTCATACTATGCAAGAATGTTGTAAATGTTTCCCTTGGAGAGCTAAGGCCAAGTTCTTCCGGGGTAACGGTGTGTACGGTATCGGCTGTTTCGGTGGTGTTTGAATCTTCAGCGAAACAAAAGCAAGTGCTCAGTAGGAGGGTAAGGGCCAGTAGTACTTTTTTCATGATTAATAAAGAGCTTAGGTGCGATTAACGTATACATTGTCGATCAGCCTTGTAGAGCCTAAAAAGGCCGCCGCGACAATAATGAGTTCCTTGTTTTGTTGAGTGGCAGGCTTAAGTTCGTGACGCTGATAAATATGTAGGTAATCAGGTTTAAAACCAGCTTCGATGAGGTCTTTTTTGGCGCGGCTTACGATGCTGTTTAAGTTTGTGCCAGTTGTTAAAATAGCTTGCTTGGTGTGTTGTAATATTTGATGAAAGCGAGGGGCGATGGCCCGTTCTTCCTCAGATAAGTAACCATTGCGAGAGCTCATTGCTAAACCATCGGCTTCTCTGACGATGGGTTCGCCGATAATGCGAATGGGGATATTTAAATCATCAACCATGCGGCGAATAACGGCTAACTGTTGAAAGTCTTTTTCGCCAAAAACAGCAATATCAGCTTGGCATATATTAAACAGCTTACAAACAATAGTAGTCACGCCATCAAAGTGTCCTGGCCTTGAAGCGCCGCAGAGAACCTCTGTGATATGGGGAACATGTACATGAGAGGTATTTTTACCACCGTGTGGGTATATTTCATCAATGCTGGGTGCAAAAAGAATATCGGTATTAAGTGACTCAAGTTTTTGGCAATCGTCTTTGAATGTTCGCGGGTAACTATCTAGGTCTTCATGCGCGGAAAATTGTGTCGGGTTAACAAATATCGTCACAATGACTGTCTCGGCATGTTGCTGCGCCGTGCTGACTAACTGAAGGTGCCCTGGATGTAAATTGCCCATCGTTGGAACCAGTGCGAGAGATCGACCCGCTTGTCTGCGTTGCTTCAGCTCGCTTTGCAGCTCGCTAATGGTATGGATAATAAGCATGACTAGAAAGAATGTACTTCCGCAGGGAATTCACTATTTTTCACGGCTTCTACGTATGCTTTCACCGCATCGTTAACATTGCCGGCTTCAAGCATAAAGTTTTTGCTGAATTTTGGCCGTTTGCCAGCGGTAATATCGAGCATATCGTAATTAACAAGTACTTGGCCATCGCAATGCACACCGGCGCCAATACCGATAATGGGGATGTTAACACTGGCCGTTAATTGCTTGGCTAAAGAAGCGGGAATACATTCTACGACGATCGCGCTGGCACCGGCTTGTTCTAGGCATTTTGCGTCTTCAAGAATAATATTTGCTTGGGCTTCGTCCTTACCTTGCACACGATAACCACCAATTTGGTTAACGGACTGAGGTAGCAAGCCTAAATGTCCGCAGACGGGAATGCCTTGGTCGACGATGTGCTGAACGCTATCGAGAATTTTTTGACCACCCTCAAGTTTTACCATATTGGCATAACCTTGTTGCATAATAATAGCCGCGTTATTAACGGCTGTCTGTGGGTCGGGGTAGCTCATAAAAGGCAGGTCTGTGACCAGTAAGGCTCGCTGTAAACCACGCGAGACTATTTTACTATGGTAGGCCATTTCTTCTACCGTCACCGGGACTGTACTAGTTTGCCCTTGAATAACCATACCTAAGGAGTCGCCAACCAATACCATTTCAACACCTGCGGTATCAAGAATATGAGCAAAACTGGCATCGTACGCGGTAAGGCTTACGATCTTTTCGCCACGTGTTTTCATGGCAGATAACTCGGTGTTAGTAATTTGTTTACTGGTTGTATGTTGGCTCATGTCGATTTTTGAAGCGTTTATAAAATAGGTAAAGGGTTTAAATAGTGGCGACCAGCGCGTGTGGCACAGATATGTTTAAGGAGTTGCTCATAGTCATCATCGTTGTCAACCGGGTTAATGTCGCTTGCATTAACAATGAGTAAGGGGCCTGCATCATAGTGATGAAAAAACGTAGTGTAGGCATCTGATAGTTTTTGTAGATATTCTCCGCTGATGTTTTTTTCATGCTTGATACCTCGCCGCTTAATTCGAGATTGTAACGCATCAACCGGCGCTTGCAAGTAGACTACTAAATCCGCTTTGGTCGTTTGTATAGCTAGAGACTGGTACATTTGGTCGTAAAGTTTAAACTCTTCGTCGGTTAAAGTGAGTTTGGCAAATAATCGATCTTTTTCAAGCATAAAGTCTGATATCACGCCGGATGAAAAAAGGTCATTTTGACTGAGTTCATTCCATTGTTTTGCTCGTTCAGTCAAAAAATGTAGCTGAACCGGGAGTGCTGACTGCTTACTGTGAGTATAAAAGTGCTCAAGAAAAGGATTTTCATCGGCTTTTTCTTTAACCACATCGCAAGCAAAACTTTCTCCCAGTCGTTGGGCCAAGCTGCTTTTGCCAACGCCTATTGGGCCTTCAACAACAATAAATTTTGGCGGCTGGGATATTTCTAAACTGTGTTTTTCCAAGGGTTGCTTCTTTATATTTAGTGAGGAGTGAACTTTGCACGATACAAGTATAGGTTTCAAGTACTCATCGGGTTAAATGACGGGGACTGAATAGCACGCGGTGCTGCTTCATTAAGTGTTTTAATCAAGGTCTGAAGTTTACCCAACTTAGGGACTTCAAGGTCTTTATCTAAATCTAATAAGGGATAGAGAACAAAGGCTCTATTGTGCAGTTCTGGGTGAGGGAGGGTTAATATCGGGTCATTAGAAACAAGACCGTTATATAATAAAACATCTAAGTCTAACGTTCTTGCTCCCCAGTGGCCGGTATCTCGGGTGCGGCCATGTTGGTTCTCTATCTGTTGTAAGGCGGCTAAGAGCTCGTATGGGTCTAAAGAGGTCTCAAGGCTAACGGCTGCGTTAATATAATTGGGTTGATCTTGCGGCCCTATCGGCGCAGTTTCATAAAGGCGTGAGGTACGCGCGAGTGAACTATTTTGTATGTTGTGAATATCTTCTATGGCGCTAAGAATATGCTGGGTTGGCTCAGCTAAGTTGCTACCTAGCCCAATATAAGCGGTAGCGGCCATGTTAACGATCTGACGCCGAAGGCTTTGGCTTTTTTTTACGCGATTTTTTGTGTTTGAATTGGCTTGGGCGAGTCATTAGTTTCTGCTCAGCAGGCGCTAAAGTTTGTAGGTGTGTCCACCAATCAGCAATAGCCGGGTCGACCTCACCGTATTGTGACCTGAGAAGCATAAAGTCGTATGCAGCTCTAAACCGTGGATGTTCTAAAAAGCGTAAACAACGCACGCCAACTTGCTTGTGAAAACGAGGCTGTAATGCCCACACTTCGCGCATTGGTGTGGTCATGCGTTTTGGAATGGCGATACGGCTAACCTGATGCGCAACGACTTCATTAGCGGCGGCATGAATAGCTTGCGTGTCACTGCTAAAGGACGATCTATTTTGTTCGCTGAGTCGGCGAACAGGTTCCCATAACAAGGTGGCCAGCAAAAAATACGGTGTGACGTGTTGCTGATTTTTTAAACGGGCTTCGGTGTTTTCCATGGCCTGTTTGATCAACAGCAAAGGTGAATCAGACTCAGCTTTTTGAAGGCAAAGTTCAGTTTGAGGAAACAGAGCCTTGAACAAATCATATTGGCGGAGCATCTCGAAAACTTGACTGGCTTGGGTGTTTAAAAAAAGCTTCAGAATTTCATCATATAAACGTGCAGCAGGAATATCCTTTAATAAGGGCGCCATGCGTTGCATGGGCTCGGCTGTATGGGCATCGATTTGGAAGTTTAATTTAGCTTTAAATCGCACCGCACGAATTAGCCTGACCGGGTCCTCTTTAAAACGAGTAGTGGGATCGCCCATAAGGCGAAGAACTCGATTTTGATGGTCTTCAATGCCGCCAACATAATCGATAACCGTTTTCTTTTTTGGGTCTAGGTATAAGGCGTTAACGGTAAAGTCACGGCGCCATGCGTCTTCTTCTAATGTGCCATAGACGTTGTCGCGCAATAAGCGCCCGTCTTTATGAGCGTGGCTGTCATTTTTATCGTGTTTGATATGAGGGCCACGAAATGTGGCTACTTCAATAACGTGTCGACCAAAATGAATGTGTGCTAATCGAAAACGCCGGCCTATCAATCGGCAATTTTTGAACAGAGCTTGAATTTCTTCAGGTTCAGCATTAGTCGACACGTCGAAGTCTTTGGGGTGCATGCCCAATAATAAGTCTCGAACGCAGCCGCCAACAAGGTACGCTTGAAAGCCGGCTTTAACCAAGCGATCGGTAATTGAAACGGCGTGTCGATCTAGCTTATCGGCAGATAAGCCTAGTTCGTTTAATGTATATGTGGTGGGCTTATGTTGGGTCGACAAATCAGTTTATTAAGTGTAATGAATATAAAAAAATACGGGCTATTGTAACGCATATTGGCGAGAGGGTTATTTTGCTTCAAATATCGTGCTGACGAACTGTTTTTATACGGGGTTGGAAAAGTTAGTCCGTTCTTATTGGCGCTTTGTTTAAGCGGTTTTTATTAGCGAGCAGCTAGGTGTTTATTAATTTAGGCTTGTTGCAAGGGAGCTCTGTTGGGTAATCGTGCAATCTTCCATGCTGATTTACGATAAGAGTTGTTTAAATTTTGCCGGCATAGAGGCCACTTTTTTTGTTTTATAATCAAGAAAAACCAAGCCCGTTTGTGCAGTAGCGACGATCGTTTTCCCATTATCTTTACTAATACGATAGACCATGTTGCAGCCACAGCGGCTAGGCTCAGTCAGTGCGATTTCAATCTTCAGTAGATCAGGGTGAAAGGCTTCAGCCTGGTAGCAAATAGACAGGTCAGCCATGATAATACCTAAACCGGAAATATTTGATTCTTGCATATCAAAATGAAGAAAGAATTGAGCGCGCGCTTCATGTAACATTGAAATAAGCTTGTCATGTGCGAGGTGTTGCCCATAGTTAATATCGGTAATGCGTACGGGCAAAGTGCAAGTGAATAGTGTCTGTTCTGGGTATGTTATTGATAATCTAGCCATATTTATCACTAAATGGTTGATGATTTAACATTATAGGTGAGCCATGTGTAATGCTGTAGGCTGTTTTATAAAAGGATGAGCGCTTTGTGAAAAAAATATTCTCTTCTGCTTGGTTTTTACTGGTGTTGGTAGTGATTATCTGGGGGGCAAATTGGCCCATTATGAAAATTGGCTTGAGGTCAATAGATCCACTGTGGTTTGCAGCGGCTAGGCTGGGCATTGCACTGATCGCTATCTCGCTGTTGCTATTATTTATGGGGCGTTTGAAACGGCCTCATCGGCAAGATATACCTATTGTCTTCGGTGTGGGTGTGATGCAGTTTGCTATTTTTGTGACCTTAATAAACGTAGGGCTAACCGAAGTGAATGCAGGTAGAGCAGCGCTATTGTCCTATACCACACCGTTGTGGGTCACGCCGGGCGCGTATTTTTTTTTAAAAGAACCGGTGTCTAAAATAAAACTAGTGGGGGCAGGCATTGGGCTGTGTGGCTTGTTAGTGTTATTTAACCCATTAGGGTTTGATTGGAGTGACGCTTCGGTGGTGAAGGGGAATGTGATCTTATTAGTGGCTGCGCTAGTATGGGCATTGTCCATTTTGCATATTAGGCAACACCAATGGAAAGGCAGTGTATTAGAGCTAACGCCTTGGCAAATCATAGTGGCGTTGATGATTGTGGTGCCCTATGCGTGGTTTTCAACAACGCGGCCTGTTATTTGGAGTACAGAGCTAATCATGATTTTACTCTATAACGGGGTCATGGCGACAGCATTGGGGCAGTGGGCTGCAATGCGTGTGACGCAAATTTTACCAGCGGTGACCGTTTCGTTAGGTTTTTTAATGGTGCCATTAATGGGCATTCTTTCGTCCACCTTATGGTTGCACGAGCCGTTTACGCTAACGCTAGGTATTGGGGCCGTGTTAATTGTTGGAGGCTTGTTGTTACAAATAAACTTAAGAAAAGGGTCGAGTCACTAGTCTTTCTGTCTAGGATAAGCGCTCAGCAGAAACAGTGAAAGGCAGTTTGCTGAGGGGTTAGTCGTGCCCGGTTATAAGTTTGTCATCAGTAAAGTGCTTAGGTTGTTCGCCGTTAGCAGATTGATAACCTTCAGCTTCTTTTGCCGTGAACTCGCTTACAAAGAGCCACTTAATCGTTGCGCTGCTGTTTTGCTGCATGGGCGCTCCAGGCTTCTGCTTCAATAAATACGCGTTTAACGCGGGGGCAGTTTTGCTTGATTTGTCGGTCCATATCGGCAATGGTTTGTTCTAGCTGGCCCGTGCTGATGTCATTGTTAAAATCAACATTCATTGTGGCTAACACAAAGTCTGGCCCCATATGCATCGTGAGTAATTCATTAATGGACTCAACGGCTTCATAGTTGTTTACAATTTGTCGAATTTCGTTAACCAGTTCGGGGTTCGCGCTTTCGCCAATCAGTAGGCTTTTTGTTTCATAAGCGAGCCAAATAGCAGTGCCACCTAAAATTAAGCCAATAATAACCGAGGCGATGCCATCGTACAGAGGGTTGCCGGTATAGTGGGCAACAGCAATGCCGGTAAAAGCGACGATTAGCCCTAGCATCGCAGCTGAGTCTTCGAATAACACAACAAACATGGATGGATCTTTGCCACGTTTCACTGCGTCTATAAAGCCCCACTTTCCTTTACTGCGAGTAAATTCTCGCAACGCGAAAAACCAGGCAGCACCTTCAAATAGCATGGCCAAGCCAAGAACATAGAAGCTTAAGCTCGGGTCGCCCATCGCCGTGGGTGACAGAATGTGGTGAATACCCTCGTAAATTGACACGCCTGAACCAACCGCAAAAATTAAGATGGCAACTACAAAGCTCCAAAAGTAAATTTCCTTACCATGACCAAAAGGAAATTGTTCATCAGCAGGTTGTTGTGCTTTTTTTAAGCCATGTAAAAGAAGGGTTTGGTTGCCGGTATCGACCAAAGAATGAATGCCTTCTGATAGCATAGCGGAGCTTCCAGAGTAGAAGGCAGCTATGAATTTAGTGATAGAAATAAGGCCGTTGCCTGCCAGTGCCGCATAAATAACTTTTTTGGAAGATGAGGACATTAAGGTGCTTGGGGTAGCTTTTGAAAGGCTTAGTGTCGCCATCTTTTGGCTGGCTGTAAAGAGTTATTAAGCTTATAAAACAATAACGCATAATATTAAAAAGCTAAAGGCCCGGTTGATATGCGAGTAACAGTTATTAAAAAATAAGTCTGCTTTATATAACCTATTGCTTATAAGGGAATTTGAATAAAACCGTTAATGGTTTTGTTATTTTATGTTGGGCAAGGGCTTGTCAGGAATTGAGTTGCAGATAAAAGTAGACGTCTTATATCGCCCCGAGATGTTTGTTTCTGATTAAATTGTTGAGTGCGTTTTAGCTATTTTGCTGAAAACATTGTGACCGATGAGGTCAAGAAAATCAGGTTATGATATACAAACTGCGATGTTGACATTGGCTTGGCTCGCATCGTAGGCTCTAAATGTTTCATTGGTAAACGAAGTAGATGCTGCTGGCTGGTTACCTTTAGTTAATAAAAAATGAATGGTCTAGGATAAATAAGCGTTCTATGGAAAATATAAAGCAATGGTTTAATCGAGTAACGGGGAATCCCGAAGCCTTAGCCTTAATCGGTACGCTGCTGGTGGGGCTTTTAGTTATTTTGTGGGTTGGTGATCTGTTGTCTCCTGTGATAGCAAGTATTGTTATTGCCTACTTGTTAGAAGGGATGGTTGCTAAATTTCAAGTGCTAGGCTTGTCTAGAAAATTGGCGGTTATCTCGTCGTTTAGTTTATTTATGGCATTGTTGTCGTATATGGTTTTTGGGCTTATTCCCTTGCTATCGATACAGACAGTTCAACTGGCTCAGCAGTTACCAACAATGCTAAACGAGGGTGTTCATTTGTTTACGGCGTTGCCAGAAAAATACCCCAACTACATTACCGAAGATCAAGTTAAGTTGATTTTTGACCAAGTGAGTGGCGAAGCGGTTAAATATGGTCAAAGTTTATTGTCCTTTTCGGCTGCATCCGTCTTAAATGTTGTTGCCTTAATTGTTTATCTACTCTTGGTGCCGATGATGGTGTTCTTTTTCCTAATGGATAAGCAGGACATCACGCGATGGTTTGCCAGTTTTCTACCCAGTAATAGGCGGTTGACGACGGAAGTTTGGTCCACTGTGAATGAGCAGGTTGCCAATTATGTTAGAGGTAAAATTTGGGAAATTTTAATTATTTGGGCGGTGTGCTTTATTGCCTTTAGCTTGTTTGGTTTGAACTATGCGGTGCTACTTAGTTTTCTGGTGGGCTTGTCGGTTCTGGTGCCATACGTTGGAGCAACCGTGGTGACGATTCCTGTGCTACTGGTGGCTTATGTACAGTGGGCTTGGAGCAGTGAGTTTATGTATTTGATGAGCCTGTTTTTTATTATCCAAGCACTAGATGGCTACGTATTGGTACCATTGTTATTTTCAGAAGTGGTGAATATTCACCCGGTTGCGATTATTGTTGCCATTTTATTTTTTGGTGGAATATGGGGGTTTTGGGGCGTGTTTTTTGCTATCCCTCTTGCTACATTGGTGCAAGCTGTTCTAGTGGCGTGGCCAACTCGTTATAATGCCATTGAAAACCAAGTTGAATAATTTACATTTATAAAGGACATTCATGAAACTGTTTTACACGATTTGTTGCGGGTTAATATTGACTGCCACTAGCACCCATGCATTTGAATTATCAGCGATTACCGATAGATTTTTTGAAGATAAGGCTACCGGCATAGAGCGGCAGTTAAAAGATGCAGCATTTGAATTTAATGTTGAGTCCGCTCTGTCACGTAATGAGAAGCTACGAAAAAATACACACATTGTTGTTTCTAGAAATCGTAATTCTGTATTAATTGCCGGGCAAGCAACAACTCAGGAATTAAAAGATCAGGTTCAGCGTTTGGTTCTTGATGCAGCGCACTTACAGTGGACGCAAGGCGATATTAATCATGTGGAGCCGTCGAACGCTCAAATATGCGGAGAAAAAGCCGCTAAAAAAGCGGCCAATGATAGGCGACGCTTCAATTTAAAAACCGCTGAAGAGTGTAGTACCGTGAACCGGTTTTATAACGAAGTTCGTGTTTCAACACCGATGAGTGAAATAAAACAAAGCGATGATGATGTGCTGCGCGCAACGATCGTTAATCAGTTATTACACGCAGCGGTTATCGATAGGGCGGACACCGTTAAGATAGTAGTATCGGATAAATATGTTTATTTGTTGGGCGATCAATTAAGCCAACAAACTGCGCAGCAAGTAACGCAGTTTGTTGAATCAATGAATGGGGTAGATAAGGTCGTCCCCTTATTCAGGTTTTAAGAGTTTAGCGCCTTTGCTGCAGCAAGCACTTCAGCGACGTGTTCTTTTACCTTAACTTTACGCCACTGTTGAACGAGCACACCATCGGCATTAATCAGGAAGGTGCTGCGCTCAATACCCATATGCTCTTTGCCGTAAAGTTTTTTAAGCTTTATAACATCGAATAATTTACATAAAGCTTCGTCGGGATCACTGATTAATTCAAATGGAAAGCTGTGTTTTGTTTTAAAGCCAGTATGCACGCGGACAGAGTCACGAGAGACACCAAAAATTTCTGTGTTAGCCGCTTGAAACTCGCTGTAGGTATCGCGAAAATCCTGCCCTTCTTGCGTGCAACCGGGGGTATTGTCCTTAGGATAAAAATAGATAACGATGTTTTTGCCTTTTAAGCTGCTTAGCGTTAAAGCCTCGTCGGAGGTTGTGGCGCAAGAAAATTCTGGCACGGTTTGATTGAGTTCTACAGTATTCATATGTAATGACCTTATAAAGTGGCTGATTTTGACGCTATTTTAGCAGACTGGTTTTTAGTTGCAGCATTGATGTATGTATAATGATCTACTGATCGCGGCTATTTAAAGAGTTGTTTAAAATCTAGCCATTAAATTTTCGTTAAAATTGGATTTAACTATGTTTCAAGGCAGTATTGTTGCACTCGTAACCCCTATGCATGAAGACGGCTCGCTAGACGAGGCGAGCTTACGCAAGTTAGTTGAGTTCCACATTGCACAAGGCACTGATGCCATTGTCGCGATGGGGACAACAGGTGAGTCTGCAACGTTAAATGAAAAAGAACATTGCCACGTCATTCGACAGGTGGTCACTATCGTCGCTGGGCGTATACCTGTTATTGCTGGAACGGGCGCAAACTCGACAACGGAAGCTATTGATTTAACACGCTGTGCAGCGCAAGCAGGTGCCGATGCTTGTTTGCTGGTAACGCCGTATTACAACAAGCCAACGCAGGAAGGCTTGGTGCTGCATCACAAAGCTATTGCAGAAGCGGTGGATATTCCACAAATTTTATACAACGTGCCTGGTAGAACAGCGTGTAATATGCTGCCTGAAACAGTTGCCCAGCTAAAAAATATACCCAACATTATTGGAGTTAAGGATGCAACTGGGGATCTGGCGGTCGGTCAAGCGTTGATTGATTTAAGCGATGATAACTTTGCTGTTTATTCAGGTGATGATGCGACATCGTGTGAGTTGATTTTAATGGGTGCTAAAGGCTCTATAACAGTAACGGGCAATGTCGCGCCTGCAAAAAATCATCAAATGTGTATTAAAGCGCTAGCTGGGGATGAGAAGGGGGCGAGAGCCATTGATAAAACTCTTCAGCCCTTGCACCATGATTTATTTGTTCAATCCAGCCCTATTCCGGTGAAGTGGGCAGTTAATGAGCTAGGCTTAATCGAAAAAGGAATACGTTTGCCGATGACTTGGTTGAGCCCTGAGTGTGAAGAGGTTGTTAAAAAAGCCATGCTGGCTGCCGAATAAACCCAAAGAGTTAACAGAATGAAAATTAAAGTAATAGTTAGATTAATGTCAATGGTCATGCTAACGGGCCTGTTGAGTGCCTGCGGGCTGATGCCTTCAGTGGATGGTGTTTTTATCGATCAAAGAGATGAGTATAAAAAAGCACATGAATTGCCTTCTTTAGAAGTGCCGCCGGACTTATCAGGGGGGGCGATTAAAGATGAATATGATGGTGGTGTGAAAAACAGGCCTAATATTTCAAAAGAGATTGTTGCTGCTGAAACAGTACCTTTGAGTGACTTTCAACCGAGTGCGGAGCTAATAGAGAATGGAGTGGATAGTCACCTACTCGTCCGTGATAGTTTGCGTAATACATGGCGTAAAACAATCAGCGCGCTTGATAAGAAAGGCTATGATATTGAAGATAAAAATCGCCAATCAAATCAGGTGTATTTAAATATTGCTAAAGATGATGGCTCAAGCAGTATGCTTTCAAGTTTATCTTTTTGGAAAAAGGCTGATACCGATGTGTATGTTCTTCAACTGAGCAGTGATGAGATGGGTGTGAAAATTCGTGTTTTAGGTGAGGAAGAAACCCCTATCGATAACACGGTATCTCAAACCTTGTTAACAGATCTATTGGCTCAGTTTGCGCTTTGAGATTTGCATCGCTAGGTAGCGGTAGCCGGGGCAACTCAACACTGGTTCAATTCGGTGAGACCCTATTGATGATTGACAATGGGTTTTCGATAAAAGAAACCGATAAACGCATGCAACGTTTGGGTGTTGCTGGAGAAAATGTTAGCGCAATTTTAGTGACCCACGAACATGGTGACCATGTAGGTGGTGTTGCTCGTTACGCACGTCGTTATAATATTCCTGTTTGGGCAAGTCATGGTACAGCGGCCATGATCAGTAATATTGATGCTTTGGAGTGCTTTAATAGCCATAAAAGTTTTGAGCTAGGCGATATTTCAATAGAGCCCGTTTTAGTGCCGCATGATGCTCGTGAGCCGACACAATTTGTCTTTCGCTCAAATGATTTAAAACTAGGGGTGATGACGGATACCGGTTCTATCACACAACATATGGTTGATGTATTGATGGATTGTAATGCCTTGCTACTTGAGTGTAATTATGACCGAGAGATGTTGCTTAATGGCGCTTACCCAGAATCCCTAAAACGACGCGTTATGGGTGACTGGGGGCATTTAGATAATCAGCAGGCGATTGATTTATTGCAGCGCCTTAATACCGATGAGCTACAGTATTTGGTATTAGCGCATGTTAGTGAAAAGAATAACAGCCATGAGCTGGTACTGGACAGTGTAAGCCGTGCTATTGAATGTGATCGTGCGTGGCTAGATGTTATTGACCAAGACGAAGGCTTACCTTGGCGTACCTTAGCTGAGAATGTGTCAGGCCTGCAAAAAGGTGAGATGCATGCGCGCTAAGCTTAACATTGAATTAAATAGCAACATAAAACTAATGCCCTTTGGGCATAACAACAAACATTAAAAAGTAAAGAGACTCTACATGCTTGAACTCATTGGCAGCAAAGCGCTATCGGCTTTTCGTAAGCAACGCTTATTAACTAAAATTACTCAAACAGTCCAACAGGTTAGCGATATCAGCGCAGAATATATTCACTTCGCTGATGTAGAGGGGAGTTTATCGGAAAATGATTTAGACACGCTAAAACGTGTTTTGACTTACGGGCCTAAAAGCGATGGTATTGAGCACTTAGGAACACGCTTATTGGTGGTGCCACGTGCTAGCACCTTATCGCCTTGGTCAAGTAAAGCAACAGATATTGCGCAACACTGTGGGTTGAGCCAAATTAATAGGCTAGAACGTGGTATTGCTTATTATGTACAAGGTCAGCTTAGTGAGCAGCAGCTGTTAGAGGTGAGCAAATTGCTATATGACCGAATGACAGAACGTGTATTGCGTGAAGGCGAGCAAGCTGATGATATGTTTGTTCACGCCGCGCCAGGTGTATTGGCGAGTGTTGATATTTTAACGCAGGGCAGACAAGCCTTGGTAGAGGCTAATCAGACAATGGGCTTGGCTTTATCGGCCGATGAAATTGATTACTTGGTTGATAATTTTACCGCCTTAGCTAGAAACCCGAATGACATCGAACTGATGATGTTTGCGCAGGCTAATTCAGAACATTGTAGACATAAGATTTTTAATGCCGACTGGCAAATAGACGGAGAGCAAAAAGAAAACAGTTTGTTTGGCATGATTAAAAATACTGCCAAGCAGAGCCCGAAAGGCATTATTTCAAAATACAGTGATAATGCAGCAGTCGCTGAGGGCAGTGATGCCGATGTGATGATACGGGATGCGGATAGTCGTGTGTATCATTATATAGAAGAACATGTACCGTATTTAATGAAAGTAGAAACACATAACCACCCGACGGCTATTTCGCCTTATCCCGGCGCAGCAACAGGTTCAGGTGGCGAAATTCGTGATGAAGGAGCAACAGGCCGTGGTTCGCGTACTAAAGCAGGTTTAACTGGATTTACTGTATCCCACCTTAATATCCCAGGGTTCTCCCAACCTTGGGAACAAAGTATTGGCAAGCCAGATCGTATTGCTTCAGCGCTTGATATTATGCTCGATGGGCCACTCGGTGGCGCGGCATTTAATAATGAATTTGGTCGTCCAAATTTAACTGGCTATTTCCGTACGTTTGAACAAAATGTGCCGGAAAGTAGTGGGGTTAAAGCGCGCGGTTATCACAAGCCGATTATGCTTGCTGGTGGTGTTGGCTCAGTTCGACCGATGCATGCGTTAAAACAAAAAATTGAACCGGGTTCACCTATTATCGTACTGGGTGGTCCGGCTATGTTAATTGGTTTAGGCGGTGGTGCGGCGTCTTCACAAACATCAAGTGAAGGCTCAGAAGAGTTAGATTTTGCTTCTGTCCAACGTGAAAACCCAGAAATGCAACGCCGGTGTCAGGAAGTGATCGAAGCTTGTAATGCAATGGGAGATAACACGCCAGTTATCTCTATTCATGATGTGGGTGCAGGTGGTTTATCTAACGCGGTGCCAGAAATTATTCATGATTGTGACTTGGGTGGGCGCTTTGAGCTACGTGATATTTTATGCGCCGATAGCAGTTTATCGCCGATGCAAATTTGGTGTAATGAGTCACAAGAACGTTATGTTATTGCTCTAAAAGCAGACCGCTTAGAAGAATTTAAAGCCTTATGTGCACGTGAACGTTGTTTATACGCTCACATTGGTGAAGCAACCGAAGAAGAGCACTTGATTCTGAATGATCGCTTGTTTGATAATCAACCGATTGATTTGCCGATGTCATTATTATTTGGCAAACCACCTAAAATGGAACGTTCGGTTGAGCACGTTAAATGTAATGTGCCGGCTTTCGATGCTAGCTCATTTAACCTTAAAGAAGCAGCGTATCAAGTATTAAGATTCCCTGCGGTGGCTGATAAATCATTCCTTATCCATATTGGTGACCGTTCGGTAACCGGCTTGGTTGCACGTGATCAAATGGTCGGTCCTTGGCAGATTCCAGTGGCAGATGTGGCTGTTACCACAAGTGGTTTTAACCATTATACGGGCGAGGCTATGTCGTTAGGCGAGCGGACGCCGTTAGCACTTGTCGATGGCCCAACGTCAGGCAGAATGGCTATTGGCGAGGCATTAACCAATCTAGCGGCGGCAAATATTAAAAGTTTAGATGAAGTGTGTTTGTCAGCAAATTGGATGGCAGCATGTGGTGAGGCTGGAGAAGATGCAAGCTTATTTGATACTGTGCAAAGTGTCGGTATGGAGCTGTGCCCCGCTTTAGGGCTGGCGATTCCTGTGGGTAAAGACTCCATGTCCATGAAAATGGCGTGGAAAGAGGGTGGCGATGAAAAAACAGTCAGCTCACCATTGTCTCTTATTATTACAGCGTTCTCACCGGTAAAAGAGGTGCGCAAAACCTTAACGCCAGTGTTAACAACAGATGTTGAAGCCAGTTTAATTTTAATTGACTTGGGTGCGGGCAAAAATCGCATGGGTGGCTCAGTATTAGCGCAAACTCACAGTATGCTAGGTGAGCAAGCTCCTGATTTGGATGACGCACCATTATTTAAAGCTTTTTTTGAAACACTTCAGCAATTAAATGAAGAGGATAAACTGCTGGCCTATCATGACCGTTCCGATGGCGGTTTATGGGCCACCTTGACGGAAATGGCTTTTGCTGGCCGCTGTGGTGTAGATATTACTCTGCAAGGTGATGTCTTAAGTCAGTTGTTTAATGAAGAGCTTGGTGCAGTTATTCAAGTTAAGAAAACAGATGAAGCAGCTGTTTTGGCGGCCTTTAATGTTGTCGGCTTAGACTCGTGTGTGTCAGTCATCGGTGCGGCCAATCAATCACAACGCATTGTTGTTAAAAGCGATGAGGGTGTTTTGTTAGATGAGTCACGTGCAGATTTACAACAAGCATGGTCAGAAACGAGCTATAAAATTCAATCGCTGCGAGATAACCCCGATTGTGCACAGCAAGAGTTTGATCGGATTAAGAATAATGATGACACCGGTCTATTTGCTGCGTTAAGTTTTGATCCCAAAGAAAATATAGTCAATAGCTTAATAGAATCGAATGTGCGTCCAAAAGTAGCTATTTTACGAGAACAAGGTGTGAATGGTCATGTTGAAATGGCTGCGGCTTTTGATAAGGCAGGTTTTGAGTCAATTGATATTCACATGAGTGAGTTAATTTCAGGCCAGAAAGATCTGTCTGAATTTGTTGGTTTGGCAGCGTGTGGTGGGTTTTCTTACGGTGATGTTTTAGGAGCTGGTGAAGGCTGGGCTAAATCTATTTTATTTAACGAGCAAGCGCGGCAAACGTTTAGCGATTTCTTTAACCGTGCCGATACCTTTGGGTTGGGCGTGTGTAACGGTTGCCAAATGTTATCTAACTTACGTGAGTTGATTCCTGGGGCGCAAGCATGGCCACATTTCGTTAGAAATGAATCGGAACAGTTTGAAGCACGTGTTGCGATGGTTGAAATTCAACAATCAGCGTCTATTTTGTTAACGGGTATGGCCGGTTCACAAATGCCTGTTGCGGTGGCGCATGGTGAAGGCCGAGCAGAATATGTGAATGCGAATGAAAAAGGCCATGTGGCCTTGCGATATATTGACCATGAGGGTGAGGTGACAGAACAGTTCCCATTTAATCCAAATGGTTCTGAGCAGGGTATTACGGGGTTAACAACGGATGATGGTCGTTTTACGATTATGATGCCGCACCCAGAACGTTGTTTTAGAACGGTGCAAAATAGCTGGTACCCTGACCAATGGGGTGAAGAGGGTGCTTGGTTAAGGATGTTCCGAAATGCGAGAAAGTGGGTGGGCTAGAAAGGCTTATAAGTTTTTTAATCGCCGCTGGTGTTCTTCTGGTGATATTTCACCATCGGCTAACCTTTTATTAAGCGATTTAATCATTACATCACGCGGGGCAGGGCTTTTTTTACTTTGCCTATTAGCCCATTGCACTGCTAAAACAATGCCGCCAATGGCACTGGCCCAAAAGGCTAGCATTGTCCATAAACCAAAATCGCTAGAACTCATGTTGATAAGGGTCGGTAGCTAATGGCTTGCTGAGTGCCAGTCATAGCATTGTTGAAGGATAGTTTTTGTTGCTTAGCCATCAATGCTTATTTGGTTTTTGCCATTAGATTTTGATTGGTACATTGCTTTATCAGCCCGTTTAATAAAACTATCTTGGCCTTCTTTAGCACGATAGGTAGCAAGCCCAGCACTGGTGGTAACATTAACAATATCGCCATTGTCTGCTTTAAAATCAATGTGCTCCAGCTGAGTGAGAATCTTTTCAACAACGGTCAATGCATTTTGCGCTATCACAAAAGGGAATAGGATAACGAATTCTTCGCCGCCATAGCGAAAGGCCATATCCACATGGCGGATATTTCTTTTAATGATGTTTGCAAACTCGGTTAGGACAGTATTTCCAAACTGATGTCCGTATGTGTCATTGACCTTTTTAAAATTGTCTAAATCGAGCATGCAAATGGACAATGATTGATTATATCGATTACTACGGCTGATCTCTTCGTCTATTTTTACAAAAAAGTGTCGCGCATTAAATAACTGAGTTAAATCGTCAAGCGTGCTGAGTTCGCGATATTTATGCTGACTATCTAATAGTTTTTGCTCTGCGTGCTTGCGGTCACTGATAACCTTTAGGGTCTCAACTGCGCCGATAATATTGTTATTTTCGTCAAGAATAAGGGCCGCCGTAAAAGAGAGCCACTCGCCCATGCCCATGTTAGGGAAAAACCCTTCGGCCTCGTACTTATCATCTACCACGTTAAATTGCTGATATTTTTTAGTGTAACGCTCTCGAATAGAGTGGTCTTCAGAGCCCTCAATAATAAGATCGGCCAAGGTGGGTCGAAGGTTGCTATAGAATGGTTTCCATTGGTTTTTGCTACCAATCATGTCGGCAGCTAGATGACCGGTAACTTTCTCAATAGCTCTATTCCAATGGGTTATTTCATGTTGGGTGTTGATTGCAAAAGTTGGAATAGCAATGCTATCCAAAATATGTTGTGCCAGTAAGTCTTCGCTTGCAGCTGGACGTGGAGTATTGGGTTGTTTATGCATTGTTTATTGTCTTTACTATATTCATTAATTATGCGCTGATGCGTTAAGTAATCAAGTCACAATGTGGGTTTTATGCTCCATGGCAATGCTTAAATTTCTTCCCATTGTTACACCAGCATGGTTCATTTCGTTTGAACTTAAGTTCGTTGTGTTGAATATCCGAGTCGCCATCGAGGTAGAACCATTGTGCGTTTTTTTGAATAAAATTTGAAGACTCACGTAGCTCAAACATTTGACCTTCTTGATTAAAAAAAGCAGAAAACTCTACAATGCCCGTTAAGTCGTTTATCTGCCCCAGTTTTGTCTGATGAATGACTAATTTAACCCATTGAGTTGATGCTTGTTCTTTTGCTATGGCATTTAATTCATCTGTTTCACGTTGGCTAGGGTGATGGGTATTAAGTAAGTATTGAGGCTTATTTAAATAAAAAGCAGTAAACCGCGAACGCATCAGTTGTTCCGCTGTTTCTGGCAACAGTGAATAATTAATAAATAGCTCACAGCAGTGCGCGTAAGCTTTATTTGAGCCACAAGGGCATAAGGAATTATTCATAGTCGATATCAATGATGATGTAGGATATTTGACCGGCAGGTGTATTAACGATGACTTCATCATCCAAATACTTCTTAAATAACGCCTTAGCGACTGGCGAATCCATGCTGGTGTAATGAGGTTGGTAGTTTATTTCGTCAGGGTGAGAATGCGGCAAGGTGGTTTTTCACCAAGATCATATTCTAAGGTAATAATGCTGGAAAAACACCTGATTAAGTGAGCTTGGGTTGTTAAAAATGATATTGAGATTAAGGAGGCGCTTTTGAAGATAGCGAATCTGGCGCTCGATTTGTTCACCACTATATGGAAAATGACGATGAAAGCTTTTCAATTGCCGCAAAAGGTGAATATTAAGTCTTTTAAAAAGGTGTTTAATAGCCGCCAAGAAAGGCGTATGCAGATCAGTTAGATTGTGAGAGGAGAGATGTTTTTAATGATAATTGCTACACTTAGGCGCTTTTGCGTGGTTCTATAAGTGTAAAGCATGAGAAATAAAAAGAGAGCGGGCTATAAATTTGAGTTATTTGCGGAATCGAGACCAAGAAAAATATTAGGAGAATCCGACAAAAGGATGAAGGCGGGCTTGATGAAATTAGTTGCCTTAAGCACCATTTGCTGGCAAGAATTCAGGCATTTGAATGAAAAACGACTCAGCAAAAATTGAGGGAGGTTGCCCCTCTTAGTGTGGTTATAGAGGATGTCGATTATAAAAATATCAGTATTGATGCTGGAAATTGCTTAACATCACTAGAAAAAAAGCGCTTGAGAGCCTGTTTCCAAGCTCATTCAAAAATCAGTGTAATTGCAGCTAAGCAGCCTTTAAGGGGGGTATTTGAAAGCAACAAAGTGTCTTTCAAATTGGTTAGGGCATACTCATTCAAATAAGCACCCGCGTATTTATTAAGAGAATATGAAGACGAAACTAATTACTAAAAAAGGGTTTAAGAAACTCGAAAAAGAGCTAGAACAATTATGGTTAAAAGAACGGCCAATAATTACTGAAAAAGTATCTTGGGCGGCAAGCTTAGGGGATCGCAGTGAGAATGCAGACTATAAGTATAATAAACAAAAATTAAGAGAAATTGATCGGCGGATAAGGTTTTTACGTAAAACTCTGGAAGATATTAAAGTTGTTGAATACCATGCCCAGCAGGAAGGAAGGGTGTTTTTTGGAGCCTGGGTTGAGCTTGAAGATGATGAAGGGATGATCATTAAGTTTAGAATTGTTGGCCCAGAAGAGATATATGGCAGGAATGATTACATCTCCGTTGATTCACCGATGGCGAGAGCATGTTTAAAAAAAGTAGTAAATGATGAGGTGGAAGTAAAAATACCAGCAGGAATTAAACGCTGGAGTGTGAGAGGGATTACATATAGAGAGGAATAAAAAAGTATCTTTCTTAGATGGTGTAAATAAGAAATGTCGTCAGCGACTGGCTTAGGGTTGTTTTATTAGGTATCAGCAAGTTGAAAAGTATAAATGGTTTTGGTGAAGACCAATAGATCGAACTTCTGTGCGCTAACTTACCTAGCAAAAATACACTAAATTGATGAGTAGATGTGCATGCTCTCTGTGCTGATGGTACCAGAAAAAAGCCTATTAAATCCGCTCAGCAGATAAATGCTGTAGTTGTATAGTCAGAAGCTTAAACATCAGCGTGACATCAATAGTTCTTGCTCTTGTCTTTATGGGGTTTTTTATGAATTTGATTTAGCTCGTGACGAAGTTTTTCCAAATTATTTAGTTTATTTAGCTCAACAAATAGATTGCCTATTTGAATGAGATTTTTTGTGAGCGTCTAAATTCAAGTTGCTCTCTTTACCTTTCGTCTTGACGCTGAACATGTTTTACCCCAATTAGCTTTTCGCGGGGATGGGCTTATTTTGTGTGCTGAAATTGGTCAATAAAAAGCGATCCCCTAAAGGTAATTACCTTCACCACGGACATAAAATAAAAACACTGACTATACTTAGGTCCAAGAATAATGAAGATACTTCCCCTTATTCCAACTAAGGGACTGATTTTACTGTAATTAAAGGGATTTTTTGTGAAAGTTTTACTGCGCGTATGTATTTTATTTTTAATGCCTTATCAGGCATTGGCAGCACTAACAACTTCTGTAACGCTTGTTACAGGTCAGCCAACCGCTATATTTCCTGGCGAACAGACACAGTTAGAGATTACGCTTGGTAATAGTAATACAGGGTCGGATATCACGGGAGTTGCCTTTAATACAGCGCTACCAGCAGGGTCTCCTGATGGATTAGAAATATCAGGGGTGCCGACTTACCAGTGTACAGATCCTTCAGGTCCTTCTACGGGCGGGGGCGCAGGTACTCTAACAGCAACAATCAATACGCAAGCCATTAAACTCGTGGGTGGGACTATTCCGGCCCGTGCGAATAATACTGATGGTACATGTACGATTATCATTCCTGTTACAGCGGGAACATCGACGGGCGGTGCCGCAACTTATACATATGCAATTGCTGATGCTGCGGTAACGGGAACTGATGGTGCCCCAGTGTCTAACTCTGGGACAGTTAGTCAGAGTGTTGGTGTCCTTGCACTAACTCAGCCGACGATCAGTAAAAGTTTTTCTTCATCTACTGTTCGTTTGGGCGATAGCTCATCTACATTGACGATTGTCGTTTCCAATAACAATAGCGTTGTCATTCCAAACTTCAGCATTACCGATACATTCCCAGTATTAGGTGTTAATGCCATTATCAAAGTAGCGGCAATACCTAATGCGTCTGCGAACTGTAACAACGGCGGAGCGGCACCAACATTTAACCCTGTAGCCGGGGCTTTTAGCGTTATGGGAACAGGAACAGTGCCTGCCAAATTGGGGAATAGCAATGGTCGCTGTACGTTCAGTGTTGATATCGAAGCAGCTAGTACAGATGGAAGCTACTCAACAGGTGCACAAACAAACCGAATTGATAGAAGTACTGACTTTACAAATGATATAGGGATCCCTGCTGCCAGTGATGCAACAAGGAATATTACGGTCCAGTCTCCACTAACGGTTTCAAAGTCATTTGCCAGCACTGTTTTATCTAGCGGGGAGGCGGATAGTTTTACCATTACGCTCAATAATGCGGCTAATTCCCCTTTAACGATAACGACCTTTACAGACAGTCCAATTGATGGGTTGGTTGGTATAGGGGGGGGCACAGGTGTTTTAGGTTCAGGTCTGGTGGCGACAGCTGGCTCGACAACATGTGCTGGTGGTGCTGTGGATATTGTAACAAGCAGCGGTGACGGCATGACCTTAACGGGTGGCACCATTCCGGCTAACGGCTCATGTACAGTGACTATAAATTTTACTGCGGCAGCGCAATCAACACAGATTCCGGTTACCTATACAAACACGATTGCAGAAGGGACTGTTGGTGTATCAACCCCGGGTATTATTAGTCAGGCTCGTTCGGCGTCTGTTTTGGTGGCCGATGAGTTGCGTGTGCTTAAAACAGCAACACCCGCGCAAGCAGCGCCGGGTAACCCTGTTCGCTATTCAGTAACGGTGCAGAATTTTTCAACAACCGTTATTAATAATGTCACCATTGATGACTCCTTGCCGGCAAACTTCACCTATTTAACGGGCGTTATTAATGGTAATGATTTTGATCCTAGTTTATCTGCTGCTTGTGGGCCGTTAACAGAGGCAAGCAGTTTAGGAGATTCTTCGGCTCAATTTACGGTCGCAACATTACCTGCTCGAAGCGGGATTAACTCGCCGAGCTCTTGTACGGTCAACTTTTGGGTGATGGTTGACCCAAATGCGGCGGATAATGTTTCAACGGTTAACACGATTAATGCTAATGAGGTCTGTTATAACGCGGGGGTGACCTGTAATGGCTCAGGGGCTAACTCAACACCGAGCACAACACGAACCGAGGCGACGGTATTTTCCGCGACCAAACGCTTTAACGGTAGTACAAGCCCCGTCACCTTGTCAGAGGGGACAATTGCCACGCTGAGTGTGACATTAACGAATATATCAGCGAATCCTTTAACCAATGTAACGTTATCAGACACATTTCCTATCGATGGTTCTGGGCAGTTGCAAATTGCAAACCCAGCAAACGGTTCGACAACCTGTGGCGGGACAATTACCGCTGTAGCAGGGACTAGTTCGCTGGCATTAAATGGCGCAACGGTGCCAGCACGTGCCAATAATGGCACTGGTGCAAATGGTAGTTGCGTGCTTAATGTTGATGTCATCGGACCAGCGGGTACCTATGACAATATTGCACAACTTGCGGGAACGCAAACCTTTGCCAATGGCTCCACCGGTGCAATTTCGCAGTTTGGTACCAATACCGCTCGGCTAGTTTATTTGTCATCACTAGCGGCTAGCAAAAGTTTTACACCGGCGAGTGTTTCTTCAGGTGGCCAGTCTCGTGTGACGGTGCGCTTATCAAACGCTGGTGCGGTGGCGCTCACAAATGTCTCCGTGACTGATCCATTACCAACAGGAATGGTGTTGGCTAACCCAGTTAATGCGAGCACAAGTTGTGCAGGTTCGCCTGTCTTTACTGCTGCGACTGTTGGGGCCGACACTATTACCATGCAGGGCGCAAGCATTGCTGGTAATGGTTCATGTGACATGCTGTTTGATGTTGTTGTCACAGGTGCAGCTAACTGGACCAACACGATCCCCAGCGGCAATATCACCGCTGACGGAGGGGTTAGAAATGTTACGGCTGTTAGTGCGGTTTTAAATTACCAGTCGCCAACTTCAATCAGTGTCGCTAAGGCAACAAATCCAAGTACATTGACCTTTCCCGGTCAGACCAGCCAGCTAACAATTACCATCACTAATGGTAATTTAGCGGTAACAAGTTTGTCGTTCACTGACTTTTTTACGCTAGATGGAACCTCTGGTACAGCAGTGAATGGAATGGCTATTTCTTCAACTCCAAATGCGAGCACGACCTGTGTTGGGGGTGTGGTATCAGCTGTCGCAGGTGCTGCGCAAGTGTCACTGAGCGGAGTTTCATTGGCGGCGAGTGCCTCATGTACGGTAACGGCTGATGTCACTTCAACCGCTGTTGGGGGTATTACAAACTTTATCCCAATGGGTGCTATTTCAACTGATCAGGGTTTAAGCAATAGTGGGCAAGCAACAACCAGTTTAACGACTCAAAGCAATATTGGCGTTGTTAAGAAGTTTACCCCAAATGTGGTTAAGCCTGGAGAGCGTTCGCGATTGCGAATTAGCTTCTTTAACCCAACTACCCAGCCGATGGCAAATGTGTCAGTGACTGACACCTTACCTGTGGGAGTTACGGTACCCAGTGGTGCTAATCCAGTAACGACCTGTACGGGCGCAACAGTCACCTCTCCTGCTGCCAATCAAGTACATGTTTCGGGCGGCAATATTATTGCATCATCAGGTACAACCGCCGAGTCTTGCTATGCGGAAATTGATGTGATTGTTGCGATTCAGGGCGATTATGTTAATACCATTCCTAGCGGTGGGGTGACAGCAATTGCTGGCGGAAACCCCGTGAGTAACTCCCAGCCAACCAGTGATACGCTGAGCGCAAAAGCACCATTGCTTATCCATAAAGCATTTACGAACAAAACACTCGATAGTGGTAACCCTGTTGGTTTTACAACAGGGTCGGACTCTACAACCCCCGGCGTTGCGGTGACGATGACGGTACGCCTAGATAACCCCAATGGATTGGCATTAACGGGGGCTACTTTTGTTGATAGCTTGCCGGCTAATTTGGTGGTGGCTCAAACACCTAATGCCAGCACGACCTGTGTAGGCGGTTTTGTTAATGTGCTGGCCTCAGCTACAACCGTTCAGCTGGCAGGGGCAACGATTCCTGCCAGTGGTTTTTGTACGGTAACGGTTGATCTATTGAGTAATATTTCTGGCAGTTATACCAATACGGTTCCCTCTACAGCGGTTACAACCAATGAAGGGGTCAGCAATGAAGAGCCGACGAGCGCAGAGTTAGTTGTTGCGACGCCTCCAGTTATCGACAAGCAATTTTCACCATCGGTTATACCGGGAGGTGGGACATCAACACTGACGATTATTATTGAGAACAGTAATAGTGGCGATATTACATTAACCAACGCATTTGTAGACTCCTTGCCGACAGCACCCGGAAATATAGTTGTTGCGACGCCGTCCAATATTACTAAAACTTGTCCGGGCGTCGTCACCGCAGCAGCTGGGGCAGGAACGGTTAGTTATGCCAATGGTTCGGTTGTTCCTGCTGGCGGTTGCACCATTAACGTTGATGTAACGGGTGTTACGACTGGAGAACACATTAATAATATTCCGGCAGGCGATTTACAAACAACAGCGGGTGTTAATCAGCAACCAGCCAATGCCAGTCTGTTAATTAGTCCGCTGGGTTTTATTTCTGGCAAGGTTTTTCAAGATAATAATGTAACCCCTAATGGTAGCTTTGATAGCGGTACAGACACGCCGATTGCAGGCGTTTCTATCGAACTTCATGCAGGGGCAAATTGTTCTGCACCGTTGGCAGTTGTATCTGGCGTTATAAACCCGGCCACAACGGATAGTCAGGGGAATTACCTTTTTGCAACATTACCCGCAGGGGCTTACTCGGTGTGTGAGCCGATCCAGCCTTCGGGCACCGATAACGGCGCAACGACAGCGGGGTTAATTACGTCAACAAATAGTAGTACAGGCACTGTGGGCACAGCCTCAAATCCAACCAGCACGACGAGTCAGGTCATCAATATCAACATTAATGATGATGGTTTGGCAGGTGAAATAAGTGGTAGTGGCGGGAATAATTTCTCAGAAGTCGCACCATCAACAATTTCGGGGATGGCTTTCCTTGATGATAATAATAATGGTGTTCTAAACGGTGCAGATACTGCGATTGCAGGTGTCACCATTGAGTTATTGGATAATACAAATACGCTTATTGGTACAACAATAACAGATGCAAATGGTGTATATAGCTTTACTGGATTGGTCCCTGGAACGTACTCAGTTCGAGAGCCTTCTCAGCCAGCGAATACATCTAATGGACAAACAATAGCGGGCACGGTTGGAAATGGTGGTACCGCGGGAACAGCGAGCGGTATTTCAACATTACCAAGCCTGATTGCCAGCATTATTTTGCCACCGAACACATCCGCGGAGGCTAACAACTTTGCTGAAATCCCTCAAGGCCGGCGTATTTCTGGGGTTGTGTTTCTCGATTTTGACAACAGTGGTGCTGTTAATGGGCCGGATCATGGAATTGGTGGGCAAACAATTAATCTAACAGGTGCCGATATAAACAGTAATGCTGTGAGTTTAACGACAAGTACAGCGAGTGATGGCTCTTACAGTTTTAGTGCCTTGCCAGAAGGAACATATACCGTTACCCAGCCGAGCCAACCGACAGGTACGAGCAGTGGCATTACGACAGCAGGCAATGTGGGTGGTGTCGTAACCATTCCTGCTGTTACGCCAAGTGTCATTGCGACAATTCCTTTGACGGGAACCAATACTGTTTCGGCGGAAAATAATTTTGCTGAAATACCGGATGCCTCCGTAGATTTAGCGATTACTAAGACACATAGCCCTGCAAGCTTTGGTGCAGGCTCTAATACCGGTTTCTACACAATAACACCCAGTAATATAGGCACATTAGATACATCGGGTGTAATTACAATTGTCGATACCTTGCCAGCGGGGATGACCGCTTTTGCTTGGCCAACCTCAGGCGCTTGGGTATGCAGCGTTGTAGGGCAAATTGTCACTTGTACAAGTAGTCAGGTTATTACTGCAAATGGCGGAGTAGGCAGTGATATTATTCTTAGAGTGGCAGTAACGGGTGGTCTGGAAGGACAGATTCTGGTCAATAATGTGGTGATATCAGGTGGTAATGAGCCGCCTGGTTTCGAAGGAAATAATGATGATGATGATCCAACAACAGTTGCTGCAGCTGCAGCTGTTGAAGGAAATGTGTGGCGTGATACCGACCATGATCGTGTGAAAGATGTGGGTGAAACCCTTGTGGAGGGGTGGTCTGTTCAATTATTACTAAATGATCAGCTCATGCTATCAACAACAACGGATCTGAACGGGCATTACTCCTTTAGCGGTTTAGCACCGGGTTCTGGGTATCGGGTACGGTTTCTAGAGCCTTCTAGTGGTGCAATACTTGGGCAGCCGATCCCGAATGAACAAGGCGGTGCCTCAACAAGTGGGGTTATTCATCCTGTGCATAACCCTGCAGGTGCGGAACATATCGATGGCTCGCTTAATAATCTTACGTTGTTAGCAGGTACAACGACACTAGAGCAGAGTTTGCCCCTTGACCCATCGGGTGTTGTATACGACTCAGTTACGCGTGCACCAATAACAGGAGCTACGGTTACCTTGTTGGATGGAGGCGCGCCTGTTCCCAATAATTGTTTAGTGGGTGCAAATAACAACCAAGTGACGGGTGCTTTGGGTTTCTATCAATTTTTATTAATTAACCCCGCACCAGTCGGTTGCCTAGGCAATGGTGTTTATACGTTGCAAGTAACTGAGCCAGCTGGATATTTACCCGCGCCTTCTTCAATTATCCCTGAGGCAATAGGTAGCCCTTATACGCCTATTGCTGATGTTGCGCCAAATGTAGATGCTATTCAATTGCAACCTACACCGCCAACAGGTGCAGAGCTAACCACGTATTACTTTGGTTTTAACTTAACGCTCGGAGGAGTAGGGGTTGTTAATAACCATTTGCCGATTGACCCGATTCTTGAAGGGGCAATTATCGTTAGTAAAACAACGCCTAAGAAAGATGTTGTTCGAGGCGAGCTGGTGCCTTATAACATTACCGCGACAAACACTTTGTCTGCGACACTGGTTAATATTGCTTTGCAAGACCAAATACCGGCTGGCTTTAAGTATGTAAAAGGGTCAGCGACGATCAATGGCGCTAAGCTAGAGCCAACAGTGGCAGGCCGCAATCTCAGTTGGGGTGGCCTAACGTTTATCTCGGCAGAGGTGAAAACGATTCAGCTGATTCTAATTATTGGTTCAGGTGTGGGTGAAGGCGAGTATGTAAACCAGGCATGGGCAAATAACACGGTAGCTAACGCAAGGGTTTCAAATATTGGTTCTGCAATGGTAAGAGTTGTCCCCGACCCTTTATTTGATTGCTCGGATCTGATTGGTAAAGTATTTGATGATCAAAATATTAATGGCTATCAAGATAAAGGCGAATCAGGGTTAGCCGGCATACGTGTTGCAACGGTTCGAGGTTTATTAGTAACGACTGACGACCATGGGCGCTTTCATATCGCTTGTGCCGATGTACCAAATGAGCTGCATGGTTCTAACTTTATTATGAAGCTGGATGAACGCACGTTGCCATCGGGTTATCGGGTAACGACTGAAAACCCTCGTGTGGTACGAATGACACGGGGTAAGTTAGGCAAATTAAACTTTGGTGCCGCTTTACATCGAGTTATTCGAGTTGATTTAAACACATCGAGCTTTAATGAAAAAGGTGATGAGCTAACGTCTGTGTCTAAGAAGCAATTGACTAATTTGATTCAGGTTCTGAAGGATCAGCCATCTTTATTGCGCTTAACGTATGTGATGTCACAGGCAGAAGATAAATCAGAAGCGCGTCAGCGGATGAAGTTATTTGTAAGCAAAACGACTGATGCATGGCAACAATGTGACTGTAATAATTATGAATTAACCATTGAAGAGGAGTTATTAGCGAGCCAACTTAGTCGAACCCTTCAGCAACCTCTAAAAGGAGAGAAATAATGAGTCGCTTTTGGAGAGGTTTACTAATAACCAGTTCATTTTTTTTGGCACCATCATTGGTGTATGCAAATGAATCGTGTCCGACATTGAATAACGAGAGTAAAGAATGCGAACACCCACAATGGAGAGAGGAGGCGACTCATAAGGATGATAGCGGCGTACGAGTTGTGGCTGTTGCTGAAAATAATGAACGCTTGTTAGTGACTGAGAATGTGACACTATGGTCATTACCTCTTATTCCACCGATAACCGCCGGTGGTTACGTAAATGACGATTTAAAGGAGATTAAGGTCGGTTTTCCTTCTGGGAGTGCGGTTTTTGATCCCAGTAAAGCGGATGGTATTGAAAAGCTGATTAGTTATTTAAAAGATAAGCAAAACCTTTCAATGCAAGTTAACGGGCATACAGATAACCAGTCGTTGTCCCTAAAAGCACAGCGTTGGTATAAAAATAACCAGCAATTATCTTTAGCGCGTGCGCAAGCAGTTGCACAATTTTTTCAGCAAACTTTAAATTTACCTGATGATGCGATTACCGCTATTGGGAAAGGAAGTGAAGAGCCCATTGCGAGTAATGCAACACCGCAGGGGATGACCAAAAATCGCCGTGTTGAAATTGTGCTTAGCTACACGAAGGCGAAACCAAAGGGAGTATTAGCCAGTAAGGGAATGACGCTGAGCCAACAGCTAATTTGTAAGGGAGTTGTGATGCAAGCGGCCAGCTCACCTGATGGCTTTTCAATCAGTGTTGATGGTGAGCGACAAGGTACCTCTGCAAAAGATAGTGAGAATATTCAGCGTTGTACAGATGTTGTGCTGTCAAAAGATAATATTCGAATGCAGTATGATAATTTGTCGGCAAAGCCAATGTTGGATGTTAGCGTATGGCCTGCAACCTTTGTGGCTGGAGAGTCTGTTAAATTTAGTGGCTTTAGTAACTACCTTGCCTGGATAGAACGGGCTGAAGTACGCCTGTTTTCAGAAAAACAGTCTACGAGAAGTGAGCCGCTAGCGATTATTAAACTGAATGATGCATTGAGCGCTCAATGGGTTTCGCCATCAAAGCAGCCACAGAAGTTACTGTACCGTCTGCGTGTTTACGATAAAGATGGCCGTTTTGATGAAACAACCAGTTTACCTCTATGGCAGATTGGCAAACATAAAACAGTAAAAGATGATGAGCAACTACCAGCTGAACAAGCTCATTTAGTGGGTTACGGAAAAACACGCTTAGAGAAGCAAAGTATTCCGGTGCAAGGGGGTACGGTGACGATTAGCGGTAGCTCAATACCAGTGGAGCAAAATATTTACTTTATGGGTAAACCTGTCCCTATTGGGAGCAATAGGAAGTTTGTAGCCCAACAAATTGTGCCTAATGGTCGTCATACTATTGAAGTAGCGGCTCTTGATGATAAAAATAATGGTGTTTTATATTGGCGGGATATTGAATTTAAAACGCAAGACTGGTTTTATGTCGGCCTTGTTGATTTGACAGCAGGACGTTACAAAACAGATGGTGCAGCTATAGAGGTAACAAAGGATAAACAGCACCTAAGTGACCATAGTTTCGTTGATGGTCGTCTTGCTTTTTATACGAAAGGAAAGTGGCGCGATAAATATACCGTGACGGCGAGTGCTGATACACGAGAGCAGCCATTAGAAGACCTGTTCTCGACATTCATGGATAAAGACCCACGAAGTTTGTTACGCCGTCTTGATGATACGGCCTATTACCCAACGTATGGCGATGACAGTACGTTAGTTGAAGATGCGCCAACACAAGGCAAGTTTTACGCGAAGATTGAAGATGAGCGCTCGCACGCAATGTGGGGGAACTTTAAGATTGTTCAACAAGAAACCGATTTGGCACAGATTAATCGAGCCTTGTATGGGGCAGTTATCGACTGGAAGAGTGAATCATTTACATCACGTAGTGAAAGCAATACGCATATAAACCTATTCGCAGCTGAACCTGGAACTCAGGCGGCACGAGATGATTTTCGTGGCACAGGTGGTTCCCTCTACTATCTTGAACATCAAGATATCGTCACAGGCTCAGAGCGTGTTCAGGTAGAGGTACGTGATAAAGATTCTGGTATTGTCCTTAGTGTGAACATGTTGGTTGCTGGGCAAGACTATCAAGAGAGTGCTACTCAAGGGCGGATTTTATTAACACGCCCACTTCCCTCAACAGCAGATGACAGCCAGTTGGTTCGGGCAGGAAGCTATTCAGGACATCCGGTCTATTTAGTTGTTGATTATGAGTATGTTGGTGATCTATCTGATTTTAGTGATTTGGCTGTAGGCGGCAGAGTAACACATTGGTTGAATGATTCAGTCAGGCTGGGTATTACTGGTTCACACCAGCAACGATTAGAGCAGGATCAGAACCTCTCTGGAATTGACTTTCTATACCGCAAAACGGCAGATACATACCTTCGGTTAGAAGCAGCAAAAACAGAAGGCCCAGGTGTAGGGTCCACTAACTCCCTAGATGGTGGTTTAAGTTTTAGTCCAACAGCTATCACGCCCACTAATAAGCAATCAGCTGATGCCTACCAACTGGAAAGTGGTTTCAAGTTTACTGACTTAGGCTTTGAAATAGATGGCAAAGGCCATGTTTATTTACGTAGCCGTGGTGAGGGCTTTTCGGCTCCCGGACAGCTAACGAATTACGATACAAAACAGTTTGGTGGAAGCATTAGTTTACCTTTAACAGAAAAAGACAAACTCGATATTAAGCTTGATTTAACAAACCAGAATGATGGTATCGATAAAGAGGTTGCTGAAGCAAATGTGCGTCATACGATTAGTGATAATTGGTCAGTCAGTGCTGGTCTACGAGCAGATAGTCGTGAAGATAACGGTGGTATCGTGAGTAGTAGCAATAATAATGATGGAAATCGTGCAGACCTAGTTATTCAGGCTGATTATGGGATTGATCATGACTGGGGCGTCTACGGTTTTGGCCAAGGAACCATCCACCGTAGTGGTGACCGAAATAAAAATAATCGCGCAGGTGTTGGTGGGCACTACCAACTTAATGACCGCCTAGGGCTTAAAGCCGAGGGCTCTTCAGGCAGTGGAGGTTTTGGCGTACTAATGGGTGCAGATTATCGTTTGTCAGACCGTACGACTACGTATCTGAATTATGCGCTGGATCCTGACAATGCCAATAGTGGCATTGGAAATAGACAGGGTAAACTGGTATCAGGAATGCGTACCCGCTACTCTGATTGGGTGAGTGTTTACGGTGAGGAGCAGTTGCTGCACGGTGATAATGGTGAAGGGTTAACACATTCATATGGTGTGGATTTAACACCCAATGAGGAGTGGAAATTTGGCCTTGCGATTGAAAATGGGCATATCAATACAGATAGCAGTGAAATTCAGCGTCGTGCGGCGAGTATTTCAGCAGACTATGTGCGTAATGATGTGAAGTATGGGGGTAACTTTGAGTTTCGACGGGACAATAATGATGGAAGCGTTCGTCATAACTGGCTCTCTCAGAACCACTTAGCTTATATGTTGGATCCGGATTGGAGGATGCGTTTACAACTGGACTTTGCAATTAGTGATAGTAGCGATGGGAGTACTTTTGATGCAGACTTTATTGAAGCTATCGCGGGGTATGCTTATCGCCCAGTAGATAATGATCGGTTTAATGCGTTGTTAGAGTACAAGTATTTAGCTGACCAAGCACCATCAGATCAGTTTACGGCCGGTGGGTTACAAAATGAATTTGAACAGCGTAGCCATGTATTTGCGGTTGATGCAACCTATGACTTAACACCTCGTTGGTCGCTGGGTGGTAAATACGCTGTTCGTGTAGGAGAACTTCGTGCAGGGCGCGGGGATGGTGATTGGTTTAAAAGTACGGCCCAGTTAGGGGTTTTGCGCTTGGATTGGCATGTTGTGAGACATTGGGATGCCCTTATTGAGGGACGTATCCTTGATGTTGATGAAGCAGAGGATAGAAGGGTGGGTTTTCTTGCCGCTATTTATCGCCACTTTGGAGAGAACGTTAAAGCGGGTGTGGGCTACAATTTCACGGATTTCTCTGACAATTTAACTGACCTAGATTATGACAATAATGGAGTGTTCTTTAATGTGATTGGGAAGTGGTAGTGGTGTTTGCTAACTCGTTTTATAGTTACTCATGTCTGGGGAATGAGCTGAGTCGATACTGTGCTTATTCCTGTTAGCAATGCTTTAGGTGCTATCAATTTAGCGAGGTGGTTGATGCATTTGTCGAGAGAGTGTATTCATAAGGACCTAACTGGGACCAAATATATGTTGTATTTATATAGGTTAGCAGTGGAATTGGGACTTCACGCTATTTTCTGCAAATAGTATGTAGGCTAGTAGTCTGGTGCTATTTCTATTTTATTGATTGTACACAATTATTAGTAGGTTAATCTGAAGGGCAGAGTTCTTGCTACTGCTCTGCATTTTCTGACCGATTACCCTCAGCGGCAGCGGCAGCGGATAATGCTGTGACGACCTTTCGACGTTTTAACCATAAGGTTTTTTCTTCGGCTTGTAATTGCTGAAAGCCGTTTTTAGTAATATAAGGGGATTTTGGTGCTGCTGGGGGTCGATAACGACTCATGAGTTAGTGTAAGCTAAGTTATTGTTGGATTAAAATTATAATATAAGGCAGAACATGTTGAATATACCTACCCGAGAAGGCGAACGTCCAGAAACGACGAATACCAACCCACATGAACAATTAACGCAAACTCCAAGTGCTGAGTGTCATCAGTTATTTAAAGATAAGTTATTCCATTTTGATGAGGTGAGCCGCCGCCCCAGCATTATTTCTGTGCCAGGTGCAGAAGCGCTTTGGTTAAACGAAGATCAGGCATGTAATTGTGCTAGCGGTTTTATGATCGGTCGTGAGTTTGCGCATATTCATCCAGCTTATGATGGAAGTTTACATGTGGCCTTATCTGAAGGCGATTTTAAGACAGTCGTTGATAGTCAATGGGGCGAACAACACCCACTTGCGGGAAAAGGCCCTATTCCTGACACGATTGCGCTAGTTTATGCGCCAAGAAATATTGAAGAAATGGATACGGTGCTGAAGATAGTTGATGCCTCATTGATGAATGCTAAAGCTGCTTCGGGAGTTGCGTCATGAGTGATAAAGCATTAGATATGGCCGCCATTATCGAAGAAAACCCACTGGGTTCTTTTCAACGACTGGTGATGTTTTTTTGCGCACTTATTATTATTTTTGATGGCTTTGATATATTGGCGATTGCCTTCGCTGCGCCCAACCTTAGTGAGGCGCTTGGGATACCTAAAAGCGAGCTCGGTTATGTTTTCTCAGCGGGCTTGTTCGGAATGATGTTAGGCGCGCTAATATTAGGGCCGGTTGGTGATAAGTTTGGTCGACGTTATGCCGTTATTTTCAGTGTATTTGTATTTGGTTTATGTACCTTACTGACGGGCTTCATCGATAACTATAATGACCTTGTTCTGCTGCGATTTCTTACTGGTCTTGGCTTAGGTGGGGCAATGCCAAATGCTATGGCACTGATGACCGAATATGTATCAACTCGCCAGAGGAATATTGCCATTGCCGTGATTTTTCTTGGTATGCCAATTGGTGGTATAACGGGGGGCTTAGTGGCCGCAGAGATTATTCCAGCGTATGGTTGGCCTTCTTTATTTTACGTGGGTGGAATCATGCCCTTATTATTGGTTCCAATATTAATACTTTTCTTACCCGAATCACCTCGGTTTTTAGTAGAACATGACAATGATAATGACAAGTTGCTGTGTAGCATTGCAAAAAAGATAGAACGTCGGCACGATATTAAGGAAGACAGCGTATTTCATCATCACCCTGTTGAGAAACACTTTCCCGTAAAAGCCTTGTTTATGGAAGGGCGGTATATGGATACCTTGTTGATATGGGCGGTATTTTTCTGCAACTTAATGGTGGCTTATTTCCTATATAGCTGGATTCCAACATTGTTAGTAGAGGCTGGTTATCAGTTAAGCGAGGCAACTAAAACGGTTGTTATTTTGAATATCGGTGGGGCAATTTCTCCCTTTATATTAGCTAAAATCATTCCTCACTGGGGTTCAAAGAAAGTATTAACAATTTGCTTTATATTGGCTGGAATCAGCATGATGGCGGTCGGTCAATTTGGTTCATCACTTAGTATGGTGATGATACTGTCCTTTTTTGCTGGTCTCTTTATTGTAGGCGGTCAAGTGAGCTTGAATGCGCTCAGCAGTTATATGTACCCAACTCATATTCGCTCCACCGGTGTTGGTTGGGCGTTAGGGATAGGTCGATTAGGTTCAATTGTTGGGCCACTGGTGGCAGGTGCCCTCGTGGCTGCATCCTTTGGCTTGAATGTTAACTTTATTGTGTTTGGTGCGCTGTGCTTTTTTACAGCACTGGCCGTTTTCTTCATAAAAAATCATGAGAAACGTACTAGTAAATAACGCTAAGCAGTCAGTAATTTAGTGGAAATAGTGAGTGGCTAACATCAACATAAAAGGCAGCTGTATAGGTACCGTTTTTTATGTATAAAAGGTTTTGTAGTGCGGTAAGCTCTATCTCTTTAAGCAATGAAAAAAGGACAGCTCATGTTGATTAAAAAATCGCTATTATTAACAGATAATGATGTAACGCCTAAACAAGCGTTTGATAACAGTCGAGCAATAATATCGGCATCACGTCGACAATTTTTAGCGCAAAGTTCTACAGCGATGTTAGCGGCGGGCTTAGCGCCGAGTACTTTATGGGCGGGTCATAAGATTGAAGATTACGGGACGAGCCGCTTCTCAATTAAAGAGAAGCCAACGCCCTATGAGCATGTAACAACTTACAATAATTTTTATGAATTTGGCACGGGCAAAGGTGATCCCGCTAGGCGAGCGCATTTGCTTAAAACAAAGCCATGGAGCGTAACGGTTGAAGGCGAAGTGGCTAAGCCAGGCATTTATGATTTGGAGGATATTTTAAAGCGGCAACAACTTGAAGAGCGAATTTACCGTTTGCGCTGTGTCGAAGCATGGTCGATGGTGGTGCCATGGATTGGGTTTTCATTAGCCGAGTTGATTAAGCAAATGCAGCCTACTTCAAAAGCTAAGTATGTTGAATTTACAACGCTATATGATCCTGAACAAATGCCGGGGCAAAAAAGCCGTACGCTAAAATGGCCCTATGTAGAAGGCTTGAGAATGGACGAGGCCATGAATCCGTTAACACTTATGGCAACAGGCTTATATGGCGAAGAGATGCCAAATCAAAATGGTGCGCCATTACGCTTAATTGTGCCCTGGAAATATGGTTTTAAAAGTATTAAGTCCATCGTTAAAATAAGGTTTACGGAGCAGATGCCAAAAACTTCATGGAATGAATCGGCAAAACATGAATACGGCTTTTATGCCAATGTAAACCCAGCCGTTTCGCACCCAAGGTGGAGTCAACGACGAGAAAGGGTGATTGGCGCACGGCTATTTACACCGAAACGTGACACGGAACTATTTAATGGATACGGTGAGCAGGTGGCGCATTTATATAAGGGTATGAACCTTCAGCACTACTTTTAATACAGTACTATTCAAATGGTGAAGAGGGGCTTTAATAGATATCAGCTAAAGGGCTTAAAAATGACCGTTTTTAGCCTTTGTTTAATGCCATTTTTGTTGATTATATGGGACGGATTTAATGACTCATTGGGTGCAGAACCGATTCAAACCCTGCATTTTAGAACAGGTGACTGGGCCTTACGTTTCCTGTTAATCACGCTGGCTATGTCGCCCTTACAGCGGTTACTTAAAACACCCTGGCCGATACGCTTGCGGCGAATGTTGGGTTTGTTCGCGTTCTTTTATGCCAGCTTCCATCTGTTGGTTTGGCTTGTTTTAGATCAGTCAATGAGCCTTGATAATATGCTGCAAGATGTACCAGAGAGCCCATATATTATGCTCGGTTTAGTCGCGTACTTAATGCTGATACCACTTGCGATAACATCCACAGCGGGCATGATGCGCCGACTAGGAACGTCATGGGTGTCATTGCATAGAACTATTTATCTAATAGCTATAATGGGCGTCGTACACTTTTTTTGGCTAACAAAACTTGATTATACAGAGCCACTTATTTACACGGCTTTTCTGGTTATCTTATTGATGTTTCGCTGGCATATATTGAAAAAAAATACTTCTGGCTAATAACAACAAGGCTTAGGGTTAAGGTCGTTATATTCCAGTCAAAGGGCTTGGCGCATGTTCTTAAGATTTGATGACAGTACCTTTGGTACTGAGTAACTCTATCGCCAAGCTCGGCGAATCACAGTAAATAATCATTACCATTTTAGTTATTTGCTATAAATGAATAAAGGCTAGCGGATTTTTTAAATGCCGCTCTTTATTGTAAGGTACTTTTTAGTAACCAGTGGTGATTCTTCATGAATTGCAATGGCTAGCAAAAATGGCTCCAAGTTGATCTCCATTAGATGCCAGTTAGAATGGTTGTTTGGATAGTCGAATATTGATGAGTTTTTATCCTGAGCAGCTAGGCTTTTTCCAGTTGCTTTATAAAACGCTTCTTTAGCGCACCATGTTCTATAAAAAACAGTAGCTATGTCATCATCAGTTTTGCAGTTATGAAGGTGTTCAATTTCTTTATCATTCATAAATCCGTTGGCTAACTCAATGAAGTTCCTTTTTTTAGTGCTGTTCTCTATGTCTATTCCAATTGGGAAAAGCGAGGTAACAAAGCAAATAGCCCCTTCACTATGAGCGAGACTGCAATATGTGCCAGAGGGTATATTGCTAATGCACGGAGCAGCGCCTTTTTTATAAACGAACGTCCACTCGCTCGTTGCTAAACCGTATTGCTGAGTGAGTGCGTGGCGCATTAAGGCACGACTGAGCAAAAACTCGCGCTTTCTTTTAATGCTTTTTATTGCGTTTAGCTGTTGCTTCTCAGAAAAACTGAGAAGCTTTATTGTTTCCTGTTCTAAGAGGTATGTATTATCCTCAACGTGCGCCAGCCATAAAATTAATTCTGCCTTATGATAAGCCTTATTTGGCAACTTTTACGACTTTACCGATCAGAGCGGCACCGGCTATAAACGCCCCCGCATGGCACTCGAACTTCGTTTTGCTGCTAACAGTTTTCTTTTTATAATAACTTGAAATGTTAACGACAGCATTCCCACCTTCTCTTTTAGCACGGTTTTGAAGAGATAATAAGCCGGATAGGAATACCCATTGGCAAGCAGCTTCATCCGTTTTATTGAATGCATTTGTTTTATTATTTGTTGGGAATGTACCTAATGACTTAAGGATTCTAGGGTGTGATTGTTTGCCAAAATATAGTTTTATTGATGGGTCTAATGCGTTTTTGAATGTAGACGTTTCTAATGCATCTTGTATGGGTAGCATTAATGTTGTGTCGCGACTATGAGCGGGCATTGTGATTAGGATTAATGAGAGTGAGAATAAAATGCTTATAAACTTCATGTTGTATAACTCCGTGATTATTAAAGATCGTTTTACGGTGTCATTGTACGTCGAGTCTTGTATGGGTGGAAAGTGTTATGATTTGTCATAAATTGGCAAGTTGCCAATAAAGTTTGTACTGGACACTTTGTAAAGGAAGTATGTGCTAGTATTTTTAGAGTTTGTAAATAAGGGTAACTGTTAGTGCTTACGTTTAAAATCCAATCATGGGCGGCCATAGCCCCTGATCTTATAAAGGAAGAAGACTGGAAAAGCTGGTTGTTAAATCGCCATCCGATTGCCCCTTTATTTGGGAAAGATTCACTAAAACAAATACCTCCTTTGTTACGTAGGCGACTAACTACACTAGGTAAACCAGCGTTAGAGGTGGTCTTAGCATTAGGGGTGGAAGGTGAGTGTGTTCCTAGTGTTTTTTCTTCAAGACATGGGGATACTGGTTTAACATTATCCTTACTTGAGGAAATGGGAAAAGATGAGCCTATGTCGCCAAAGGGCTTTACCTTAGCTGTTCATAATGCAGTGGCTGGGCTTTATACCATCTTTTGTAAAAACACATCTAATGTAACGGCTATCTCAGCAATGGATGGTTTGGTTGTAAATTCTATACTTGAGTCGGTCGGTCAATTACAAACAGCGGAGAAGGTGCTGTGTGTTATTTATGATATGCCCTTGCCAGAGTTATATCGGCCTTTTTGTTCTAGCCTCCCTTTTCCTTATGCGGTTGCTGTGGTTTTAAGCCGTTCACAGGGGGAGCCTTATTTACTTGAACAAGTTCATAACAAAGCAATTGGAACGGAGAGTAATGATGAGGTTGATTCATTGGCTTTTCTTAGCTTACTGACAGGTCTAACATCAGAAATGGTCTCTAAGTCAAATGGGGGAGCTTGGGCGATAAAGAAGGTTGCTCATTAATGCTTTTAGCTAAAATGTCATATGGGCTTCGTTGGTTAGCGACAGCGTTTAGTTTTTTTATTTTTGGTGTTGGTGGGATTTTAATACCCCTTGTCGTTGTGCCTATTATTTATGTATTACCGGGTAATGAGGAGATGCGCGCAAAGAGAGGACAGAAGTTTATTCACTACTCTTTTCGTGTGTTTATCCGAATGATGAAAACATTAGGTGTTTTAACGTATTCTGTTAGAGACCTTGAGAGGTTAAGAGAAGCCAAGCTTATTTTAGCTAACCACCCTTCCTTACTGGATGTTGTCTTTTTGATTTCCTTGGTTCCAAATGCTAATTGTATTATCAAGTCAGGTTTATTGAATAACCCTTTTATGAGAGGGCCGATTAAGGCAGCAGGGTATATAGTTAATGATGGTAATGAAGGAGGGGTGCTTGTTGCAGCAGCAGCGGCCTTCAATAAGGGACATGCACTGATAATCTTCCCGGAGGGAACGAGAACAGAGCCGATGCAAGCGATAAAACTAAAAAGAGGAGCTGCGAATATAGCGATTCGGTCGAGTGTTGATATTACCCCCGTCACCATTAGTTGTGTGCCTGCTTCATTGACAAAAAGTGACCGCTGGTACCAAATTCCAGCCAAAGCCATGCATTATAAAATTACCATAAAAGAAGCAATAAAAATTGCTCCTTATTTGCATGAAGCGCACCGAATTAAGGGTTCAAGGTTACTAACTAAAGACTTAACAGAGTATTTTAATAACGAGGTTGCAGTAAATGAGTGAGCTACATAAAGAAATAAAAAAAATGATTATTGATTGTTTGGATTTAGAAGATATTGATGTTGAAGATATTAATGATGATTCGCCATTGTTTGTGGAAGGGCTGGGGCTAGATTCTATTGATGCACTAGAAATTGGCCTCATGCTACAAAAGAAATATGGTATTAAGCTTGAGTCAGATTCAGAGGCTACCCGGCAGTATTTTGCGAGTGTTAATAGTTTGGTTGCATTGGTTTCATCCAACAGAGTGAACTAAGAGAGTGTCTACGATGAAGAGTAAAGATGATATTTTAAAAAAAATAATACAACTTTTTGAGGAACTATTTGACACGGATAAAGAGCTAATTACTCTAGACTCTAATCTGTATGAAGATTTAGATATAGACAGTATTGATGCGGTTGACTTGGTAATAGAACTTAGAAAAATGACAGGCAAAAAAATTCAGCCTGAAGATTTTAAGGCAGTCCGAACAGTTCAAGATATTGTTGACCAAGTTCATGGCTTGCTTAACGATAAATAAATTTAAACGTGTTAAAGCTTGTCGTTATCGTTCTTTCAGTTTGTTACCCATTTATGGTGTATTGGGGATTACATTACTACGATGTTAAATGGTTATTGCTTATCCTGTTTGTGCTGTTGGCAATGAGGTGGCTTGTAATTGATGCTCAAGGAGAGCGTTATGTGGTGGTTGTAACACTGGTGTGTATCAGCGGGATCGTTTTTTTCTGGGGTGAAAAAGTAGGGTTACGGTTTTACCCGGTCATGGTGAACGCAGGTTTTTTTATTTTATTTACCAGTAGTTTGTTTACCTCAATGAGTTTTGTTGAGCGATTAGCTCGCCTTCGAGAGTCTACTGTATCTGAAAAAGCAATGGCCTATATGCGTCAGGTGACCATAGCGTGGAGTGTGTTTTTTGTGGTAAACGGAACGGTTGCCACATACACCGCTTTATGGGGGTCAGAAGAAGTATGGGTGCTCTATAACGGGTTAATTTCTTATCTGCTAATGGGGGGCTTGGCGGGCGGTGAGTGGTTGGTGCGTCAGAGGGTAAAAAATGGGTGATACAGGAAGATTAACTGCATTATCTAATTGGATGACAGTGCCAGCAGAGCACCCTGTTGCATGTCAGGTGGCCGAGACTGTCACGGCCTTAGATTTTAAGCACCGTGTGAAAGAATGGGTTGATTTTTTATCTACACAAGAAGGCAGCCGTTGGGCGGTATATCATGACGACAGTGTTGAGTTCCTTGCGATTGTGTTTGCTTTGTGGCAATTGGGTAAAACAGCGTGCGTACCAGGTGATAACCTCCCGAGCACGGTGGAGCGCTTAAAGAACTGTGTAGCGGGTTATATTGGTCACTTTCCAGCAGGCTTAGTGTTGGAGGACACACCTTATGTTGAACAGAAGAGTGTTGCTGGAGTAAGTTGGGCGGTTGTAGAACGAGACTATCCAGCGCTAGAAATATACACATCAGGCTCAACGGGGGAGCCAAAACCAATCATAAAAACGCTTGCGCAATTGGAGTTAGAGATAGAAACACTCGAAGCTCAATGGCCAAGCAGGCAAAACTGTTTGATATTGTCGACGGTGTCTCACCAGCATTTCTATGGGATGATTTTTCGCCTCTTATGGCCATTGAGTGTTGGCCAGCCCTTTTTACGATTTAGTTGCGAGTATATTGAAGATGTTTTTTATGCGGCACAGAGTCACGCCTCATACGCCTTGATTTCCAGCCCATCCCATTTAGCGCGAATTAAAACAGTGGTAGATTGGCACAAGCTGAAAGGCGAATGCTGTTACGTTATTTCGTCGGCAGCGCCCTTATCGTTAGAAGATAGTATCAATACAGCTGTTAGCCTAAAGACTTGTGTGAGAGAAATATACGGCAGCTCTGAAACAGGTGCTATTGCATGGAGGGCTCAGAATGAGCTTGGGGTGGATGCCTTATGGCAGGCATTGCCTAAGGTAAGGGTTTCTGCAAGTCCCGAAGGGGCGTTAGTAGTGTCGGCACCTTACCTCGCTAGTAGTGCAGCGATGACGCTTTCTGATTTGGTAGAGCTTTCTCCAAACAAAAAATTCAAGTTAAATGGCCGAATTGATAAAATTGTTAAGGTCGAAGGAAAAAGAGTTTCTTTAGTCGCTATAGAGCGTTTGCTGCAAAAAAGTGATTGGATCAAAGCCGTCAAAGCACTGGTATTAAATCGTAAACGTATTGAAACGGCAGTGGTTGTTTTGTTAACTGAATTGGGAGAGCGGCACTTTCAAACAATAGGAAAAAAAGTATTTATAAATAGCCTTAGAGAGCAACTGTTGGACCACTTTGAATTAGTTGTTATACCGAGACGCTGGCGTTTTGTTGAACAGATGCCTTATAACCCTCAGGGGAAGTTACCTATGGGTGTGCTGGAGAAGTTGTTTGATAAGCAGCTTGTCAAATGGCCTACTATAGAAAATAGTGAGATTGCTCCATCGTCTGTTGTGCTCAAGTGTTACGTACCCACAGACTTGATGTACTTTGACGGCCACTTTGACGATTTCCCAATACTGCCGGGGGTTGTGCAAACGTATTGGGCAGAAAAATTTGGCAGAGACATGTTGTCGGTTGATGGTTGCTTTAAGCGCTTGGAGGCCGTTAAGTTTGTTTCTATTATTCACCCAGATAGTCGCTTCAGCCTCACTTTAGAATATAACAAGGTGAAAAAAGTACTCCTTTTCAAGTACGAATCAGAGAGCGAGCTCTCTTCAAGTGGGCGTATCTGTTTTGAATGAAACGAGAGCGTTTAGGCCCGCAATATTAATTCCTGTCTATAATCATGAAGAAGCGATTAAGCAGACATTGCTGGGTGTGCTTAGCTACGAATACCCCATTCTATTAGTTGACGACGGTAGTGATAGCGCCTGCCGCAATGTTTTAGTTTTATTGGCGAATCAACATCCGCATCAGGTCAACTTAATTCGCTTAAAAACAAATGGAGGTAAAGGAGCCGCTGTTAAAGCAGGTTTCAGAAAGCTTTATGACATGGGCTATAGCCATGCCTTGCAAGTTGATGCCGATGGGCAGCATGATTTGTCTGATTTATCTCGATTTATTAAAGCGGGTGAAGAGGATCTGGACGCTCTAATCTCAGGTTATCCAAAATATGATGCATCAATGCCAAAAGGCAGGTATTACAGCCGGTATTTGACGCATGTATGGGTTTGGATAAATACACTTTCGCTTGAAATAAAAGACAGTATGTGTGGTTTTCGCTTATACCCATTGGTGGACACTATCGCATTAATTGATAGAGACCATTGTGGCGATCGAATGGATTTCGATGTTGAAATAATCGTTCGTTGGCTGTGGCGTGGAGGTGGAGTAAAAAGCCTAATGACTCATGTTCATTACCCCGTAGGTGGCATTTCGCACTTCAAGGCGATACGCGACAATGTACTCATTTCATGGATGCATACACGCTTATTTTTTGGAATGCTGGTAAGGCTGCCACTTATTTTAGGTAGGAAGTTCAAATGAAAGAAGCTAATCGGCATTGGTCTAAGTTAAGTGAGTCGGGAACAGTGATGGGCATGAAGCTATTATTAGCGGCATACCACATTTTTGGGAGGTTTAGTTTTCGCGTTATTTTGTTCCCTGTGATGAGTTACTACTATGTAAAAAACAGTGTTGCTAGGCAAGCCTCTAAACAATACCTAGTGCAGATAGGGCTTTGTACGCCTAACCCTGAGCATGAGTCGTTGTCTTCTTTTAAGCACTTCTTAACATTTGGCGACATTATTTTAGATAAATTTCTAGTATGGATGGGGAAGATAGGCAGAGAAGATGTGGTGTTTGAAACACCGGCAATATTGGATCGTTTAGATGCCAGTGAACAAGGCGGGATAATTGTTGTTTCGCATTTGGGTAATGTGGAGGTGTGTAATGCGCTCGGTCAACAATTAAAAAATATACGGCTGACTTTATTGGTTAATACTGAACATGCTGCGAAGTTTAATTCATTGATGGATAAAGCTGGCGGTAGCCCAAATATTAAGGTGCTACAAGTGAAGGATATTTCGCCTGCCACAGCGATGGTTTTATCTGAAAGAATAGAGCAGGGCGAATATGTTGTTATTGCCAGTGACAGAACGCCTGCCACAGGTCAGGGGCGGGTCTCCAGCGTGAATTTCTTAGGGAAGGCAGCGTTAATGCCACAAGGAGCCTTTATTTTAGGCAATATCTTGAAATGCCCGGTATTCCTGATGTTTTGTTTAAAAGAAAAAGGCCGTTACCATATTTATGTTGAATTATTTGCAGATCAATTGAAAATTATTAGACAGCAGCGTGATACGGCACTGACTGACATTGTTCAACGATATGCAAATAGGTTGCAGTATTACTGTTTAAAAGAACCGCTCCAATGGTTCAATTTTTACCCATTTTGGGATCAGACTGTTAACAAAGAAGAGGCGTTAGAAAAATAAAAATGGGCCTTTAGGCTTGTTTGAATATCGCTGGGGAAGTGCTTATTAGTACGCGCAACCCTGTCTTGGTAGCTGGATGCTACCTATATTATTGTTTTAGTTTAAGGAGGAAAAATGAAAAAAGTATTTGTATTAGTTGCGGCTATCGTTCTATCTGGGTGTTCTATTAAACAGGTTGTTGAGAAGGCTGAAATGCCTAAAGAAGAATTACTTTGTATTGTTGAAAATAAAGATGTTCGAGCTGGATTTTTAAAAGAATTTAAACGGGTTCTCAGTCATAAATCCATTGCACATAAAATGATTAATGCGTACTCAGTTCCCTCGGAGTGTCAATGGACCGCAACCTATGATGCAAGGTGGACATGGGACTTGGCGCTTTATATGTCATATGCCGAAATAAAAGTGTTCAATAATGGCAGATTGGATGGAAAAGCAACGTATGACTCAACGAAGGGGGGTGCAAATATGGGTAAATTTATTGATGCAGAAACAAAAATAAGGGAGTTGATGAACGAATTACTGCAATATAAATCAAGTGCTTTATTGGGTGCCTTTTATAATCGGAGCTAAGCGCGAGATGACCAAGACAATACCTGCGGATACGATAATGCATGAAGCGACAGTTGTTATAGAGGTCCCATTTCATGATGTGGATGTTATGCGAGTTGCGTGGCATGGACACTATGTGAAGTATTTAGAAGTCGCACGCTGTGCATTACTAGATCAAATTGAATACAACTATCCTCAAATGGAGGAGTCGGGGTATGCATGGCCCGTTATTGATTTGCGTATTCGCTATGCTCAACCCTTAAAGTTTCAACAAAAAGTGTTGGTAACAGCAACAGTGGCTGAATGGGAAAACCGCTTAAAAATAAACTATGTCATCAGCGATTTTGAATCGGGTCGTCGGTTAACGAAAGGCTCTACAACTCAAGTAGCTGTTGAGATAAAAAGTGGTGAAATGTTATTCGAGTCACCTAAAATAATGTTTACCAAGCTGGGACTTAACGGTGTTTAGGGGCGTTTTTTTAACGATGATGCTCTGGTCAACACTGTCAGCTGCAGATATTAGTTTTGAACAATTAAATGCTATAGCAGCCACCCCTGAGACGCTAACGGGGCAGTTTCGGCAACAAAAGTATTTAAGTGAGCTTGGTGCAACATTAGACTCATCTGGCGTGTTCAGTTATCGGCGTAATGAGTCTATTCGCTGGGAAACGTTAACACCGATCCAAAACGTACTAACCCTGACCCCAAACAGTATCATTGGCTCACAAGGTGAGCATGAGGTATTACGGCTAGATGCTAAAAGTAATCCAGTTATTGGGGTGTTAAGCGATGTTTTCTTCTCGGTTTTAACAGCAAAGTGGGGCAATTTATCGGCTTACTTTTCCTTGTCAGGGGTATCTGAGAATGGTTGGGCGGTAGAGCTGATGCCTATAGATACGACTGTTATGCAATTGATGGAAAAAGTGATCTTGAAAGGCGATGGTTTAATTCGAGAACTTACCGTGTATGAAAAAAATGGTGACACGACCACTATATACTTTGAAAACCTGATTCAGTGATACAAAAAAGAAGGTTAAAACTGGCCGCATGGGTTTGGTTGTTGGCCATTGGGGTAGTGCTAGCGCTTGCGATTAAGTCCGAGCCTATAGTTGATTCAAGCATTATGTCCTTGCTGCCGATCTCTGAATATCGGCCTTTAGCTCAAGAGGCTATAGAGCAAGTATCAGCAAGCTTTTCTAAACGCTTGGTTATATTGGCAAGCGCGGACAATAAAAAGAAGGCTCAGGAGGCTATTCATTCGTTGGCTCAAGGTCTAGAGGCGTTACCAGAGGTATCCCACGTTTATTGGACGCTGAGCGAGAGTGAAATGGGTGAAATACAAGATGAACTATACCCGTATAGATTTTTTATTTTGGATGAAGCCACTAGAGAGCACCTTATCAACAACCGTTTTGATAACATCCAAGCTAAAGCTCTCTCAAGCTTATATAGCCCATTAGGCGCGCGCGTGAGCTTGATTGATGACCCTTTTGGTCTTTTTGGAACGTTAAATTTAAACCATCAACGCACAAGCGGTATTCAAGTGTCCAATGGTTTTCTTCAGGTAACAGATGCCACACTCCCTACTTATATGATAGCGGTTACGCTTGCTGGAGACCCTTTTCGGCCTGCCATACAGCAGAAGGTGTTAGGGCAGGTTAAGGAGCGTTCTAAGGTGCTTCATGAATTAGGGGTCACGCTTCGTATGTCGGGCATGCTATTGCATGCCGAAGCGGGTGCTAAACAAGCTAACAATGAAATCATGACCATTGGTTTAGGTTCTTTTTTAGGGATCGCCGTTGTTATGTTGTGGGTTTTTCGTCAGCTAACATCATTGCTGCTCATGATTGTGCCTGTTTTGTTGGGGACGGTTGTGGCCACTTCGGTGACGCTGCTCGTGTTTGGTCAAGTTCATTTAATTACGCTTGCATTCGGTGTGGGTCTAGTAGGTGTTTCTATAGATTATGCTCTGCATTTTATATGTGTGCGGCAGGGATTGGCCGCTGATAAGGTTTTAGGGCGGATATTGCCTGGGCTATTGTTGGGCCTGTTTTCAAGCGTAATGGCTTATGCTGCTCAGTCCTATGCGCCATTTCCAGGCTTACAGCAAATGGCTGTATTTTCTGTTGTCGGCTTAAGTGCATCTTGTTTAACGGTCATTCTTTGGTTCCCGTTGTTAACGTCTAAGGTTTCACCAAAAGCTGTGGAGGTGATCGGTAAACTTGAGAGCATACGGTATAACGCCTTTAGATTAAATGCGTCCCCTTTGGTGATTATTGTATTAATCATTATTTGTGGCTTGTCGATAAAAACGGTTATTGAGAGTGTCAGTATTGATGATGTTAGGTTATTGCAAACCTCGCCAAAAACTCTGCTGGATCAAGACAGGGATGTTCAACGGCTGTTAGGTGGCACGAGCAGTGCACAGTTTTTACTTATTAAAGGCGCTACGATAGAGCAGTGCTTGCAAAAAGAGGAGCGCCTTGCCCCTTTACTTAATGGGCTGATAAAGGAAGGTTTATTGGAGGGTTATCAAGCCTTGTCTGGGCAGCTTCCATCACTGAACCGTCAACGGGAGAATGTTGAGCTAGTCAAGCAGCTATATGCAAGGCAAATAGCACCCTTCTTTAAAATCCTGAAAATCCCTGAAGAAAAAATGAATGAAGCAAATGAGGTATTAACGGCTTCACAAGCAACGTTGCTAACTGCAGATGCCTGGCTTAAGTTGAAAGGCAGCGGGGTATGGTCAGGCCTTATTGTTGGAGAGGATAACCATTCAGCGGCTACGATCATTCGCTTAACAGGAAGCTTAAGCGAGGCATCAAAATTGAGTTTGCAAAAGCTGTCTGAAAATGAGGTAGGTGTTGATTTTGTAGATCAAGTTCAAAATATTTCAAACGTACTGGTGTCGTATCGGGAGGAAGTGACTGTTTTATTGATGCTGGCTTACCTAGGCGTTTTTTTAGTATTAACAGGGCGTTATAAACGGCAGGTATGGCGAGTTGTTTTGCCTTCTTTACTGGCCTCTGTCATCACGTTGGCATTGTTGGTCTGGTTGGAGCAGGGGCTTAACTTATTTCATATCATGGCACTGATCTTGGTGTTGGGTATCGGGCTTGATATGGGGGTCTTCTTGATTGAAACGAATGGGTCGGCGTACACATGGCTAGCCGTTTCATTGTCTACCTATACTAGTTTACTCGCATTCGGTTTGTTAGCCTTTAGTGATACACCCGTTTTACACCATTACGGTGTGACGGTATTAATAGGTTTGGTGTGCGTATGGCTTTTAACCCTTGGCATGTGTAAACAGCCAGCAAAGGAAATTGATTTATGACAGTTGATGCAAAAAATTTAGACGTGATTGTTATTGGTGCGGGGCCTTCGGGCTCTGTGGCCGCCGCGTTACTTAATAAAGCGGGGTACCGGGTGATGATTCTTGAAAAAGAGTTTTTCCCTCGCTTTTCCATTGGTGAAAGTTTGTTGCCTCAGAGCATGTCGTATTTAGAAGAAGCGGGGATGATACCGGCCGTTGAAAAGGCCAAATTTCAACCAAAGAACGGCGCTGCTTTCACAAGAGGCGATGCTTATGAAAGCTATGATTTTAGAGAAAAATTCACAGAAGGGTGGGGAACTACTTTTCAAGTTCAACGAGGTACCTTTGATAAAGTTTTAGCCGATGAAGCTGAGCGGCAAGGGGTTGGCATTCGTTATGGTGAGACAGTCATTGCCTACGCCTCAGAGTCTACTGGCGTTACCTTAACAGTCAGTAATGCCAACGCTGAGAGTTACCAGTTAGATGCAAAATTTGTGTTAGATGCTAGTGGTTTTGGCCGAGTATTACCTCGACTATTAAAATTAGAAAAAGCGTCTAATTTATTGTCACGGACCTCGTTGTTTACGCATATTGAAGACAACATAACGGATAGTCGCTACGACCGACATAAAATTCTGATTACTACGCACCCTAAACACCATGATATATGGTATTGGCTAATCCCGTTTAGCAATGGCAGAGCATCAGTGGGCGTTGTTGTGCCGCAGGAGTATTTACAGGCTATGGAAGGGGGGAAAGAGGAAGCTTTGAAACAATTAATCTCTGAAGGTGGCATGTTGGCCGACTTCTTGGCTGATTCAAGCTTTGATACGCCTATCAATTCAATCAGTGGCTATTCGTGTGATGTAGAAAGCTTGTATGGCGACCAATTTGCCTTACTGGGTAATGCCGGAGAGTTTCTCGACCCCGTGTTCTCATCGGGGGTGACCATTGCACTTAAATCAGCCAGTTTAGCGGCAGCAGTTGTTGATAGGCAGTTATCAGGTCAGACGCCTGATTGGGAAAAGGAATTTTCTATTCCGCTCAAACAAGGTGTTAATACATTTAGAGAATTTGTTGAAGGTTGGTATGACGAGCGATTCCAAGATATCATTTTCTCGACACTGAAAAATGACCAGGTAGAGCGAATGATATGCTCTGTGTTAGCGGGGTATGCATGGGATGTTAAAAACCCCTACGTTAAGAACCCATCAAGATTAACGACGTTGGCAGCGTTATGTCGAAAAGAATAATAAGCCTTGCAGCTATCATGTTTATTATGTCGGGCTGTTCTTGGCTATCAGTGGCAGATGTAGAGCCGCATACTTTATTGCTATTGCCCCCCAGTGAGGGGCCGAATGTGATGTTGCTCAAGCAGACATTAACCCTGATATCAGCAGAGGGCAAGCATCAAATCATAGCGCTCACTCAGGTGGAAAAAGATCAGTTGAAATTGCGAGCCTTGCTTCCAACCGGGCAAATCGTGCTCTCAATTGATTATGATGGGAAGACGTTGGTACAGCATAATTACTCCTCATTCCTATTACCTTCGGAAGAAATTTTAGCTATTTTACAATTTGCGCTATGGCCAGTGGATTCTTTAAAAAAGCACTACCTCCTCAGTGAGGGCTGGCAGTTAGTCATCGGCAATAAACAAAGAAAACTGAACACAAAAACAAAAAATATAATGACGATTACTTACCCGTCTGCAGAAAAACTATTGGTTGTTAATAAACGAAGCAACTACCGAATAAACATCGACTTAATAGAGCAAAAGAAACTATGACGACAGAACGGTGTTACCTCAATACAATGGGCATACTATGTGCGGCGGGCGATTCACCCACAAAGTTAAAAAAAAACCTATTTGAGCAGAAAATTGATTTAACCACCACAGACAAGTTTAGTAGAGGCATGCCGCTGCCTCTAGGCCTGTATAATGGTAGATTGCCAGATATTTCACTGCCAGAAAAAAAATGGAAAAGTCGAAATAATCAGTTTGCACTCGCTGCACTTCAGCAAATGCAGCCCGACGTCTCTGCAGCTATTAGTAAATATGGTGCAAATAAAGTTGGAGTGATTATCGGTACAAGCACATCGGGCATAGCCGAAAGCGAACCGGCGATTAGAGAATGGGTGAACACAAAGCAAGTGCCCGGTGTTTATGATTACGGCTTACAAGAAATGGGTGCGACAGCAAAATTTATTGCTGAAATAGTAGGCGTGAATGGACCTGCATACGGTATATCAACAGCTTGTTCATCGGGTGCGAAAGCATTAGCAGCAGCAAGGCGTTTAATTCAAATAGGTGTTTGTGACGCCGTTATCGCCGGTGGCGTAGATACCTTGTGTCACTTAACAGTGCAAGGGTTCTCATCATTACAGGCGGTCAGTGATACGGTGTGTAATCCATTTAGTGCAAATAGAAAGGGTATAAATATTGGAGAAGGTGCCACGCTGTTTTTAGTAACAGCTGAAAAGAAAGGTGTGGAGTTATTGGGTGTCGGGGAAGGTAGTGATGCTCACCATATATCGGCTCCAGACCCGACAGGAAAGGGGGCCATTAGATGTATGGAAGCTGCATTGGCTGATGCTAAATTGAAACCGGCCGATATATCATATGTGAATTTGCATGGTACAGCGACGCAGTTAAATGACCACATGGAAGCTTTAGCAATGCATACGGTGTTTGGGTCTAAAACCTTATGTGGTTCAACAAAACCATATACTGGGCATACATTGGGGGCAGCTGGTGCTGTTGAAGCGGGCATATGCTGGCTAATGTTAGACAAAACTCAAGAGCCACCCTTTCTACCAGAACACTGCTGGGATGGGGCGGTTGACCCTGAATTAAAAAAAATAAACTTAGTCAGCAAGCAGACAACCATAGAACACCCAATGCGTTATGCTTTAAGTAATTCATTTGCTTTTGGAGGTAATAACATTTCATTAATATTAGGGTGCATCGAATGAAGAATGAATATCAAGTATCTGACCTAGTGCCGCATACCGGCACAATGAGCTTGCTAAGCGAGATTCTTGATTATGGTGATGATTGGTTGCGGGCAAAGGTAAATATTTCACCCGATTCACTATTTGCTGAGGAAAAAGGGGTTCCAGCTGTCATTGGGCTAGAGTACCTTGCGCAAACAGTTGCAGCCTATGCCGGCCTTCAAGAAAAAAGCAAAGGCGCACACCCTAAACTTGGGTTTTTGCTGGGTGCACGGAAGTACGTAAGTTCCACCGAGTATTTCCCGATAGGGGAAGCGCTCGTCATATTTATACAGCTTGAAATGCAAGCTGCTAGTGGTTTGGGTGCATTTAATTGTGAGCTAAAAGGTGGTGCATGTGAAGCAACAGCGAGGTTGAGTGTATTTCAGCCTGAGAATGCAGAAAAATTTTTACAGGGAAATAGAAAATGAGTGAAGTGGTACTAGTAACAGGCTCAAGCCGGGGCATTGGTAAGGCAATTGTGTTAGCGTTAGCCGCAGATGGGTACGATATTGTCGTTCATAACCGTACAAACCAAAAGCAGGCTGAAGAGGTTGCTGCCCAAGTTACAGACATGGGTCAGCAAGTGCGGGTATTGCAATTTGATATTTCTAATCGAGAGCAGTGCAAACGTGTTCTTGAAGACGATATGGAAAAGTTTGGAGCATATTATGGTGTTGTCTGCAACGCAGGTATTGCAAAAGATAATGCTTTTCCAGCCATCCCTGCTGAAGAATGGGATGCCGTTATTAGAACAAACTTAGATGGTTTTTATAATGTATTACACCCGGTTATTATGCCAATGATCCGTCGAAGGAAATCAAGCCGAATTGTTACTCTGTCATCTGTTTCTGGTGAAGTTGGGAACCGCGGGCAGGTTAATTACAGTGCAGCGAAAGCAGGTATTATTGGTGCTACGAAAGCGTTGGCAGTTGAACTGGCTAAAAGAAAAATAACCGTCAACTGCGTGGCACCTGGGTTGATAGATACGGACATGGCAGACACTGTTTTCTTAGATGATGCGGTAAAAATGATTCCGATGCAACGAGTCGGGCGGGTAGAAGAAGTGGCGGCAACGGTTAGTTTTTTAATGTCTGAAGGGGCAAGTTATATAACTCGACAAGTAATTTCAGTTAATGGGGGAATGGTTTAATGAAACGAGTGGTGGTAACAGGAATGGCTGGTTTCTCACCCATAGGGAATGATTGGGAAACAATTTATAATCATCTTCAGAATGCAAAAACGGGCATAGTCCGGATGGATGACTGGGATAAATACGATGGCCTGAATACACGTTTAGGCGCACCAGTCGTGGATTTTGAGATGCCTGCGCATTACAGCCGTAAAGACCTCAGAAGTATGGGGCGTGTAGCGCAATTTGGCGTATTAAGCTCAGAGCGTGCGCTAAAAGATGCTAACTTGCTTGGGAAGGATGTGTTGCTAAACGGTGAAGCCGGTGTGGCGTATGGTTCATCGGCAGGGGATACAGAAGCCATTGCAGACTTTGGTAATATGCTGCTAAATTATTCATGTGATGGTTTGAATGCTAACTCCTATATTAAAATGATGGCGCATACCTCGCCAGTTAATATAGGTATTTACTTTGGTCTCAAAGGTCGAGTTTATACAACATCTAGCGCCTGTACCTCAGCCAGCCAAGGCATTGGTTTAGCATACGAGGCGATCAAACATGGGCAGCAAAAAGTCATGATAGCGGGTGGTTGCGAGCGTTTGTGTGCCTCAGAAGCTGCTGTCTTCGACACGCTTTATGCCACGAGTGTACGCAATGATGAGCCGCACCTAACACCACGGCCTTTTGATAAAAACCGAGATGGCTTAGTTATCGGTGAAGGCGGAGGGACGTTGATTCTTGAGGAGTTAGAGCATGCTCTTGAGCGCGGCGTGACAATACATGCAGAACTGGTAGGTTTTGGGACTAATTCTGATGGCAGCCATATTACGCAACCAAAGGCAGAAACGATGGAAAAAGCAATGAGGCTATCGATAGAATCTGCCCAAATCAGTCCACGAGACATCGGCTATATCAGTGCACATGGTACAGCAACAGATCGAGGTGATATTGCTGAAAGCCAAGCGACATACGCAGTATTTGGCCGCGATACACCGATTAGTTCGTTTAAAAGTTTTACGGGCCACACGTTAGGTGCCTGTGGTGCTTTGGAAGCGTGGACAGCCATTGAAATGATGAAAAACAAATGGTTTCATGCAACGGCTAATCTAAACGATGTTGATGAAATGTGTGGCCAGCTAGACTACATCATGCATGAAGGGCGAGAGATAGATACACAATACATCATGAGTAATAACTTTGCTTTTGGTGGCATAAACACATCGTTAATTTTTAAAAAGTGGGAAAGAGATCAAGGCTAGTCTTGAGGGGCAATATAAACGTGACTTGGGAGCAGTCTAACGTGCAATGGCTGAGAAAGAAGGCTAACGGGTATGGATGGGTTGACTAAAAACAGTCCTAGAAAAAAGCAGGGCTACAAGTCCCCGAACTAATTATCTATGGGGTAGCGGGAAGGGTTACTCGCTGCATAACCCAATTAAACGTATTGTTTGAAGGCGCGTCAATACTACTTTTAGGTAAGGCTTCTTAGCTAATACCCATTATTGAAAGCTCACATTAAAACCTTCTCTTATTATTATCTTTATGTTCACAAAAAGTAAATTATCAAAAAAATATGGAGCCAATGAGCGGATTCGAACCGCTGACCTACTCATTACGAATGAGCCGCTCTACCACCTGAGCTACATCGGCTTCGGGAACATGAAAGTATAGGGAGTTAATGAGGCTCGGACAAGTTGTTTACTGATTGCGAACTTTAATAATGACATCAACACATTCGAAATGAGTGCCGCTGGGCAGAGCTGGTAAAGTGTTAATATTAATATCACTACTATTAACATCGGTTAAGGTGTTGGAGTCGGTGTTATAAAAGTGATGGTGGTGTTCGGTATTGGTGTCGTAAAAAACTTTGTTTGGATCAATAATAACTTCTCTTAATAAGCCTTTATTAGCAAATAGCCCAAGGGTGTTATAAACGGTTGCCTTTGAAACGGGCTGATTGCTTTGTTGAACATGGGATAAGATTTGATCGGCGCTGACATGTTGTTGTTTACCAAACAGGAAGTTTGCTATTTGTAGGCGTTGTTGCGTGGGCGTAATGCCGTGTGCCCTCAGTAAATATTTAACAGATTGTACGTTTGTTTTTTTGACCATAATCTATACCGTTGCGCCTTTTTGCAGTATAGCATAGGGTGTTTAGTACTGATATTAGCGTGTGATTTTGTAGGGGGCGGGATCTATTTTGCTGGTTCTATTTAATAGTATATCCGCCATCAGCTCGGCGCTGGCTGGCGCGGTAACAATTCCGTTACGATAATGCCCAGCATTAAGGCTTAAATTGTTGAAGGGCTCAACTCGGCAAATATAGGGGATGCTCTGCGGTGAGCTGGGTCTTAACCCCGCCCAGTGTGCATCAGGCTCAATAGTATTGAGCGCAGGATAAAGCTGCTGAGCAAAACCTTTAAGGTCATTAAAGGCTTCTTGAGTAGTGCTGGCATCAAAGTGAGTATTTTCGCGGGTACTACCAACCACCATTCGGCCATCTTTTCTAGGAATAATATAACGGTTGCCGTCCATCACCATGCATTGGTTGGCAATGTCTGTCGGAGGAAAGCAAATCATTTGTCCTTTAACGGGGGTAATGATGGGCTTGGGGCAAGCATCGGGTATTAACAGTGGGCTCCAGGCGCCGCCACATATAATATACTCACTCGCGCTAACGATTGAGTGTTCGAGTTGTACGCCGGTAATTGACTGACCTGTTGAAACCAGTTGCTTAGCTTCCTGCGCGTTATAAAAGCTAACTCCTTTAGCGATTAAATATTGTGTTAAAGCGGCCGATAATTTATGTGGCTTAATGGTTGCCACATCGCTGCGATAAAGAGCAGGTTGTGCCAGTGGTTTTAAATGGCGAAATTGGCTATTTAAGGTACCTACGGGCAGTACTTCAACGGGTGAATCGTTTTGTTCACACCATCTAAGTGCTTGAGTCATTTCATTATCGTACAGCACTAACATGCCAGAGAGCAGCCATTCTGGGTCAGTGCCAGTTTCCTCATAGAGTTCTGAAGACAGTTGTTGATAAACACGTTGGCTGAGTGAGCTGATGGCATTGACAGGGCTGGAGTATAGCCAAGGCCGCATAGGTGATAATATTCCACCGGCTGCCCAAGTGGCTTGTTGGCCAGGACTGTTTTTTTCAATAATGGCAACCGTTGCGCCCGTTTTTTGAAGTTCTTTAGCGGTTAATAAACCAATAATGCCGCCGCCAATAATGAGAAAATCGAACATGTGAAGTAAGGTGTTAAAAACGTTCAGTATAGCGTAATCTAGGTTGAGGATTGCTGATGCGAATCAGCTTTGAATTATAAATTTAAGGGATTGTTAATGTTAAGTACCTTGTACCCAGAAATTAAACCATTTGCGAGCGATTGGCTTGAGACAGGTGATGGCCATGAGGTGTATTTCGAGCAATCGGGTAACCCTGATGGAATTCCGGTCATTTTTTTGCATGGTGGGCCAGGTTCTAGTTGCAAAGAGCATCACCGGTGTTTTTTTAACCCACAAAAATACCATATAATTTTAATGGACCAGCGTGGAGCGGGTCGCTCACGCCCATTGGGTAGATTAGTGCGCAATACAACGCAGCATTTGATAGCAGATATGGAGATGATTCGTAAACAATTGTCGATTGAAAAATGGTTGTTGTTTGGTGGTTCTTGGGGGGCTACATTAGCGCTTTTGTATGCTCAGGCGCATACTTCAAAGGTGTTGGGCTTAATTCTCCGAGGAGCATTTTTAGCGCGCTCTATAGATGCAGACTGGTTCTTTAAAGATGGGGCTAATCGACTATTTCCCAAAGCATGGAAGCGCTTTAGTCAGCATATTTCAACTAATGAACGTAAAGACGTATTACGGGCCTATTATCAGCGTTTAAATATTGATGATAAAGAGGTTCAACAAGAGGCAACCCGTGAATGGGATGCCTGGGGTGGCGCAGTGGTATTAGGCGATGCTTTCAATACGAGTATGTTAGATGGCGAAGTGTCTGATACTGCTATTGCGCAAGCTCGTATTGAAACGCATTATGGAGTGAATCGTTACTTTATTAAAGAAAACCAGATTATCGATAATGTGATTCGTTTATTGGACATCCCATGTACGATTATTCATGGTAAAAAAGATTATATGTGCCCTATTGAGTCATCGTTTACCTTAGCGCAAGCTATTCCAAGCGCTAACTTTATTGAACTGCCTAATGCGACCCATTTAGCGCAAGGCGACGAAATGATTGATGCACTAGTGTCAGCAACGGACCGTTTTGTATGAACAAGTGAGGTTAATAAATAATCACCGAGCGGATGCTTTTTCCTTGATGCATTAAATCAAAGGCGCGATTAATATCTTCTAATGGCATAGTGTAAGTGACCATTTCATCTATTTTAATTTCGCCGCGCAGGTATTTTTCAACATATTCGGGTAGTTCGCTACGACCCTTAACACCGCCAAAGGCTGTGCCGCGCCACACTCGCCCGGTGACCAGTTGAAACGGACGGGTAGATATTTCTTGTCCAGCACCGGCTACCCCAACTATCACTGACTCGCCCCAGCCTTTATGGCAGCACTCCAATGCAGAACGCATGGTGTTGACGTTGCCGATGCATTCAAATGAATAATCAACGCCGCCATCGGTCATATCAACTAAAACATCTTGAACAGGCTGGTCAAAATGTTTCGGGTTAATACAGTCTGTTGCACCAAGCTGTTTGGCAAATTCGAATTTATCTTCATTGATATCAATCGCAATAATACGCTCTGCTTTTGCAATAACAGCACCTTGAATCGCACTGAGACCAATGCCGCCCAAGCCAAAAATCGCCACTGTGCTGCCCGGCTCTACTTTAGCCGTATTGAGGACTGCGCCAATGCCAGTGGTAACGCCACAACCAAGCAAACAGGCTTTATCTAGTGGTGCTGCTTTGTTAATTTTAGCCAGTGATATTTCGGGTAAAACAGTGTACTCGGCAAAAGAAGAGGTACCCATATAATGGTAAATAGGCTGACCATTTTTTGAGAACCTAGAGGTGCCATCAGGCATCAACCCTTTGCCTTGCGTGACTCGTATAGCTTGGCATAAATTGGTTTTACCGGATAAACAGAATTTGCATTGCCCGCACTCTGGTGTGTATAGCGGAATAACGTGGTCACCGACTTGCACAGAGGTCACGCCTGGGCCAACTTCCTCAACGATGGCACCGGCTTCGTGTCCGAGAACGGCTGGAAATATGCCTTCAGGGTCATCACCCGATAAAGTAAACGCATCGGTATGGCAAACACCGGCAGCAATATGGTGAATAAGCACTTCTCCCTGCTTAGGGCCGTCTAAATCAATAACATCTAAAGACAAGGGAGAGCCCGCCTCCCAGGCTACAGCAGCCGTTACTTTCATGTGATTCCTTTTGAAATAAATTTAATTAGTGGTTAAAGAGTTTAGAGTTTTTAGTGTTTCTAAACAAGAGCGCTTTTTCACCTGTTTGACTGGTTTTACTGGCCTGCTCAATGGCATCGGTAACGGTATGGTGCTGTGGTGATAAGTCACAAACAGGGTCTGCATTTTTTGCATCGCCGGTTAATAAAAAAGCTTGGCAATGACAGCCGCCGAAGTCTTTCTCTTTTTCAGGGCAACTTTTGCACGGTTCTTTCATCCAATCATTACCACGAAAATAATTAAAGGCCGTGGAGGTGTTCCAAATATCGCTAATGGAATGGTCGCGTACACTTGGGCAATCAAAGTTAGGTAATTGACGAGCTGAATGGCAGGGCAGAGCCAAACCGTCCGGTGCGATGGTTAGAAAAGTTGTTCCCCAGCCATTCATGCAGGCTTTAGGGCGGCCTTCGTAATAATCGGGAACGACGTAATAAATTTTCATTCGGCCTTGCTGCGAGGCTTGGTACTCTTTAGCAATCACTTCAGCATTTTGGAGTTGTTCTTGGCTTGGCATCAGTTGGTCACGATTATGATGTGCCCAGCCGTAATACTGTGTGTTGGCTAGTTCTACAAAGTCGGCGCCCAACTCAATGGCCATGTCCAAAATATCTTTCATTTGGTGAATGTTCTGGCGGTGTAGCACTACACAAAGAACCATGGGGTAGCCGTGTTTCTTAATGAGCTTGGCGGTTTCCTTTTTGTGCTCAAAACTCTCGGTGCCAGCAATAAAGTCATTCAGTTCTTTTGAACTGGCTTGTAAACTGATTTGAATGTGGTCTAGCCCAGCCTCTTTTAACGCAATGATTTTCGCTTCATCCATGTTGTAACCGGATGTAATGAGGTTGGTGTAGTAACCCAGTTCGTGTGAATAATCCACCAGTTCAACTAAGTCTTTTCTAACCAATGGCTCACCGCCAGAAAAACCCAGTTGTACTGCACCCATTTCACGTGACTGCTTGAGCACACGTTTCCAATCATCCGTTGATAACTCGGAGGATAATTGGGCGTAATCTAGCGGGTTAGAACAGTACGGACACTGTAAGGGGCAAGAGTAGGTTAGCTCTGCTAAAAGCCAGCGTGGTGGGCTAAGTTTGTTGTGTGAGCCAGCCATTATCTAAAGCAATGTTTAAGAAGTTTACGATGTCGTTTTCTAAGCCGGTCGTTTCAAATTTTATTTCTAGCGCCTGAATAATATCGGCCTGTGTATTGCTGCCATTACACATTTGCAAAATTTCTGCTGAGCTTTGGTTTAGTTCTATTAAGCCTTCTGGGTAAAGCAATACAAACATGTTTTGTGCGCTTTCCCATTGTAAGCGGTAGCCGGGGGCAATTTGTAAAGCTTGGTCGGTTAATAAGCTCATGTTTCTACCGTGTGGTATGGCGGCATGTTGTGAATGTAAGCCATGTGCATGGCATCGGCCATGGTCCAAAGAATATCGAGTTTGAACTTCAAAATGCTCAGCATTTTTTCTTGTTGCTCACGAGTTTTATACCAATCGAGCGTAATGCGTAAGCCGTGTTCAACATCTCGGCGAGCCTCGCTTAAGCGTTTTTGAAAGTAGCCGAGACCTTTTAAATGAATCCAAGGGTAATGCTCGGGCCAATTATCAAGGCGTTGTTGGTGAATTTTGGGTGCAAAAAGTTCGGTTAACGATGAGCTAGCCGCTTCGTGCCAATCGGCCCGGCGAGCAAAGTTAACGTAGGCATCTACGGCAAAGCGAACGCCGGGAAGCACATGTTCTTCAGATAGCACTTCTTCACGCGTTAAACCCACCGCTTCGCCCAGCTGTAACCAAGCTTCAATGCCACCCGTTTCACCCGGTGCGCCATCGTGGTCAATAATACGTTGGATCCACTGAGCACGGGTGTCCCTATTGGGGCAATTCGCCATAATGGCAGCATCTTTTAACGGAATATTAATCTGGTAATAAAAGCGGTTAGCCACCCAGCCGCGTATTTGCTCTTTGTTAAGTGTGCCTTCGTGCATCATCACGTGATACGGGTGGTTAATATGATAAAAACGCTCCATATCGCGGATGCGTGTTTCAAATTCTTGCAGTGACCAAGGCGTTTTTTCTGTCATCTTAGAGCTCGATATTCATATTGTCGTACGACACCTCAATGCCGTGTTGGGTCAGTATATCGCGTTCTTCAGATTCCTCATCTAGAATTGGGTTGGTATTGTTGATATGAATCAAAATTTTGCGCGGTTTATCGAGCGTGTCTAAAAACTCAATCATTCCGCCTTCTCCGAATTGCGGTAAATGCCCAATTTTTCTTGCAAGTAACGGTCGCCCTACAGAAGCGAGTTCGTCATCCGTCCAAAAGGTGCCATCTACTAACACGCAATCAGCCTCTGTCATTGCTTGTTCAACGTGTGGCTCAATCACGCCTAGGCCCGGTGCGTAGAAAGTTGTTTTGCCGGTGGATATTTGGTGAATAATCATGCCAATGTTATCACCTTCGTGCGGATCGTTGCGGTGGGGTGAATACGGTGGCGCTTTGCTTTTTAACGGTAAAGCAGTGAACTCCAAATCATCAATGTTAGGAATTGTAAACGCATCGCCGTTCAATGGGATTGGATGGTCTTCAACGCCACAGAAATGCTCCAAAATATTAAAAATAGGGAAGCCTGTGGTTAAATCTTGTTTCACCATGTCCGTGCAATAGATGGTGAGTGGATCGCCTTCACGCAAAATCAGCAAACCCGTCGCGTGATCAATTTGGGAATCAAATATCACAATGGCTTCAATGCCCGTGCCGCGTACTTTGTTTTTAGGGTGAATCTCGGGAAAGTTTTCTAGTTGCGCACGTACGTCAGGCGATGCGTTAAATAATGCCCAATGTTCACCGTCGGACGACACAGCAATGGATGATTGGTTGCGGGTGGAGGCTTTAATGGTTCCTGCTCGTACAGCTTTGCAATTTGGGCAGCTACAATTCCACTGAGGGAAGCCACCACCAGCACCTGAGCCTAAAACACGAATTTGCATAAAAGCGACCTGATTATTTGATAAATTTCGTGCCATTTTAATGCAGATACTGATAGCTAAGTGATTATATTTTAATATTAAAGTCAAGAAACCAATGAGTTAAAAAAGCTTATGGAGATAGGGCTATCAGTCAGAATATAAAGAAAGCAAGGTTTAAAGTAATAAGTGAGACTTTAAATGTTTTATTGGTGACGGTATTACTTAAGCGCAAATGTAAACTAAGCTTTTGTTGACAACATTGGCATGACGATGGCAATGAATATCTTGTATAAACGGGGTTTTTATTCTTCAAAAAAATAAATTTATTTTATTTAGCTTCATTTTAAAAAAATGGCTCTAGGTCACTATAAATCCTCTATTTGTTGTAAATTTCGTTCTGTCATTGTAGAGAGTTGACAGTGCTTTTTTTTGTGGTATCTTTTACACCTCATGGATGAAAATTATAGCTCTTGGAATTTGGTGTCAGAGCGCTTTAAATGCAGCGTTAAGCCCCATTTTTACTAAGGTAAGACGCAATTAATCTCTTGGCTGTTCGTCCATTATTTTGTTATTTATAACTCTAAGTTGTGGGGATAGTTCGTTGATTAAAAAAGCCTGTTCGTCATCTGTTGTTTGTCTAGCCTTAGTGGCGGTTCTTTTTACACAAAACCTTTGGGCAGCGGAACAACCTGCTGTGGCGATTAAAGAGCCTAAAGTGGGTGAGAAAGTCAGTAAATATTCTCGAAAACACCTGAACCTAGAATTGCTCTGGGCAGAGTTGGAAAGCTCGTTTCGTAATACCCGTAAATTTCGAGTTGTGAGTCGCAATAAAGAAGTTATCGCTGATATTAGAGAAGAGCAGCAGTTTGCCGAATCTGACTTAGCCAAAGGCGATGCAGCAGCAACAGGAGTAATGTCTAATGCACACTATCTTATTTTGCCGAAGGTGCAAAACTTCAAGTTTTATCGTTCTCATAAAGCACTGCCAAATTTTGATGATAAGTACAAACGACAAGACTCTGGTTTAATTCACCTGACAGCTCAGATGGTCGATACGGCATCGGGACAGGTGGTATCAACTTTCGACCTTAAAAGTTCTTTTGCGACAAAATCCGCGATTGTGAATGGCAAGGGTGGGGTGCCTAATAATACGTACTTTACAAAAATGGCAAAAGAGGTTTCGGCGAATCTAGCCGATCAATTTGTTGATGCTGTTTACCCCATGAAAGTCGTCAAGCGAACACGTAAAAATCAAATCATTATTAATCGCGGTAAAGATGGTGGCCTGAAAAAGGGTCAAAAATATAAGGTGTTTTTTGCGGGTGAAGAATTATTTGATCCTGATACAGGCGAGTCTCTTGGTTCTGGCGAGGAGTTAGTTGGAACAATAGAAATTGTTCGAATTAACCCTAAAGCAAGCTATGGCAAGATTCTTTCTGAGGAAGACCCTGAATATGGCCCTATCGGGGTCGGCGACATTGTTCGTAAACCGCAATAGCTTAATAAGGGAATAGTTATGAATGGATTCAATAAAAGCATATTTTTTTCAATATCAATGTTGGCCATATTGTTAGTTAGTCAGCTGTCATTGGCAGCACCTGCTACCTTAAAGCAACAGAAAAACAAGGTGAAAATTGCTGTTATGGGGCAAGGAGACTTTCACCCTGATCGTACAGTTCAAGGCAATATTCGTACTTTGCCCGATGGTTTAGCAGCGCGTTTAATTGAGCAGTTATCAGCAACTAAACGTTTTGATGTGGTGGAACGTAGTGCGTTGCGCCACGTTATTCGTGAGCAACAATTTGGTGCAGATATAAAAGAAACGGACTTAGATAAGGTCATTGAGGAAACTGTTGACGATTTAGCTGATGTGAATGGCTGGACAGTGGCGGCTGCAAGTTCTGCTGCAGATCATAATGATCGTCTAAAAGAATTTAAGAATTTGGGGACGGCTATTGGTGCAGACTATATTGTTTATGCTGTACTAGAAAAACAAAGAGGGTCACAAAAAAAGACAGCGGTCCCTTTTAGTGATAGTCAGCGCGTGATGGTTAAAAACCAAGTGGATGCGCGTTTGCGGTTACGGGTAATTGATGCTGTTACAGGCCGTATTATTGGCGCAGATAGTCTTCGTACTAAAATTTCTGACACTGCGTTTACGGGTAAAGAGGCTACGCAGGATGAGTATTCAATGTTTGATCACTTGGGCTTGCAAGCAGCGATCAGTGTTTTGGATATGATTTTCCCTGCACAAATAATCAGCGCTGATCCTTGGGTTGTGAACCGAGGTAGCAATGAGCAAGTCTCTGTTGGTGATCTCTATGAGATTTCTCGTGAGGGAAAAGATATTAAAGATGCCTCAGGCATTTCAATTGGCAAGTTACGTAAAGATATTGGCCTAGCTAAAGTAAACCAAGTTCAGAAAACGTTCTCAGTTCTTTCCGTTATTGAAGGTAATTTAAAGGTCAATGATCTTGCCATCGCTCAGAAAAAAGAAAGTGGTTTATCAGTTGGAAAAACAGCGCCTTCGTTACATAAAAGCTCAGATATAGGCGGCCAACCCGCTCAACGACCTCGTTTAGCAGTTGGGCTTGTGAAAGCTCATTCAACAGCGACGACGGGTATTGATGCTAATTTGCATATTCCAGCTTTTACCGACACCTTAATTTCTCGTTTAGCACAAACCAAACGTTTTCAATTAATTGATCGTCAGGAAACCGATCAACTGATTGATGAGCAGTTGGCGCAGGCGATGGCAGAGAACCGAGATATGGTGTCGGCGATGGGCCAGTTAAAAGGTGCAGATTATGTTGCTATTGGCAGTGTTGCTAGTTTTACGATAGAAGAGCGAACAGTGCGTTTACCGGGTTCTTCTCGTACCTTTGTCTCGCAGGCAGGGCATATTGAAGGCAATATGCGTATTGTTAATGCACGCACCAGCGATATTATGGAGTCACGTAAGATTTCTGTGAGTCAATCGGTAGAAAAAACGGGTTCTGAGACTAGGATTATTTCTGAACTTGCAGATGCATTTGCTGATCAGGTTACCGTTAACTTAATGAATGCCATTTACCCTATCAAGGTGGCTGCTATTGTGTCAGGTGTTGCTTACATCAATAGAGGTTCCGATGGTGGTTTATCTGTTGGTGAAAAGCTCCGTGCCGTTCGTCCAGGCGAAGCGATCATTGATCCAGATACAGGTGTTCAATTGGGTGTGGCAGAAGCGGAGCTGGGCACTGTTGAATTAAATGAGGTGGAGGATGCTCGTTCAAAAGCAGCGACAAATGGAGTCGCGTTGTTAACGGGTGATATTTTAAAGCGACTGGATCATTCTAAAGGGCGGCTTAGTCAGCAAGGGTTGGCGTCAATAACTCCAAAACGTACAGGTGGTGATGCGACAAAAAATGACGGAAAGGTGCTGACGCTAGCGGTAGGAAAAATTAAAATAAATCCACGTGGAAATAACCAGCAATTAGTGGGGATTAATGATGCGCGTATCACCAATGATTTGATGATTAAATTATCACAATTTCCAGAGTTCGACATTATGGAGCGTAAGGAGATTGACCAGATATTGGATGAAAAAGCGTTTACTTCGATTGCAGCGGGTTCAGCACCTGACACTACGCTAAGTGAGTTGAAGGGAGCTGACTACCTTATTCATGCTGCTATAGATGATTTTAGCGTTCGTGCAGAGAGAAAAAAAGTGCCTTACACCAATGAGATTCAAATACGTTATTTTGGTACGGTCGAGGCTGGCGTTCGATTAATTGATGTCCATTCTGGCCGTTTAACCAGCGCTATCAAGGTGAGGGTTAATGAAAGAATAAAGCAAGTAGAGAGTCAGGCGCTTGCAGTTAATGATTTGTTGGATCTATTAACAACTGAAATAGCGACTCAAATCAGCGATGATTTATCGGCCCGTCAAAAAGGTGAGCTAGTCCCCATAGGGCGTCGAGCTAAGCAAGCTGAAAGTAAGCCTGCTCCCGCCGTTAGACGGCCAAACTTTTAATTTTAGAGAGCAAGCAAATCGTTATGAATTCTAATAAATTAATAATTTGTATTTCTATTATCTGCTTGGCTTGCTTATCTACAAGCTTGTTCGCTTTTGATGCGTTATCGTCATTTTCAAAAGCGGTGAGTGCAGTAGGTGGCGCTGCGGTTAAAAATACAGCAGAAAAAACTGTTGCGACAAAACCCGCTTCATTGAAGGCAGGGGTAAGCTCCAATAGAAAGGTTGTTTACGAAGGCTATACAAAAGATATGTTAGCCATTAAAAAAATGATTTCATCTGGAGAGGTGGGGCAAGCGATTAAGTTACGCCAAAAAGGTATTACGGACCCAAATAAACTTGATTTATTGGCTAATTTAGAATTAGGGCTGATGGCGCTGGATGCGGAAGATGTGACATTGGCCCAAGCCAGTTTTTCCAGTGCAGAAAGATCTCAAGTGGCTAAAAAAGAGAGAGGTACCGTTTCAAGCTTCTTATCAGGTTTAGGATCTGCGGGTGTCTCAACAATTAGTGGTAATGAAGAGCTGGGTGAGTATCCAGGTGTTGGGTTTGAGCGTGTTTTGATGCTGAATTATAAATCGATAGCCTATCTGCTAGAAGGTGACCGTAATGCCTATAACGTGACAAGGCGAGCGATTGATTTACAAAACATGGAGAAAGAAGCATTTGATGAGAGAATTCGTGAAGCGAAAAAAGAAATAGCCAAAGAAGAAAAAGAGCAAAAAGAAAAAGGAGCCGAGCTGGCAAATGTTGGTTTTGGTTCAATAATAAAAAACCAGTATAAAGGCTCTAATAAGGAAGCATCTAAAGTAGCCAGCGCATTTGTTAACCCATTCGGTTTTTATATTGCAGGTGTAGTACAAGAGCTCGATAGCTATGAAGATAGATCACTTAGAGATAATGCTCGTATATCCTATAAAAAGGCGCTTGAGCTTAACCCTAAAAGTGATGTTATCAAACAAGCTATTAAAGACATTAAAAAGCCCGCGCCTACGGGGCGTCGTTTGGTTCATGTTATCGCAGGCGATGGTTTTGCTCCCGAGAAAAAACTTCTGAAATTTGACCTAAGTTTAGGGTTTGGGCCGCCAACACTTATTGAGTTACCTATTTATGAGGCAGTAGACTCACAGGTTTACCGTATTGAAGCACAAACATCGACAGGTAAACGCTGGGCAAGGCTTTCTGAAGTGGCCGATATTACGGCTTTAGCATTGCGTCATCAAAAAGAAGCGGGGCCTTTAGAGCAACTACGTATGATGACGACGGTTATACGTAATGTCATCGAAGGGCATGCCTGGAATCAAGCTGCGCAAAGTGCTGGGGTTTTTGGTTCGTTGGTTAATTCGGTTAAATCTGAGCGAGATAAAATGGTTCACCCTGATACACGTTCGTGGACAACGTTACCATCAAAATTAATGGCAGCACGCTTTTACGTTCCAAAGTCTGTTTCGCAAATTAAAATCAGCACTTATAACCGACAGGGTAAAAGGCTGAATAGCAAGCTCGTGAAAATTGATAAGGGGAGTCATAATATCGTTTATGCAAGATCGCTAAACAAAACGTTATATACGGCTAGTAGTGACAAAATGTGGGTGAAAATGAGATGAAAACTTTATATATATTAATGGCCTGTGTTTCCTTAACGGCATGTAATACGGTGAATAGCATAGGGCAGCAACCGACGGTTAGGAATCACCAGCAAAATACGGTGAGTACAGCGCATGCACGTGCTCGATTAATTGCTGGCTCAAAAGATTTGGTTGGAAAGATAGATCTAGTTGATGTTCGTTTTGGTTCAGTGGGCCAGCTTCAGCGCGCAGAAGTGTCGGTGCAAAATTTATCTAATAAACGTTACTCATTGGAATACATGTATTCTTGGGAGGATCAACAAGGGTTCAAAATAAATCAAAATACAGTTTGGAAGCGTTTTAGCTTAGGCCCTAGGGAAATAAAGAGCTTTCAAACACTTGGAGTGACACCTCAGGCATACAACTTAACGATGACTGTTAGATTGCCTGATGATTTCTTTATTCACCAAGAAAAAAGCAACCCTGACCGATAAAGTGATGCTTAATTTTGACCAAAACTTCACACTAAATAAATAGGATATTTATGAAAACTTTAAAAATTTCAACCTTATTAGCGGTAGCGGCTGTTCTGTCTGCTTGTCAGACTAATCCCCTTATTACTGGTGGCCAGTCGAATGTTTCTATAGTAGGGTCAGGTGAAAGAGGACATCTATCTGCTGAACTAACTATGGCTGATTATACTGAGCTGGCAGAAACGGTCACTAATAAAATGTTATCTTCTGGCTTAGTACAAACATGGGGCAATAAAAGGCCTCGACTGATTTTGGCTAAATTAAGAAATAATACAGATAATGAAAGTATAAGGATGCAAGATATTTATGATCGCATTACCGAAACATTACTAAACTCTGGGTTATTAAGGTTGGTCGATACATCGGCGACAAGTTTCGACTATGTTGTGCGTTCTGAATTATCGTCTAATCGCCAATTTGGTTCTAATGGACAACAGCTTGTAGGTTATAAATTAGAATTAAAAATGATGACCTTAGATGGTGAAATGAAGGGGCAGTGGTCTGGCTTGCTGACGTTGGCAAAGGGTAAAAGGAGTTTTCTATAACTGAGAACAGCTGGGTTTAATATAAAAAAAGGTTCCTATTGGAACCTTTTTTTATATTGAATTATCGGTTGTAGATATACATTGTTACTTCAAAACCAAAACGTAAATCCTTATATGTCGGTGTTTCCCACTTCATTTCACTTCTCCTCGATAGTCGCTTGTTTGTTTTTCGTGCAGCAATAATTCTAACTTTGGTTAGAGTATATGTTTTTCAATAACGAAAGCAAGGGCTTTATTAAGCAGCTGCGTTTGAGCAAGTTGGGCAATTAGGGTTTCGTGGCAGCGTCATGCTTTGCCAATCCATTGAAAGACCATCGAGTAATAACACGCGACCTTGTAGTGATTTGCCCGCACCGGTGAGTACTTTAATTGCTTCAAGTGCTTGCATGCTGCCAATGATGCCGGTGATAGGTGCTATTACGCCATTGTCTGAACAGCTTTGGGCTACAGCTCCGTCGCGTGGGTATAAGCAGTTATAGCAAGGGCAGGTTTTATCACGTGAGTCAAATACAGATATTTGCCCTTCAAACCGAATGGCAGCACCGGAAACTAATGGTGTTTTAGCGGCGACACACGCATCATTAATGGCAAAGCGGGTTTCAAAATTGTCGCAGCAATCGATAACGATATCGGCTTGTTTAACCTGCTCTAATAATTCAGCATCTTCTAGCTTTTTGTTAAGGGCAGTTATTTTAATAAGTGGGTTGATGGCGTGAAAAGATTGTTTTGCCGACTCAACTTTTGCTAAGCCAATGTTGTCGCTTGTATGGGCTACTTGACGCTGCAGATTGGATAGGTCGACATCATCGAAATCACTAATCACTAGGTGGCCAACACCCGCTGCTGCTAGGTAAAGCCCGACAGGGCTGCCCAAACCACCCATGCCAATAACAAGCACCCTTGAGTCGAGGAGTGCCTGCTGACCTTCTATATCAATTGATGGGAGCATAATCTGTCGGCTGTATCGTAATAGCTGGTCGTCGTTCATAGGTATTTTAAGATTATTAGTGTGCTAATTATGTTAACTGAGTTTTGTATCGATTGCTTGACAGTAAGCCATCTAAGGCTAAGATTGGCTCCCACTTATGCATAGGTTTCACTCATCAGTAAAATAGAATGAATTTTAATGTATGGATGGGGTTGATTTATATAATCGCCGCCCCATATCGGTATAGCTATTTATTGAAAACGTATTAAACAATTAGGAGATTGATACATGAATTTACGTCCATTAGGTGATCGCGTCATTATTAAACGTGTTGAAGAAGAAGCATTAAGCGCGGGTGGTATCGTACTACCTGATTCAGCAAAAGAAAAACCAAGCCGCGGTGAAGTTCTTGCTGTTGGTAATGGCTCTATCAATGACAAAGGTGAAACACGCCCAATGTCTGTAAAAGTTGGTGACAATGTTTTGTTCGGCAAGTATGCAGGCACAGAAGTTGAAGTAGACGGCAAAGAATTATTGGTGATGAGCGAAGGCGACATCATTGCGGTTGTTGAGTAATTTAAAATTTAAATAAGGAAAAGAAACATGGCAAAGCAAGTTAAATTTGGAGATGACGCACGCAGCTTAATGGTTGAAGGCGTTAACACACTCGCAAAAGCAGTAAAAGTAACCTTAGGCCCTAAAGGGCGTAATGTTGTTCTAGATAAAGGTTTCGGCGGACCCACTATCACTAAAGATGGTGTTTCGGTTGCGAAAGAAATCGAATTGAAAGATAAGTTCCAAAACATGGGCGCGCAGATGGTTAAAGAAGTAGCCGCTAAAACATCAGATGTTGCCGGTGACGGAACAACAACAGCAACTGTGTTGGCTCAAGCTATTTTAGCAGAAGGCATGAAATCAGTAGCGGCGGGCATGAATCCAATGGATTTAAAGCGCGGTATTGATAAAGCAGTCGTGGCTGCTGTTGCTGCGATTGAAGACTTATCTGTACCGTGTGCAGATACTAAAGCGATTGCTCAAGTGGGTACTATCTCAGCTAACTCAGATGAGTCTGTTGGTGAAATCATTGCAGAAGCGATGGATAAAGTGGGTAAAGAAGGTGTTATCACTGTTGAAGAAGGGTCTGGTTTAGAAAACGAACTGGATGTGGTTGAAGGTATGGAATTTGACCGTGGTTACTTATCACCTTATTTCATCAACAACCAAGAAAACATGAGTGTTGACCTTGAAGAGCCAGTTATTTTGTTACATGACAAAAAAATCTCAAACATTCGTGATTTGCTTCCAACATTAGAAGCGGTTGCAAAAGCAGGTCGTCCATTATTGATTATTGCTGAAGATATTGAAGGCGAAGCATTGGCAACATTGGTTGTGAACAATATGCGCGGTATCGTTAAAGTAGCCGCTGTTAAAGCGCCTGGTTTTGGTGATCGACGTAAAGCGATGTTAGAAGATATCGCTATTTTAACGGGCGGCACAGTGATAGCCGAAGAAGTAGGTTTAACTCTTGAAAAAGCAACCTTGGAAGATTTAGGTTCTGCTAAACGTGTAACGATCACGAAAGACAGCACAGTTGTTGTTGATGGTTCTGGTCAAGCGGCTGATATTGAAGCACGTGTAGTACAAATTCGCGCACAGGCTGACGATGCAAGCTCTGACTACGATAAAGAAAAACTTCAAGAGCGTATGGCTAAATTAGCCGGCGGTGTTGCTGTTATTAAAGTGGGTGCAACTACAGAAGTTGAAATGAAAGAGAAGAAGGCACGTGTGGAAGATGCGTTGCATTCAACTCGCGCTGCGGTTGAAGAAGGCGTGGTGCCGGGTGGTGGCACAGCGTTAATTCGTGTATTAGGTGTTGTTAGCGAAGTTAAAGGTTCAAACCACGATCAAGATATTGGTATTAAAATTGCGCTTCGCGCAATGGAAGCGCCATTACGCCAAATTGTTACTAATGCTGGTGAAGAAGCGTCTGTGGTTCTTCAAGCGGTTAAGCAAGCCAGTGGTAACGAAGGCTATAACGCTGCAACAGGTGAATATGGCGACATGATTGCAATGGGTATTTTGGATCCAGCTAAAGTAACAAGAACAGCGCTTCAAAATGCTGCCTCTATTGCTGGTTTAATGATTACTACAGAAGCCATGATTACCGATGAGCCTGCTGAAGAAGGTGCTGCAGCTGGTGGTATGCCAGATATGGGCGGCATGGGCGGAATGGGTGGAATGGGTGGAATGGGCGGCATGATGTAAGCTCCGCATTTTTACCTAGGTAAGTCTTAAGAAAGCTCGTAAGTATTGCACTTACGGGCTTTTTTATTGCTTCATCCTGTGGGGTGGTAGCATAAGATGTTATCGCACCAGCTACTTTTGGTTTAAGGAAGGAGGTAGTTTCAAGCTGTGTAGAGCGCGTATTAAATGCTTGCGGGACTCCTAGAAATAGTTTGTAAGGCTAACAGTGATAGCAATAAACTAATTGATTTCCCCTAGAGTGTAAAGCAAGTAAAAAGTAACAGTAATAGTTTGTACGTTTTAACTTTATTTCAAATTAATTCAGTATGGTAAGGCGGTTTGGCTTGAAAAGTTATTAACTTAAATTAAACCTGATAGGAAACCATTAAAAGTTGAGTAGCAGTACGATCAAGTAGCGAGCTAGTACACGGTAGCGGTGTATGTCTTTAATGGCAGTCGTTTAAATACGAGCTACACTTTCATATAACTTTTGAAAAACAGTGAGGATTTATGTTGAAAGAAAATACGAATGAGATGTACCAATATTTACAAGATGAAAATATTGAAGCATTCAACCAAGCAAGACAGAACGGAGATACGGCAGTATTAAAAAATAGCATTTTTAGGGGCTTGAACTTAAAAGGGGCTAACCTTAACGGCATAGACCTATCTGGTTGCCACTTCAAAAGTGCCGATTTAAGAGGTATTGATTTACGGAACTGTAATTTAGATGGCTGCAGTATTTTTAATGCAAAAATAAGCGGCGTGTTTTTTCCAACTAGCTTAAGCGCCGATGAGATTACACTTTCTGTAGAGCATGGTACGCGTATCCGCATGACGGCGTAAATTAAGAGGGTTTTACTTAATCAACAATCGCGCTAGTGATACACTCTTCATCTTTGAAGCATGTGTGAAGAGGTTAGGCAATGGCAGGTCATAGTAAGTGGGCAAATATTCGTTTTCGTAAGGGCGCGCAAGACGCTAAACGTGGCAAGCTATTTACTAAATTGATTCGTGAAATCACGGTGGCAACAAAAGCAGGTGGGCCCGATACGGACAATAACCCACGTTTACGCGCGGCTGTTGATAAAGGCCTCTCTAATAACATGAAACGCGACACCATTGAAACGGCGATAAAAAAAGGCAGTGGTGCGACCGATGCTGATAATTTTGATGAAATTCGTTATGAAGGGTATGGCCCAGCCGGCACGGCGGTGATTGTTGACTGCTTAACGGATAACAAAAATAGGACAGTCGCTGAGGTACGCCACGCCTTTAGTAAAGCCGGTGGTAATTTGGGTACGAGTGGCTCTGTTGATTATATGTTCCAAAAGCTGGGCGTGATTAACCTTTCAGATAACAGTGATGAAGATACCTTGATGGAGGCCGCTTTAGACGCAGGCGCTGAGGATGTCATTACACATGATGATGGCTCATTCGAGGTGTTAACCCAGCCTGATGATTTTATACCGATACGTGATGCTTTGGTCGCTGCGGGTTGTCCGTATGAGCATGCTGAAGTGACCTTTCGTGCAGATAATTTATCCCCTGTTAGCGAGAAAGATGCCGAGAAAATTTTGCGTTTACTGGATGTGCTGGAGGACTTAGATGACGTGCAAAATGTTTATTCAAATGCAGATTTTCCCGATCAGCCAACAGAGATGACGGAGTAACGAATAGGTGCGCATACTAGGTATTGACCCAGGTTCTAGAGTAACTGGCTATGGCGTTATTGAAGTATTAGGGCGCGATGTTAAATATATTGATAGTGGTTGCATCCGAACAGGGGGTGGGGCATTACCTGAACGGCTGAAGAAGATTTATTTAAGTGTTCGTGAAATTACTGAACACTACAAACCACAAGAAATGGCGGTAGAGCAAGTGTTTATGGGCCGTAACGCAGATTCTGCGCTTAAGTTAGGTCAAGCGAGAGCGTCGGCTATTTGTGCAGTATTTGATCACGATATTGAAGTGTTTGAATATGCGGCTAGGCAAATTAAACAAGCGCTGGTCGGTAAAGGCAGTGCAGATAAAACACAGGTTCAACATATGGTTAAAATATTGTTAAAACTACAAGGTAATCCACAAATGGATGCCAGTGATGCGTTGGCGGTTGCTCTGTGTCATTTTCATACAGACCAAACTAGGCAGTCAACAGATAGGGCATTGGCATGATTGGCTTTTTACGCGGTACCATTCACGAAAAGCAAGCGCCGCATGTGGTGATTGATGTCAATGGTGTGGGTTATGATATTGAAACGCCAATGTCGAGCTTTTTTAATTTGCCCGCAGTGGGTGACAATATTTTAATCCGCACGCACCTTGTTGTGCGTGAAGATGCGCACATACTGTATGGTTTTCTAACGGAGCAAGAACGGGCTCTATTTAGAAGTTTAATTAAAGTCAATGGTGTGGGCCCTAAAGTAGCGCTAGGCATTTTATCTGGCGTTAGTGTAGATGATTTTTGTTTATGGGTGAGTGATAATAATGTGGCGGCGCTTGTACGCTTACCAGGCATTGGAAAGAAAACAGCCGAGCGGCTTATTATTGATATGAGAGACCGTCTTCCAGAACAGTTGACGGGTGTTGCGAATGTCCCCTCGGGCGTTACTATCCAACCGGCCTCATCGATGGAAGAAGCGATTAGTGCCTTGATTGCACTGGGCTATAAACCACAAGATGCAGAAAAACGTGCACGAGCAGTGGCCGATACCGATGCCAGTAGTGAACAAATTATTCGTTCGGCCTTACAATCAGCAGTAAAAAAATAAACCTTTATTATGATAGAAAGTGATCGACTCATCAGTTCTGACAATTTGCTGGACGATGAAGCAATAGATCGAGCGATTAGGCCAAAAAACCTCGCAGACTATATTGGTCAGCCTGCTATTCGTGAGCAGATGGAGATTTTTATGTCAGCGGCTCGGGCACGTTCTGAAGCGCTCGATCATGTGTTGATTTTTGGTCCGCCAGGCTTAGGAAAAACAACACTATCGCATATCATTGCTAATGAAATGGGGGTAAACCTGCGGCAAACATCGGGGCCGGTGCTAGAAAAAGCGGGCGATTTAGCAGCGCTATTAACTAACCTTGAAGAAGGTGATGTTTTATTTATTGATGAAATACATCGCCTGAGTCCCGTGGTAGAGGAAATACTGTACCCAGCGATGGAAGATTATCAGTTAGATATAATGATTGGCGAAGGCCCTGCGGCACGTTCAATTAAATTAGATTTACCGCCGTTTACCTTAGTGGGTGCCACCACGCGTGCAGGCTTATTAACCTCTCCATTACGTGACCGCTTTGGTATTACCCAGCGTTTGGAGTTTTACAATGATGCTGACCTCTCACATATTGTTCAACGTTCAATGGATATTTTAGCGCTACGTTCAGAAACCGATGGTGCCAGAGAAATTGCCGTCAGGTCCCGCGGTACACCGCGAATTGCGAACAGGCTGTTAAGGCGGGTGAGAGATTATGCCGATGTAAAAGGCGATGGGGTGATTACAGCCGATATTGCAAATAAAGCGTTGTCGATGTTAGAAGTTGATAAAAGTGGATTTGATAAGCTAGATCGACGTTTATTAAATACGTTAATTAATACCTTTGATGGCGGCCCTGTTGGGGTGGACAGTTTAGCGGCAGCGTTAAGTGAAGAGCGTGGAACAGTTGAAGATGTGTTGGAGCCGTACCTTATTCAGAAGGGCTATATTATGCGCACGCCACGGGGCAGAATGGCCACCCGACATGCCTATCAGCACTTAGGCTTGAAAGCACCGGCTAAAAGCGAAATAAATTCGGCGGATGAACCTTCAGATGATTAAAAAAACCAACAGGTGATAACGTTTTGATGACGCCCAGCGAGCACCAATGGCCTATTCGTATTTATTACGAAGATACCGATATGCAAGGTATTGTGTACTATGCCAATTATTTAAAATACTTGGAAAGGGCGCGTACCGAATTTTTGCGTAGCAAAGGATTTGAACAAGACCAGTTAATTGATGAGCAAGTTGTGGCATTTGCAGTAAGGGCGGTGCAAATGGATTACCTGAAACCAGCAAAGTTTAATGATAATTTATTGGTGCAGACCAAGGTGGCCGAATTAAAGCGTGCCTCGTTGATTTTTCATCAAACGATCATACGAGAAGATCAGAAGCGTGAAATAATAAACAAAGCGATAATAAAGGTTGCTTGTTTAGATGCAAAGAGTATGAAAGTTAAAGCGATTCCAACCAAGATGATAGAGACACTAATATGACCACAGATTTATCCATTGTGCATTTAATAACCCAAGCGGGGCCTATCGTAAAACTGGTGATGCTGATATTAGTCATGGCATCAGTGGTGTCTTGGGCGTATATTTTTGCTAAATATAAAGAGTTTCAATCGGCATTTAAGATCACCGATACATTCGAGAAGCGCTTTTGGTCGGGGATTGATTTGAATGAGTTATCTCGTCAGGTAGGTGCAGGCCATCATAATAAAAGTGGTGTGGAAAGTATTTTCCATGCGGGGTTTCAAGAGTACAAGCGCTTAAATGAGCAAGCAGGCATGGAGCCGATGCATGTGGTAGAAGGAGCTAGGCGTGCGATGCAGGCGCAATACACCAGAGAAATGGACTTGCTGGATAACCATTTACCCTTTTTAGCAACGGTTGGCTCAACCAGCCCTTATGTTGGTTTATTTGGCACCGTGTGGGGCATTATGAGCTCATTCCAAGCGCTAGGTAATATGAAGCAAGCAACACTGGCCTTGGTTGCGCCGGGTATTTCAGAAGCCCTAGTTGCCACAGCGATGGGTTTGTTTGCGGCTATACCAGCCGTGGTCGCTTATAACCGCTATTCAACGAATGCTGATCGATTGGCAACTCGGTATGAAACCTTTATGGATGATTTTACAACCGTCTTGCAGCGTCAAGCGCATATCAGTATGAATGAGAAAAACAATGGCGCGTAGTAATAGGCGTCGACCGATTGGTGAAATTAATGTAGTCCCCTATATTGACGTAATGCTGGTGCTGTTAATTATTTTTATGATTACCGCGCCGTTGATTCAACAAGGGGTAGAAATAGATTTGCCTCAAGCAGATGCGCAGCAAGTGGATGACAGCAACAATCAACCACTAGTCGTTACTGTGGATCAACAAGGCCAGTATTATTTAGATGTTGGAGAGGATACTGATCAACCGATTTCAACCGAGACGTTACAAATAAAAGTGGCCGCTGTTTTACGAAATAAACCAAAGACGCCCGTAATGATTCGAGGTGATAAAGGGGTGGCGTATGGTGAAGTGGTACGTGCGATGACCACCCTGCAAGCGGCTGGTGTGCCTAGTGTTGGCTTACTAACTGACCCTGGTCAATAATAACGATGATGGGGTTATTTAAAAAGCATCCAGTTGCAGTCATTCTATCTGTCATTTTCCATTTAGCGCTGATTGGTTTTTTTGTATTGGGTGTGAATTTAAGTGAGGAAAAGGTACAAACAAAACCAGTGGTGAATGTTGTCAAAGCGACCGCCATTGATGAGTCTAAGATAAAAGCAGAAGCCAGCAAGCTCAAGGAGCTAGAGCGGCAAAAAAAGCTAAAGGAACAAAAGCGTCTAGATGATTTAAAAAAGAAGCGCCTAGCTGAAGAGAAAAAGTTGGCGGAGCTTAAAAAGAAGCAAGCTGATGAGAAGAGGTTAGCTCAGAAAAAAGCAGCTGAAGCTGCAAAGCAAGCGAAAATAAAAAAACAAAAAGCCTTGGAAGCAAAGAAAAAAGCAGAGGACGCAAAGAAAAAGAAATTAGCTGATGCGAAGAAGCTTAAAGAACGCTTGGCAAAGGAAGAAGCTAAAAAAGTAGCAGCGGCAAAAGAGAAAGCTTCAAAAGCTAAAGCTGCAAAAGCTAAAGCTGCAAAAGCTAAAGCTGCAAAAGCTAAAGCTGCAAAAGAACAAGCTGCAAAAGAACAAGCTGCAAAAGAACAAGCTGCAAAAGAACAAGCTAAAAGAGAGCAGGCATTACAAGCATTAGCCGCCCAAGAAGAGCAAGAGAACCGCGATAACGCGACTACTAATAAGTTTGTTGGTCTTATCATTCAAAAAGTTGAACGAAACTGGATTCAACCGCCGGGTGATATTTCAGGGCTATCATGTGTTGTTCGTGTACGTCTTATACCTGGTGGCGAGGTAGTTGATGCGCAAGTGATTCAGTCGAGCGGTAATACGTTTTTTGACCGTTCTGTAGAGCTAGCAACTAGAAAAGCAGCTCCTTTACCATTACCTAGCGACCCGAATTTGTTTGGTCGTTTTAGAACATTAGAATTTTACTTTAGGCCAGGAGGCTAACGAAGCATGCAAAGATATATCAAAGTTGGGTTGCTAATTAGTGCGCTGTTAAGTTTTTCAGCCATCGCTGAGGCCCTTAAAATTGAAATTACACAAGGTATTTCATCCGCACAACCCATTACGGTTATCCCTTTTTCAACTACGCAAGTGGCTGATGGCTTACCCGTTGATATTGCTCAAGTGGTGAGTGATGATTTAGCCCGTAGTGGCCGATTTAAACCACTGCCGCGTATTGATATGTTGAATAAACCTTCGACGGCCGAGCATGTTAACTTTCGTAACTGGCAGGCGCTAGGGCAAGATAACCTGGTTGTTGGTAAAGTGATAGCGGATGCTAGCGGTAAGTTGCTAGTGCAATTTCAACTATTTGATGTTTATAAAGGTGAGCAATTAACAGGGTTTAGTATTCCTGCTGATCGCTCAAGTTTGCGTGGTGTGGCGCATCGTATTAGTGACTTAATCTATGAGAAATTAACGGGGCAAAAAGGCGCGTTTAGTACAAGAATAGCGTACGTTACCTCCATGCCCGGCTCGAACGGTAAGACAGAATATAAAATTCAAGTAGCAGACGCAGATGGTTATGACTCTAAGACCATCGTGAGCTCAACAGAGCCAATGATGTCGCCTGCTTGGTCACCACAAGGCGATAAAATTTCTTATGTGTCGTATGAGGGGCGCCGTTCTTCAATTTATACGCAAACACTGAGAACGGGGCAGCGTGAAAAGCTGCGCTCTTTTAAGGGTATTAATGGCGCTCCATCGTGGTCGCCCGATGGGACACGGCTGGCCTTAACATTATCGAAAGATGGCAGCGCTGATATTTATATTTATAATGTGATTACGCGCTCATTTCGCCGCTTAACAAGAAGTTATGCTATTGATACTGAGCCAGATTGGTCGCCAGATGGGCGTCAAATCATATTTACCTCTGATCGTGGCGGGAAACCACAGATTTACCGAATTGCAGTGAGCGGCGGGCAGGCGGCCCGAGTAACATTTGAAGGTTCGTATAATGCACGTGCCAGCTATTCACCAGATGGTAAGTTTATTACAATGGTGCAACGCGTAAAAGGTCAGTATCAAATAGCAACCCTAGAATTAAAAACAGGGTTTACGACTATATTGACTAATGGGCAACTAGATGAATCACCCAGTTATGCGCCAAATGGGAGCATGATCTTATATTCTACTAATGATGGCTTGAAATCCATATTGGCTGCGGTATCATCGGATGGCAAAGTAAGACAAAAACTGCGCCTGCAAGGTGGGGATGTGAGAGAGCCGGCATGGTCACCTTTTAAATCCAACTAAAAACCTATTGCTGTTTAAGACGTTTTAATTTATTAAAGATTTAAGCATTAACCCTAACCGAGGAAATAAAATGAAGAGATATCAAAAATTATTGATGAGTTTATTATTATCGTCTGCATTAGCAGGTTGTAGCATGTTTGGCGACGATGAAAGCGCGACGAGTGGAATAAATGGTACTAACGGTTCTAACGAAACAAGCGGTGGAGCAAGTACCACAGGTATGAGTGATGGAAATGATTTTACAGGCCATCCGCTAGATAATCCTGCCAGTCCTTTAGCAACAAAAGTTATTTATTTTGCCTTTGATAGTAGTGCAGTGGAAGCACAATATGAGGCTGTGTTAGCGGCTCACGGTGCTTATTTGGCGTCAAACCCTGGTGTTTCAATTTTTGTTGAAGGACATGCTGATGAGCGTGGAACACGTGAATATAACGTGGCCTTAAGTGAAAAGCGTGCAAAAACAGTTCAAAATCTATTGTCTCTTCAAGGTGCCTCTAGCAATCAAACAGAAGCAGTCGCATTAGGTGAAGAGAAGCCTGTAGCGCTAGGCCATGATGAGGCATCTTGGCATTTAAATCGTCGTGTTGAGCTTATCTACCCAGCACATTGATTAGTAAAAACATAATTGGGCAATTAGTTGCCCTAAGTATGGTTAGTGGAGCTGCTTCGGCAGCTCTACCGCCTGTAGTAGACGGCAATGTACGTGGGCAAGTGGCTGGCGCCGGATCGGTTGCTGGGTCCAGTATGGTAGGAATGTATAACCGGCTTGAACAACTGCAGTTGGAAGTGCAACAAATGCGAGGCCAATTGGAAGAGCAGTCTTATTTAATTGAGACACTAAAAAAGCGGCAGCGTGATTTATATCTCGATACAGATCGGCGTATTGTGCAATTAGAGTCTGGGACGGCCTCATCGCCAATGGTAGAGCAATCATCACCTTCGTTAATACAGGGTGTTTCAACGCCAACGTCTCAACCGTTAGTGAGTGAAGCTACAGAGAGCAATGGGCAAGATAAACTGGCCTATGATAAGGCTTTTTCAAGTCTAAAATCTGGCCAATTTCAACAATCAATGACTGATTTCTCAGCATTTGTTTCAGCCTTCCCAAATAGTGCTTATGTACCTAATGCCTTATATTGGTTAGGCGAGGCCAGTTATGTTAACCGTGACTTTAAGCGTGCGGTAACTGAGTTTAATAAAGTGATATCGCAATACCCCTCTCATTCGAAAGCAAAAGACGCGATGTTAAAACTAGGGTTTATTCAGTATGAGAATAAGCAGTGGAAACAAGCACGGGAAACGTTGGAAAAAGTGACTGCGACATACCCAGGCACAACAGTAGCTAGTCTTGCGCAGAAAAGGCTTGAGCGACTCAGCCAAGAAAAGCACTAACTACCTTCTTAACATTTAGTTTTAATGGTCATGCCGAAAGATACCCTGCGGATTAACGAAATTTTTTACTCGCTTCAAGGCGAAGGTAAAACAGTGGGCTTACCAACCACATTTATTCGCCTAACAGGCTGCCCACTACGTTGTGGCTATTGTGATACTGAATATGCCTTTTACGGCGGTGAAACACAAAGCATTAATGATATTTTGCAACAAGTAGCTCAGTTGGGTGCTCGCTATATAAATGTGACTGGTGGCGAGCCGTTAGCACAAAAACGTGTACATGACCTGATGAGTCAATTATGTGATGCAGGCTACCATGTATCCTTGGAAACCAGTGGTGCACTGGATGTCTCAGCGGTAGATGAACGGGTTATAAAAGTGCTTGATGTAAAGACTCCCGCGTCTGGTGAAGAAAGCAGAAACCTGCCTGAGAATTACCAATATTTAACCGAGCACGACCAGGTTAAATACGTTATTTGCAATAAAGAAGATTTCCATTGGTCAAAAGATCATATGAACAAATATAACTTAGCAGATAAATGTGAAGTTTTGTTCTCCCCAGTCCAGGGTGAGCTCGAAGCAACTGAACTAGCTGATTGGGTGCTAAGCAATAAATTACCGGTGAGGTTTCAGATTCAGCTACATAAGTACTTATGGGGCGATGAGCCGGGTAAGTAAACAATAATTAACGAATAGATGATGTCAAAAAAAGCAGTAATACTCGTGTCAGGTGGTTTGGACTCAGCCACCGTATTGGCAATAGCAAAAAAACAAGGTTACGACTGTTATGCACTCAGTTTTGATTATGGGCAGCGGCATAACTCAGAATTAGAGGCGGCAAGTCGTTTAGCTAAAACGTACGAAGTCGTTGAGCATAAAATTATCCAGTTAGGCATGGGTGAATTCGGTGGTTCGGCGCTAACCGATGACGAGATAAATGTACCGACCGAACAAAGTTCAGGTATTCCCGTCACCTATGTGCCTGCAAGAAACACAGTGTTTCTTTCTATCGCACTAGGCTGGGCGGAAGTGATCGGCGCTTGGGATATTTTTATTGGTGTTAATGCAGTGGATTATTCCGGTTACCCAGATTGCCGCCTAGAGTTTATAGAGGCTTTTGAAAAACTAGCCAACTTAGCCACTAAAGCGGGTGTAGAAGAAGGTGGTTTTAAAATTCATACCCCGCTAATCAATTTAACTAAGGCGCAAATCATACAAAAAGGTGATGCCTTGAATGTCGATTACAGCGCAACAGTGTCCTGCTATCAAGCTAATTTAAAAGGTGAGGCCTGTGGCGAGTGTGAGTCATGTCGGTTACGCCAGCAAGGGTTTGAAAAAGCCAAGCTTAAAGACCCTACCTGCTATATGGAGCAAAGCAACAGAGTTTAAATAAAATACACGTTTAAAAAGCAAATTCAACTTGCCTTTTTTCACCAATCGGGTATCATTCTCGCCTTCTTGGAGGGTCGTTAGCTCAGCCGGTAGAGCACCGCACTTTTAATGCGATGGTCGCGCGTTCGAATCGCGCACGACCCACCATTCCAATCAAAAAAAGCCGACATAATCGTCGGCTTTTTTGTGCCCGTAGTTTGGGCTATGCTGCTTAACCCCAGCACTCTTTTACTGAACCTCCTAAATTTTAGATGTAGTGTGAGGTTCTTTCACGAAACCAAAAAATGCCGCTGGCCGCCAATAGCGCAACCATACAAGTTGATAAATGGTTGCCGGGGCAAAAAGAGTTGAATATATAATCATTTAAGAAAATGAATAGCTCAGCATCACGTTTAAAACAATAAAAGTATTAGATTTAATATTCCCTAACGGGAGTATTAGTGTTGTATCCGGCCCGCTTGTTATGTATATTTCCCGAACGGGATTATTTATTGAAAAGAGGTTTATAAAAAATGACAACATTACCGAGCGGGAAAATATTAAGCGCGCAAGCATTGGGTGATATCGTGCGACAGCAACGGAAGCGACAGGGCGCAACACAAGTTGAATTAGCGTCGTTATGTGGTGTGGGAGTGCGATTTATATCTGATTTGGAAAATGGGAAACAAACAATTGAAATGGGTAAGGTCTTACAAGTGCTGAATAGCTTAGGCTTAGAGTTGGCAATTCAGCCCAGAGGCTGGACACACTCAAGCTTCACCCTAGATGCGTCAGGTGAGCCATCATGAGCCAAGTGCTTGACGTGTACCTATCAGCAGAACGCGTAGGGAAACTTTACTTAGATGATGAACGACGCTTTGTATTTGAATACTACCCTGAGTGGGTTGAAAATCATGAGTCACAGCCACTTTCGCTAAGCTTACCTGTACGAACTGAACCTTATCATCATGCACGTGCCCAACCGTTTTTCTCTAATTTACTACCTGAAGCAGAAATAAGGCATTTAGTCGCAAAAAGTTTGGGCTTATCTGAAAACAATGATTTTTCCCTATTAGAAGCCATTGCGGGAGAGTGTGCCGGTGCTGTGAGCTTGATCCCGGAAGGAATAGGTCTCCCAACACAAGGTGATTATAAAAAACTTAATGATGATGCGTTAAATCAATTAATCGTAAAGTTGCGAATACAGCCGATGATGGCCGGTGAACAGGATATTAGATTATCGCTAGCTGGCGCACAAAACAAACTGCCCGTTTTTTATAATGGTCATGAGATCAGCATACCAACGGGAATAGCGGCGAGTAGCCATATTTTAAAACCGCCCATAAAGCATTACCCTAATACCGTTGAAAATGAATATTTCTGTATGCAGTTGGCTAAAAGGATAGGCTTAAATGTCCCCGAAACACAAATCCTCCATAAAGCAGTACCGTTATACCTCATTACACGTTATGACCGTATTCGTAATGAACAAGATGAGTTAATACGATTGCCTCAAGAAGATTTCTGTCAGGCAATGGCCATTCCCCCTACTAACAAGTATGAAAAAGAAGGTGGCCCAAGCCTAAAGTCATGTTTTGACTTAGTACGCAACCATAGTATTCAGCCAGCCAAAGACTTAAACGAACTACTCAATTGGGTTATCTTCAATGTATTAATTGGCAATGCCGATGCTCACGGCAAAAATATTTCACTCATGCTAACCTCGGCAGGGCCTCTACTAGCCCCCTTTTATGACCTGATGAGCACAGCCATCTACCCTAATTTGGCTCAAAAAATGGCCATGAAAATAGGCGGGGAAGACAGGCCCGATTGGATTATTGAGAGGCGTTGGGAACAGTTCTCAAAAGACACCGGTATCAAATTTAAGCTCGTTAGGAAAAGGTGTCTAGATATGGCAAATACACTATCGACAATATCAGTTGAACTGGCAGCTGAGTGCCAGCAACAACATGGCGAGAATGATCAAGTTAAAAAAATAGTCGCGTTAATTGAGCAGCGTAAAAGCAAGATTGGCACTATTTTTAATATAAGTAAATAGTGGAATTAAGGCGTGGGAAAAATACACTCGACGTCCTATCAATATTACGTCTAAAAGTTAGACGTGGGTTGTCGCTGGCTTAAAAATGTTTTTAATGAGTAAAGTTTTTTTATATGGCTAGTTTAAAATAGCTGGGCTAAACTGCCAGTTCAACACCAACGGAGGGTGGTTTTAAATTTATGGATAAATTTGATCGTATTCAACAGATTCATCGCGAATTACGAAGTCATAGGCGTCCAGTATCATTGGCTAAGCTAGCCGAAATACTGGAATGCTCAGAGCGTACTATTCGTCGTAATATAGAGACCATGCAACGGTATGGCGCACCAGTTGAATATAGTCGTCGTGGAAAAGGCTGGCATTATGTTGATGATAAAGCTGATCGGTTTGAATTACCGGGTCTTTGGCTAACAGCAGGAGAGTTGCAATCGTTAAGCCTTCTACTACATTTATTAGAGAACTTAGCACCAAATAACTTAACGGGTGAGCTAAAGCCGGTTGAGCGCGAAATTAAGAAATTATTAGCAGCGCGAGGTATTCAACCGAGTGTGTTCCGTGATGTGATAAAAATACTGCCGATTGGTCACCGACAACTTCCTACGCATGCTTTTCAACTGATTAGTGAAGCACTAATGAATGAACAGCAACTGGATATTGAATACCTCAGTTACAGCCAAATAAACACACAAAGGCGGATTAGCCCGCAAGGGCTTATTTATTACCGTGAAAACTGGTACTTAGATGCTTGGTGCCACCTACGTAAGAACTTGCGAACCTTTAGTGTGGCAAGAATTAGCACCGTTAAGTTACATAAAGCAATATTAAAAAAAATATCCAACGTTAAGCGGCAAGCTCACTTTTCGAACAGTTACGGTATCTTTTCAGGTAAGGCAAAGTACATGGCAACGTTACGGTTTTTACCTGCCATTGCGAAAGAAATTTCGCAACAACAGTGGCACCCAAAACAAACGGGTTACTGGCAAGGGGAGGAGTATGTGCTCACTATCCCCTATGCCGATGAACGAGAATTAACACAAGACATTTTACGCTATACACCTCATGTTCTTGTGGAGGCTCCATCAACATTACATCAGTCGGTGCTGGCTAAATTAGAAACAGCAATAAAGGCCTATTCAACGTAACGAATAAATTAAAAAAGTAATTAAACCAACCGGACATGTTTTGTCACTATCAGGTGGTAGAGTCTTAAAGGTTTCAAAATTTATGTTGGATTAATAACCGAACGACAGGAGGTAGTCATGGTCAGTATCGCAAAACGTAGAGCAATTTTAGCATGGTTGGGGCTGTCGCTAGGAGCAGTAACATTCAGCAAAACCTCAGTAACTCGCATACCACCGCGAGTGTTACAGGCATTAAAGAATCTCCGAACCCTTGGGGACGGATTAAAGTTCAAATTTGAGTGCGAGTTTAATTGATATGGAACAGCTCACCGATTTAAAAGCAATACTGCACTCCAAACGGGCGAATATTTATTATTTAGACATGTGCCGTGTCATGCAAAAGGACGGCAGGGTTTTGTACTTAACAGAGGAAAAAAACGAAAAGCAGTACTGGAATATTCCCATTGCCAATACCACCTGTATTCTTTTGGGTACAGGCACGTCAATTACTCAGGCTGCTGTTAGAATGCTGGCCTCGGCGGGTGTGTTAATTGGCTTTAGTGGCAGTGGCGGCACGCCCTTGCTAATGGGCACTGAAATTGAATGGATGACCCCACAAAGCGAATACCGCCCAACCGAATATATACAAGGTTGGATGCAATTTTGGTTTGAGCAGGAAAAACGCCTAACAGTCGCTAAACAGTTCCAGCAGCAACGCGTCGGTTACATGCAAAAAGTTTGGGCAAAAGATAGAGACTTAAAAGATGAAGGCTTTAATTTAGACGACACCGATGTTAACAAAGCCCTAACAAACTTCTCTGCAAAAATAGAGCATTGCCAAGACGTGTCTAAACTGCTTTTAGTCGAAGCACAGCTGACCAAATCGTTATATAAAATTGCAGCCACTAGAACCAAACAAAAAGACTTCGTGCGCCAACATAACAGTATAGACGATGCCAACGCCTTCCTAAATCACGGTAATTATTTAGCTTACGGCTTGGCCGCTACTACACTTTGGGTGTTAGGTATTCCGCATGGATTTGCAGTCATGCACGGTAAAACTCGTCGTGGCGCACTGGTTTTTGATGTGGCTGATTTAATTAAAGATACCTTAGTGCTTCCGTGGGCTTTTATTTGTGCCAAAGAGGGAGCGACAGAGCAAGAATTTCGCCAGCAGTGTTTACAAGCATTTACCCAACATAAAGCACTAGACTTCATGTTCGAACAAGTCAAAACCGTAGCGTTAGAGCACCACCAAAACAAAGAATCAGCTGATGGTGACAATCAATGATGGTCACCTTTGTTTCACAATGCCAGAAAAAAGCCCTGAATAGAACACGAAGAGTATTAGATGCCTTTGCCAACCGCATTGGAGATAACACTTGGCAAACCGTCATCACCGAAGAAGGTTTGCAGGCTGTAAAAAAACTATTAAGGAAAACCGCCAGCAAGAATACGGCGGTGAGTTGTTTTTGGATTCGGAGTCGGTCAAGAAGTGAGTTTATCTGGTGCGTCGGGAATAGAGATAAGTTTAATGCGGAGGGGATTGTGCCGGTAAATTATACAAATAAAGAATTATTTCTTGGAGAAATGGTAATGGAAGAACTGTATGCGAATACTAAGCAGCAGCCGTTAGAGCAGCACTTGTTTGCTGTGGGGTATGTGGCTCAGCAACTGTGTAAGAAGTTGGTTGATGATGAGAAGTTGGCACAAGCTGTTTTTGTAGCAGGTTGTTGGCATGATATGGGGAAAATTGACCATAGCTTTCAGGCATGGATAGGGAGAGTACTAAAAAAGAAAGGGGCTTTAGATCTGGCCATTCCAGAAGATGGGCAACATGACGACAGTAAATCTAAAAACTATCCTCGGCACAATGAGATTTCAGCGTTACTGTTTTATTTATTAAGTAAACAGGCTTTTTTAAACTCCAATGTAAAGAGGCAGGCTGAACATGCTATTTATTGGCATCATGACCGGTGGTTTCGGGGTGCTGAAAAAAGCGGAAAACCGAAAAGTTTTAGCCTTGATATGCTGTACAGCAAGTTGAGAGAGACAAAGCTTACTGAAGTATTTCATGCGGCCCACTGGGTAATAGAAAGAATAAATATTATCTCAGAAAATTATTTTTATGATGGAGACCTATCTCTGACTCTTCCTGCGCGGGAGCCAAGTGATACAAGGCTAGATGAAATTGAAGAGGAAAGGCTGCCAAAATATAAAAGGTATTCAGAAAAAACGAGAGTGAATGATTACCAAAAAAACATTTCAGAAAATGCTAGAAACAGCATTGCTAGAACAGTCGTTACAACGGCTGACAGGCTGGTTTCAGCATTAAGTGCAGAAAGACTAAATCAACATATAGAAGAATCAACCTTGGATGATTTATTAGAAGAAGCTTTGTTAGTTGATAGAGGGCTAAAAACAGAGATTAAGAGCTGCTTGCAGGGATTTGAGAAAGAATACCCTGATAGCACAAGAAACAAAGAGCAGAAAATAGCAGCTCAAGAACTGTCAGATGAAGAGGTTGTGATTGGTGTCCTAAATGGCCCCGCAGGCTGTGGGAAAACAAAAGTCGCCTTAGAGTGGGCCGCAAACACCAATGCAAGAAAGATAATTTGGGTCTGCCCGAGGGTGCAGGTCTGTCAGGGGTTAATGAATGATTTAACAAGCAGTGAATACTTACCCAAGACGAGGATTGAAATTTGTACGGGTGAATTTAAAGAAATCCACGAAAATGGAAACGCGATTGATACGCCAGAGGGGGGGGAGTTTTCTGGAGACATCGTTTTAACAACGATTGATCAAGTCATAAACACAATTACAACGCATAAAAAAGTAACGGGGCTTGTTCAGTACATGAATGCCCACATCGTATTTGATGAGTATCATGAGTACATCAATATGCCTGCATTTAATCTACTGTTTGCCGAATTAGTAGAGTGTAAAAAAATGCAGGGTGATAAGGCAAATGCACTATTGGTGTCGGCAACACCCAATTACTATTTTATTGATGAGTTATTGGCTTTAAATGAGGCCGACATTATAGGGGTTGATAGCTTTAATAGAGGTCAATATAAAATCGAATTCCCCCCTTTTGATGAGAGTGATAAGGGAAGCAATCCGCTGTATCAGTCTCAGCCAGATAATACGATTGTTATCAGCAATACAGCCATTACAGCGCAAAAAAGTTTTATTAAAAATCAAGATACCGAAAAAGCACTTTTGTTTCACTCAAAGTACAAAAAATCAGATAAACAGGCGTTGTTTGAAAAAGTTTTTAACACGTTCAAAAAAGGCGGTTCAAGGGAGTATGCGGTTTTAAGATCAGGGCCGATTGTCCAAGCATCGCTTAATATTACCTCTGCCAAAATGGTTTCAGAGTTTACCCATGCAGAAAATCAACTACAGCGCTTGGGGCGCTTGGATCGATTTGGTGAAAATGAGGGCATAAATACTTTTGTTATAGCAATACCTGAGACGTTAGCAAGTGGTAAGCAAAGTGGGGCATGTGCCCGTTTTCTAAATCAATCTCATTGTCTGCAAGCCGCTAAGGCATGGGGTGAGTTTTTACAGGAGAAAATTTCGGATAAACAAACCCTCACAATTTCTGATCTGTACCAAATATATAAAGATTTTTACAATGATCAAAAAAGCAGAGTGGCTGTAGAGCAAGATATGCTTGCCGCGTTAAAAAAGAGCGTAGATGTCATCAATGCAAAAGTGATGGATCCGGTCTCTTTTCCAAGCAAAAGAAAGCCAAAAGAAGACCAACCAAAGATCAAAAAGAATTCATTGAGGGGCGATAACCGATTTGCACAGATGGCCGTATTAAATATTGGCAACGGGAAAGAGGAGTTTCCAAATGAGTATGCTTATAGCGAAAGTGATACTGATGGCCATTTAACGATGTCTGTGGAGCTTATTTGTGGTTATGGTGCAAGTGAAAGAGACTTGCTTGCCTTTATGGCAAAAAAACACCACAACATAAAAGAGAGTGCGAAAAAGGCTTATAAAGACAGTGTGTTGTTAGGTGAGGCTAGAAGCCCAGAAACCCCTATTTATTTAAGCTACACACCTGAAGACTTAAAGCGAGTGGAAGCGGCCCCTAATTCATTCGCAATTTATTATGCGATGGGAAAGAACCAACCAATTGGAGCTATTTCAGCTCATCAACTAGAAACTCAAGGAGAGTAATTATGGAAAAAGTAGAAGGCATTAGAAGTGTTGATTTTAAAGTAACGGCACTAGGTCATGGCGTTGTGAATTGGAATGGTCCAACAACATTAACGGGTGATGGGGGTAAGACAGTTGATAACCATACTCTGCCCAAACTGCGTGGATACACAAATTTAACGGGAAAGGTAAAAGAGGATACTGGCTACCAATATAAGAAAGAAGCAACGGATATAGATTTCAAGAAAACGCCTCTCTATATTAGCCAAAACTGTATACGCCATCATTTGTTTAGAGATCAGGCATTTGATATTCATTATGCAGCAGAAAAAAGCTTGCAAGGTGTACTGGCATCCGTAACAGGGCTTATTCGTGGTTTCGTCGTACCATCCAGCCAATGTAAACGTACCAGCCCATTGTTAATGGAAGATTTTGTTGACGAGTTGGGAAATGGTAATTTTGAGCAAATGGGGCGTTCGGGAAGCAAAGAAAAGGAAAAAAACAAGAAAGGAGAAGAGTCTAGTAATTCATTTTTCTCAAAGACAACTTTTGGTGATACCAAATACACCTCTTACGGCTCTATCAGCATTGAGCAGTTACAGTTTATTTCGCTGGATAAAAAGTTTGACCGATGTGCGATGGTCATTAAAGATGGGCAAGGTGAAGAAGTGGCTCAAGCGGTTCAAGACTTTATACAAACACTTAATCCAAACTTAGCTCCACAAGCGATATTCCACCCAAATTATGTTCGTGGTGGGACAATCTTTGAGGAGGGTGAACAAGGAATCCTTCTCAATGAGGATGCAATCCAGGCGCTTGTTGAGCACGCCCTGCAAATGATTAGTGAGTTATCTATTCGCCAAGCTAAATCATATATGTATGTGGACGAAGTGCTGGTTGATTACAATAACAGCCATAAAATGATGCGTATTAAGCGCGGTGAAGGTGATATATCTGAGCAGCGAAATGGTGGTTATGCTTCTTATTTCTACTCTAAATAAGAGTCTGAGATGAAAATTATCATAGACTACGAATCCTCTTGGCGAAACTCGTTTTTAGAGGGTGATAATAATGAACCTCTGCCCCCCAAAGGGCGAAAGTTTGTTGGCTCAATGACCAATTTAAAAAAGCCTGAGAACTTCAAAAAACGAGGTATTACGCTTGATACGGTCATGGGGCTTCTCAATAGGTTTATCGGTGATCAACGAAAGCTTTATCAAGCTAGGGCTAGTGAAGATTACTTTTTTAGTGATATTGACTACCCAGAAACTGAAAAAGTTCTATTTAAAGATCGCTCAATTGAAACAAGGGAGATGACCTTTATTAGGAACATAACCGGTAGTACAGATCAGAACTCATTTACAGGCTCAATCAAAAGTTCTGACACTATGTTTCAGTCGGACTATTCGGAAGAATTCTGGGGGATTCTAGCACTTGATTTTGAGTCGCTTTGCCAGTTTATTATAAATGCTGAAAGTAGAGTTCAGGCCACTATTGATATGGAGCCAATTCCCATTATTTCTAGGCTAGATGCTCTAAACAAGGAAAAAGTTGTGCCGAACGAAGGTCTTGCCAGCAGAGCTCTGGAGGCATTGAGCCAGTCTTTTTCTGAGATTGAATATCTTAATAAAAAAGGCATGATTATGCCGATTAGCCTGTATTGCTCAGCACTCTACATACAGCTGGAGCGATTGACTGAAAGAGGCTTTGATATGGCCTCAGCCAAAACAAAAGCTGGGGGGATTAGTGGAATATCAAAGCGAGGCTTCACAGCAAAGGATTTTATGAATCGCTTTACAACAGGTGATAAGAAAAAAATCTGGGGTAATCCATATATTCGCAAAGAACGGATAAAAGGAGTGGGGGAGGTTACCTCCTTGATGACAAAGGCCAGCGGCCAGCTGGAGATCAATGTAGATGTCAGTCGAGATAAAGCGAAGGAAATAAAAGAGATGATTGATTGTGCAGGTGTATCAAGCTTCTACCTTGGAAAAAAAGGTTTGGCTTACATCTCTCAAGAGATCGATACAAGGGAGTTTCGAAGATGAGTCATTATGTGGATATTATGATCAAGCCCGATGCAGAAATGCGTGAAAACCTTCTACTAAACAAGGTCTACACGAAGTTTCACAAAGCGTTGTATGACCAGAAATCAACAGAAATAGCGGTAAGTTTTCCGCGTTATAAAGTTATGCTTGGTGATGTTATTAGGCTGCATGGAACAGAGGCTAAGCTGACCGAACTACAAAGATTAGATTGGTTGGGCGGCTTAAAAGGTTATTGCGTTATTAGCGCTATACAAACGATTCCTGCGGATGTGATGTATAGAAATATCTTACGTATACAATCTAATATGACCGAAGCTAAATTACGGCGGCTGATTAAGCGAGGATCAATTACTCAAGAAGAAACCAAAGCCTATAAAGCAAAAATGTTTCAACAGGGGATGGATAACCCCTATCTTGAGCTAGAAAGCGGGTCAAATGGTCATAAGCACCGTCGTTACCTTCAGTTTGGGGAGCTAAGCTCACAATCAGTAAAAGGTGAGTTTGATCAATTTGGCCTCAGTAAAACAGCCACAGTCCCTTGGTTTTAACGTGAACACTCAGCATTGTAGCAATCGGCAGCAATGCTGAGTGTGTGTAGCAAAAAACAATGTGAAAATATGGCAAAAGCAGCATCCCCCATTCGCCTGCAAGCAGAGTTGATGCAGTCGGCAGAACCTACGGCCAAGCGGTTTCACTGTAGCACCACAGAGCAAGTTGAATATGGGGCTGATCTTGGCCGTAAGGTATCAGCTACTTTAGCCCCCGGTATTTTACTTGCTATAACAGCTGGGCTAACGACCATCAAAACATCCCCGTTTTGAGTAACCTTGTTGAGCCAGGCAGTGTTTTTCAATCCTTAAAAAAGGATCGAGAGGCGGACCTGTTAAGCGGCGAAGTAACCCATAGCGCAATTCGTTATCAAGCATCAGCAGAACACCTTGGTTATATGGAGAAGATTGATACAGATAACACCATAACAATTGGGGTATTTAATAACGGAGAGTTTATAGAAAAAAAGAGGGGAAACCGTTGAGAAAAGCCAAGCAGCTTTATCCGTATTTACCAGAGCAATATAGATATTTAAACAAATAGCAGAAGTAAGTAATGGGAAAGGAATAATTAAAGTTTAAAGTGCCAGCATTACCAGAATGGGCACGAAATTTGTTGAGTGATTAAACGGTCTATTGACCAAAGTTTTTAAGGTTCTTTAACAATCTAATAAAATCATAGAGTTACAGCTAGGTAGGAAAATATAGGGCTATTGTGAAAATAGCGCCTAACTGATTGTTGTAACTTATTTTTTGTGCTTTATACTGCTGTTCACTGCCGCACAGGCAGCTTAGAAATCTACCATACATATCAACAACACCTACAATATGTTCACTGCCGCACAGGCAGCTTAGAAAATACATCGCCAGGCATAACAAGTCGTTCGTCCGTTCACTGCCGCACAGGCAGCTTAGAAAAATATTTTCAACCGAGAAACACTGGCTGGCATGTTCACTGCCGCACAGGCAGCTTAGAAAAAAGCAGCGCACTAACAAATAAAACACCCAAGGTTCACTGCCGCACAGGCAGCTTAGAAATATAAGCTCTTTACTAAAGCACATAGAAAGAGGTTCACTGCCGCACAGGCAGCTTAGAAAACGAGGTTTAGCTGTACTAAAAAGTCGGTTATGTTCACTGCCGCACAGGCAGCTTAGAAAATTTTCGCAATGCGGCTCAGCGGCATCGTCCCGTTCACTGCCGCACAGGCAGCTTAGAAAGTTCAATCAGTCACAGAAATTACTTACGTAGAGTTCACTGCCGCACAGGCAGCTTAGAAAAAGCGCTCATTTTATCGGCCACCGATCCAAACGTTCACTGCCGCACAGGCAGCTTAGAAAACAGAATGGTAATCCCGTGACCGCAGCCCCCTGTTCACTGCCGCACAGGCAGCTTAGAAATTGCGCTCTTTGCTTGGGCGTTAGCACTTGCTGTTCACTGCCGCACAGGCAGCTTAGAAATTCTGAATACGCGTTTGCTTGCAAATCCACAAGTTCACTGCCGCACAGGCAGCTTAGAAAAAGATCTGGGGCTGTCTCAGTGGTCTCCTCGGGTTCACTGCCGCACAGGCAGCTTAGAAAAATTTAGCTATGGCGTTAGTGGTCTTTGTATTGTTCACTGCCGCACAGGCAGCTTAGAAATTGCTAAACCGTGGCCGCAACCCCGTAATATTGTTCACTGCCGCACAGGCAGCTTAGAAATTTAAGATTGAGATAGCCGAACTAAAAGCCGCGTTCACTGCCGCACAGGCAGCTTAGAAATGTAACTAGAGATGGCGTTGGTGGGAGTACGCGTTCACTGCCGCACAGGCAGCTTAGAAAGCTCGTATGGTGGTAGCGATGCTGAGGCCGAGGTTCACTGCCGCACAGGCAGCTTAGAAATACCATATCGAGCTTAGTAAATATTATTTTACGTTCACTGCCGCACAGGCAGCTTAGAAACTAAACGCAAAGCGTTTTGCCGCTCACATTTTGTTCACTGCCGCACAGGCAGCTTAGAAATAAACGAGGCAGGTACACAGCAGCCTACTAACGTTCACTGCCGCACAGGCAGCTTAGAAACTCAATTATGGCTCTGGAAACTCATAGACATAGTTCACTGCCGCACAGGCAGCTTAGAAAATCAACTAAACGGGCGTTGTTTCGTTTTTTGTGTTCACTGCCGCACAGGCAGCTTAGAAAGCTCAGGCATCATCCAGCCCCAACAATCCACGGTTCACTGCCGCACAGGCAGCTTAGAAAAAACATCTAGGCTGCCATCGTTTGTTGCTTCAGTTCACTGCCGCACAGGCAGCTTAGAAAAACAAAGTTCATTACAAATGCATTAAGGGTTAGTTCACTGCCGCACAGGCAGCTTAGAAAAATGGAATGATGCGCTTCTACAATAAATTGCGGTTCACTGCCGCACAGGCAGCTTAGAAATCTTTACTTTGGCCTGTGGATAACTCAGAATTGTTCACTGCCGCACAGGCAGCTTAGAAAATGGACTGCTAAATGAAAGTGAATGGCTCCCCGTTCACTGCCGCACAGGCAGCTTAGAAAATTTAACATTGGGGAACTTGACACGGAATAAAGTTCACTGCCGCACAGGCAGCTTAGAAATTCAATTATGGCGTTTGAAACTCATAGACATAGTTCACTGCCGCACAGGCAGCTTAGAAATTAACTGGCTTGGCCGGATATCTTTCAAAATAGTTCACTGCCGCACAGGCAGCTTAGAAAACTTCTTCTACTTCTGAAACTACACCGTCTAAGTTCACTGCCGCACAGGCAGCTTAGAAAGATCGTTAAGCCAATGAATAAGGGATAAATGTGTTCACTGCCGCACAGGCAGCTTAGAAAGGAGTTTGTGTGATGATACTGTATATAGAAAAGTTCACTGCCGCACAGGCAGCTTAGAAAATATCAAATAGGCGCGCTTCTGAGGGCTGCTTGTTCACTGCCGCACAGGCAGCTTAGAAATTTGATGAACGGGAAGTCTGTTTTTTTCATATGTTCACTGCCGCACAGGCAGCTTAGAAATTGAATATCTAAAACACTCGACACGCTTAAATGTTCACTGCCGCACAGGCAGCTTAGAAAACCAGTTCGCGCATATAACGTGCGTTGCTTTCGTTCACTGCCGCACAGGCAGCTTAGAAATGTACACCACAGGCGCTAGTCGCTAACGGCTCGTTCACTGCCGCACGGGCAGCTTAGAAATTTGCGGAAGTATGAGCCAAACGCTTTTGAGTGTTCACTGCCGCACAGGCAGCTTAGAAATTAATCAACGAATGAAACAACTCATCATCCTCGTTCACTGCCGCACAGGCAGCTTAGAAATACGTATTAGCCATTACTTCCACATCAGAAATGTTCACTGCCGCACAGGCAGCTTAGAAAGCTTTACCCGCACCTAACGACACATCAAATGCGTTCACTGCCGCACAGGCAGCTTAGAAAGACTAATATACAACCTTCTGTGTCTTCTAGATGTTCACTGCCGCACAGGCAGCTTAGAAAGCTAAACACGCCTTTGCACAAGGTGATTTTAAGTTCACTGCCGCACAGGCAGCTTAGAAAATCCATTGCGGCAAGGTCTTTAGGTACTCGCTGTTCACTGCCGCACAGGCAGCTTAGAAATCATACTCCAACGGACTTGGCGAGTGTGTTTAGTTCACTGCCGCACAGGCAGCTTAGAAACTACGAGCAACACGCCTAAGCGGCATCGCCCCGTTCACTGCCGCACAGGCAGCTTAGAAATCGTTTCGCTACTATCTGCGTTGCCTCATATTGTTCACTGCCGCACAGGCAGCTTAGAAATGAAAAGCGGTGCGTAATCGGTGTAAATTATCGTTCACTGCCGCACAGGCAGCTTAGAAATTTGCGTTGTATGTCCACGGGGTTATTTTCACGTTCACTGCCGCACAGGCAGCTTAGAAAATCACCATATTCGCCGCGTTCTTACTACCCAGGTTCACTGCCGCACAGGCAGCTTAGAAAATGCCGATGTGCCGAATGCGAACCATAAATCAGTTCACTGCCGCACAGGCAGCTTAGAAAACAAGGGTTTCTAGTGCAATCGGCCATGTTCAGTTCACTGCCGCACAGGCAGCTTAGAAATTAATCTGCTTGAAGTTCTCATACCGCTTAGCGTTCACTGCCGCACAGGCAGCTTAGAAAAACACTATCTTTGACTAGTTCACTATCTGTTGGTTCACTGCCGCACAGGCAGCTTAGAAATTCATAACCAACAGCACCCATATCACCCCATTGTTCACTGCCGCACAGGCAGCTTAGAAAACGATTTAGAGCCGCTTCGATTGTGTCTAAACGTTCACTGCCGCACAGGCAGCTTAGAAATGGCGTATGGCCTTCTGACAATGAAGAAATCCGTTCACTGCCGCACAGGCAGCTTAGAAATGTAACAATCTTATTAATAGCTACATCGTTTGGTTCACTGCCGCACAGGCAGCTTAGAAAATTCGTTTTTTGCGCGAGCCTAATACGTTTTCGTTCACTGCCGCACAGGCAGCTTAGAAATCCGAAGTATTTAAAAATAACAAATGTTGTTAGTTCACTGCCGCACAGGCAGCTTAGAAATAGCCTTACGTAAATCATCAAGACCACCCTTTGTTCACTGCCGCACAGGCAGCTTAGAAAATCTTTATATTCACCAAAAACAGCCTCAGACCGTTCACTGCCGCACAGGCAGCTTAGAAAACGCTTGTAGATCAAAAAGCTGGGCTTTTGTTGTTCACTGCCGCACAGGCAGCTTAGAAAAAAATCATACAACGCAAAAGCATAGCCATGAAGTTCACTGCCGCACAGGCAGCTTAGAAAATTTTTGCTACGTGGCTGCGGCTCTATGCTAAGTTCACTGCCGCACAGGCAGCTTAGAAATTGCGGCTGCGCTTGCCTTAGCCTTATTCTGGGTTCACTGCCGCACAGGCAGCTTAGAAACTGCGTTGGATTCTGATGCTACGTTTGGCGATGTTCACTGCCGCACAGGCAGCTTAGAAAGCGACAAATCAGAAATACACTCACTCCCATCTGTTCACTGCCGCACAGGCAGCTTAGAAAGATAAAAAATACAGCTATGTCACACTCGATGGGTTCACTGCCGCACAGGCAGCTTAGAAACTTGGTAATCAAAGACTAATCCTCATTAGCTTGTTCACTGCCGCACAGGCAGCTTAGAAATGTTTGTGAATTCTTTTCTACCGCCTGCTTCTGTTCACTGCCGCACAGGCAGCTTAGAAATAATACCCATGAATCGATCGCAAGCCGTAGAGGTTCACTGCCGCACAGGCAGCTTAGAAATATATTTTCTCAAAAAAAGGAACGTACAAAGAGTTCACTGCCGCACAGGCAGCTTAGAAAAGACCCGTTCGACAACGTAGAAGCCAACGCAAGTTCACTGCCGCACAGGCAGCTTAGAAAAATCGTTATAGGTGCTAACGCTGGGTGTTTTGGTTCACTGCCGCACAGGCAGCTTAGAAAATTAATATGCTGGCTAAATCTGCACGGCCCCAGTTCACTGCCGCACAGGCAGCTTAGAAACTTTATTGGTATAGATTCAGCCCTACAAGTTAGTTCACTGCCGCACAGGCAGCTTAGAAAAAAGCCGCTTAGGTGCCATGATGCTTTGATGTGTTCACTGCCGCACAGGCAGCTTAAGTGTTCCCCACATGCGTAGGGATGACCCGCCCAGTAAGAGGAACAGATAATGCATTCATCTGTAATGAAGTAAGGGTGTAGTATGTCTACTTCGTTGTTTTTCTATAGTGGATCGGTTTGTTTGGTTAAGTATGACTAGTGCATCGTCACCATTTTGGTACCTTCGGAAAGCCCCGCCTGGGGTTTAACTAAACAACCTTAATAGCCATGTCTTCTAATGTATTGGCTGCGACATGTATTCTCTTAGCAATTTCTTTAAGTTGCAAAATAACATCCTTACCGCGAATGATTGTAACCAAATCATTGTGTTGTAGTAATTCGGCGCTTGCTTTTGCACACGCAGAGATTACCTGGTCATATAGCTCAACTATTTGATCAATATTACTGTTAATTAAAGTTAGATTTTGTGCCGGCAGTTGGCCGATGCCATTTTCCAGTAGGTTAGACATGTCTAATAACTTTTCGGCAATAGTTTGGTAGTCTTCAAGTGATTGAAGTTTGTATTCAACTATTTCTAGATGAAAGTGCTTAACACTAAGTGCTATCCAGTCCAGTTGGGTGATGATTCTAAAAATGGACTCCTTATCGTAGGGTGTAATAAGTACATCAAGCAATTGTTTCATGTTTTGAGTCTTTAGGTCGCGTGCGAATGCTACCTCTTCGGTAATAAGGTCTAAAGTTGAAATGTCATTTTTAAAACAAGCTTTTTGGATATATGAAACGATTTTTCTGGTAACACTTGCTTGCTTCAAAATTACGGCATTAAAATCAACCTCTTTTGGAAGAATATATTTATGTATAAAGTTCATCATTTAGCTCCAAAGTAAATTGAAAAGAAAACAAAATAACCACCCTAATATAATCGTAGCGGGAATATTAACCCACCAGCCTGAAAAAATCCCCAACGCAGTTTGCCACTTAACGTGTAGCGGTTTTCTTGCTGCCCCGTTACCGAGTAATGTTGCTGTTACAATTTGAGTTGTAGACGTGGGCGCACCAATGCTTGTCGCTAGGGTGTTAACAATTGCGGCGCCAATTTGGTTGGCGACCGAGTGTGCGGGGGTGACTCTGAAAAGTCTGTAACCCAATGTTTTGATTATTCTCCAGCCGCCAAACATTGTGCCTAAAGTAATGGCAGATGCACACCAAAAAATAGCCCATATGGGGATGTTGAACACCTGATTGTTTCCAGAGGCTAGTAACATCATGCCGATAATAGCCATACCTTTCTGTGCGTCATTTGCACCATGTGTAAAGCCGAGCCAAGCAATGCTGAGATACTGTGAGTACTTTAGCCAGGTGTTTGCTTTAATGGTTAAACGCTTTAGGAGCCTCATGACTGCTTTCATAACAAAAAAACCAATCACAAAGCCCATAAATGGGGAAGCAAATAAACCAACGACGATCTTCATTAAACCGTCTAAATGGCCACTGCTCAGTGCGTTAATACCCCAATTTATTTTTTCGGTGCCGACAGCATATAGCCCTGCGCCAACAAGCCCACCAGCCAGAGAATTAGAGGATGAAGATGGATAACCTAGCCACCAAGTGGCTAGGTTAAAGCAGATAGCTGCTAACAAAGCACCAAGAACAACGCTTTGGGCAGTATGTTGAGAAGCGCCTTGAATATTAATAAATGTTCCCACGGTGTCGGCAACAGTTAAACCAACAACAAAGGGTGCAATAAAGGTGAAAACACACACAATGGATATTGCTATAGCAGGGCTCATTAAGTGTGATGCAATAGCAGTTGCCACCATATCTGCGGCATCATGGAAGCCATTGGTAAAGTCAAAAAGACCTACCATGAAAATAACAAGGAGGATTGAGAGATTTAATGTATCCATTTAAAAAGGGCTGTTAATATTAAGGCGCTACTTGACTGGGAACCTCTTACGTCATGATATATTATTAAAAAAATCAGGTGCAGCCAATATGAAAAAAAGTTATTACTGGCGTTTCTTTATTGCTATTACTGATGACTGTCGTAGTTTATTTTTAATACACAGCAAGTTTTCAAGGCACCTACAGAGCTTACCCTTTATGGGAGAAGAGGCATGCGTGAAGTTCAATTAACGGTTAATGACTCTGAGCATATTGCTAAGATTTTGGCGCACGAAGGTGATAGAGATAAAGAGGATCAACTGTTAGCTGCTTTGGATACCGAATTGTTAGATGCGCAACTGGCCCAAGCTCAGGTCTTGCTTGAGGGGCAGCAATACGTTGTTGCTCGCCTCAAAGCGGGTAGCCATCTACAAGAAATTAATATGGCTAACGCAAATTATAGTGCGGCTAAAAGCTTGGCAAAAACAGCAAGAGATACAGAAAAGTGATTGAGCTGACTACTGCCCAAAGTCCTGACATCGGTTGATGATGTTGGGCTTGCTCAAGCTAAGGCAGATAAAGCAACCGCACAAGCTGAGGCTGCGCGTCAGGAATGGCTGTTAAGCACAGAGCGAGGGGTTAATAACTTAGGTTAAGTGATAGGTTCGGCAATATTAGTTAGATCGAGAGCAAACAGAGTAAACAGGTTGCTGTGATGTAATAATAGTATTAAATAGGATGAGGGGGCTTTAAGGGTAAACAGGTGTGGTTATGGGAATAGGCTGTCTAAATAACACAGAAGTGTAGGATGCAAAAAGCTTGAGGACACTAGGTGAATATAATCATTTAACTGCTATTGTAATGCGGTTTTGGCATAGGTGGGCAATGGATGAACTATAAATAAAGGAAAATAATGCGTAATTTAATGAAGAAAATACTGACCTCAACACTTGTGATGGTAGTTGTGGCCGCTTGTATTGCTGTTTGGTGGTTATTTTTTCGTGTAACGCCTTTGCCAGAGGGGCTTGTTCAAGCGAATGGCCGTATCGAAGGTGATCATTACACGGTAGCTGGCAAGGTAGCGGGCAAAATTACTGAGCTGAAAGCCCGTGAGGGTGATGAGGTTAAGAAAGGGCAAGTTCTTGCTAAACTAGATGATGCCCAAATCAATGCAAAAGTATTACAAGCCCAAAAAGGACTTGATGTGACTGAAGCCTTATGCCGGGCGGCTGAGGTATCTGAAAAACAAAGCAGGCATGATCAAGCTCGCTTACAAAGCCTGCAACATAAAAATTCAGCGAGTAAGCAAGAGGCCGAGCAGGCAACGTCAGTATGGAAAGTTGCTAAGGAAAAACTGGCTGCAGCAAAGGCGCAATGCGGGGTCTCCACAGCAACACTCCAGGAGGTGCTCAGTTTAAAGGATGATCTAACAATTCATGCCCCTGCAAAAGGAATAATTACGACCCGAATTGTCGATGAAGGTGAGATTGTGGCGGCAGGTAGCCCATTGTTTGATATTGTTGATCTTGACCGGCTTTACCTGAAAGTTTACGTGCCTGAAAAACAGATTGGGAAGGTACGTTTAGGCTTACCAGCTCGTATTTATACCGATGCCTTTCCTGACAAACCTTTTTTCGCAACCGTGCGCTATATCGCCTCCCGCGCTGAATTTACCCCCAAAGAGGTACAAACACCTGATGAGCGCGTTAAGTTGGTCTATGCAGTTAAGCTGTATTTGACAGAGAATCCGGGCCATAAATTAACCCCCGGGCTACCCGCAGATGCAGTGATTCGGTGGAAAGAAGGTATCGAGTGGGAGAAGCCGCATTGGTAACACCCGACCAATCTGATTGGGTTGTTAATGTTCAAAATTTCCATAAGCGCTACCGTAAACAGATCGCAGTGGAAGGGGTTAGTTTTGCCATTCAAAAGGGTGAAATTTACGGTTTAATTGGCCCTGATGGGGCGGGTAAAAGCTCACTGATGAAAGCAATTTCCGGAATACTGACCTACGACAGTGGTAGCGTTGAGGTTTTTGGTACGTTGATTTCTTCGGAAGTGAGTGCTGAATCAGTGAAAGGGCGAATTGGGTTTATGCCGCAGGGTTTGGGGCAAAACCTTTATGGAGAATTATCGGTAGAAGAAAATATCGATTTTTTTGCTCAACTTCGAGAGGTATCCCCCGAACAGCTGATTAGCCGAAAGCGTAAGTTATTGGCCATGACCCGACTAGATAAATTTACTGACCGCCCCATGAAATTATTATCTGGGGGAATGAAACAAAAACTGGGGTTAGTCTGTACCTTAATTCATGAACCTGAGCTTATTATTTTAGATGAGCCGACAACAGGCGTTGACCCCGTTTCTCGACGCGATTTCTGGGCTATTTTGACGGCATTATTACGGGAGCAGAATATTGCTGCTTTGGTGTCCACCGCCTATATGGATGAAGCGACCCGATTCCAACAGCTTTCCTTAATGTACGCGGGCAAAGTGATTGCCGCTGGTGAGCCGAGTCAAATTATTGCTAACGTTCCAGGCACGCTGGTGGAGCTAGTGGCACACCCTCAAGCCGCTGCTTTGTCACAACTCAAGCCTATATTCCAACAGGTTGAAGCCGTGGGTGCATTACTGCGGGTGTTTGCTGAAGGGCGCGAAGAAGCCGCAGCGATCAAGCAGATAACGTCTTTGTTATCAGATCAAGAGCTTAGTTCGATACATGCCTCAAAACCTGAGATGGAGGATGCATTTATTGCCTTGTTGAATCAGGCTCATTTGACAGAGAGTGATACAGCGCCAGCAATTAACACCCATAAAGAAAGTGAAGTAGACGCATCGAAGAAAGACGAATTAGCCATTGAAGCAGACAATCTATGCCGTGATTTTGGTAATTTCAGGGCAGTCGATCACGTTAGTTTTCAAGTTAAACAGGGTGAGATTTTTGGCCTTCTCGGTGCTAATGGTGCGGGTAAATCAACGGTTTTTAAAATGTTAACGGGCATCCTGCGACCGACCGGTGGGGAAGGTAAGGTGGCTGGTCAAGATATGCTGCGCGCGACCCAGGCTATTAAAGAGCGTATTGGTTATATGTCTCAGGCATTTTCGCTCTATCAGGATATGACTGTACTCGAAAACATTCGCCTCTATGCGCGTATTTATGCGGTACCTCGTCAGCAGTTAAAGCAGCGAGTCGATTGGGTGATTGCAACAGCCGGATTACAAGGTGTTGAGACACGTTTGGCTGGTGCATTGCCGATGGGGATTCGCCAAAGGTTAGCCTTAGGCTGTGCCTTGGTACACAAGCCGACAGTATTGTTTTTGGATGAGCCAACTTCAGGTGTTGATCCACTAGGGCGGCGACGTTTTTGGGATATTTTGATACAAATGGCGCGCGTTGAACAGGTGGCTATTCTCGTTACCACACATTATATGAGTGAGGCAGAACACTGTGACCATTTAGCGCTGATGTATGCAGGGCGTATCATTGCCGATGCAACACCGGCGCAGATGAAAAAGGCTTTAGTTGAAGCCGCCGGGGAGCTTTTAGAAATTAGCACAGATAAGCCCCTATTAGCCCTTAAGTTAATTGAACAGGCCGGCTATGAACAAGCGGCTCTATTTGGTAAAAAAATTCACTTGCTTGCTAAAGCGCCTCAGTTAGTACGCCAACAGATTGAACCCTTATTAACGGCAAATCAGGTTGTTTTGCACTCAATAGCGCCCCATCCACCCAGCTTAGAAGATGTCTTTGTCCACCAAGTGATGACGCACGAAAGTGAAGCGGAGCAACCATGAAGATTAACCGGGTTAAGACATTGGCTGTTAAAGAATGGCGGGAGATTCTGCGCGACAGGCTGTTTCTCTCGCTTGCGTTTGTTGTACCCATTTCAATGATGTTGGTTTTTGGTTACGGTATTAAGATGGATGTTGAAAACATTCCTTTTGCCGTTCTTGATCAAGACCGTTCGGCCATGAGCCGTGATTACCTCCACCAATTTATCGATTCTCGCTATTTTGATTATCAAGGCGATGTTGAAAATGAGGACGAGATCGATAATTTAATCGCGGGCAGTAAAATTCGTTTTGCGATTATCGTACCACCAAAGTTTCAGGAAACCTTATTGTCTGGGCGGCCTATCGCGGTTCAATCACTCATTGATGGCACCTTTCCATTTCGTACATCGACCAGTAAAGGGTATGTGGCCGCCATCAATAATGCCTTCAACACCCAATTACTCACCGCGTATATCAGCCAAAAAATGGGTGTAACAGCTGAACAAGCTGCCGCATTCATGAGCCCTATAAAAATTCAACTACGCTATTTGTACAATCAGGAACTCAGGAGTATTTGGTCCATCGCCCCAGCCATGATGATGTTTATTCTCTTGATGACACCGCCATTCTTAACCGCATTAGGGATTGTCAGGGAAAAAGAGAACGGATCAATTTACAATATTTATTCATCAACCGTCACCCGTGGTGAATTTTTAATGGGTAAGTTATTCCCTTATGTGGTCATTTCCTGCATTAATGTGGTGATTCTCTGGCTGATAGCGATCTTTGCGTTTGGTGCGCCGTTTAAAGGTGATCCTGTTTTTTTCTTTATCGCCTCTGTTATTTACGTGACCTGCACAACCGGTATTGGCTTGCTGGTTTCTCTCTTCTCAAAAACGCAGGTATCGGCAATGATGCTGACCGTGGTTGTGACCATTGTGCCCGCGGTGCTTTATTCTGGACTATTGGTTCCCATTGCCTCAATGGATGCCGCTTCGCAATTTGAAGCACACCTATTTCCCGCGATGTACTACACCGATATTGCGCTTGGGAGCTTCCTTAAAGGTATTGGAGTGGAGGAGCTATGGACACGTGTTGCTGCCTTGCTGCTTTATACGATTATCCTGTGGGTGATCTCTTACAACCTTTTTCATAAACGGGTGAAAGCATGAGGTTGCTAGCACGAATAACCGAAGGAAAAAGCTACCATTGGTGGATAAGAATGATGGCCATGACCGGCAAAGAACTCTTACAACTTGGGCGTGATACCGTCTTGGTTTGTGCGGTTCTTTATTTGTTTACCTTAGATATTATGATGGCCGGTGGGGTTAAGATGGACCTTAACCAAGGTGCGGTTTTTGTGCATGATTCAGACCATAGCATGGCGTCTCGTGAGCTTATTTATCGCTTTCAACCACCCTATTTTAAGCTGTCGGGTGAAATTCTTAATGAGAAGGAGGGGATTCGGTTATTAGATCAAGGTGAAGCCCTGGTCGTACTGGATATTCCCCCTAAGTTTCAGCAAGACCTACTACAAGGAAAACCGACGGCTGTACAAGTACAAGTTGGTGCTAGTAATACCGTGCTGGGCACCTTAGCGGCTAGTTACAGCGCGCAAATTATTGGTCAATATGGGTTTGATGTGGCACTACAACGAATGGGCTTAACAGGCGAGGGTTTGGAAAGGGTACCGATGCTTGATGACCGACACCGTGTTTGGTACAACCCCAACCAGAAAGATGCCTGGTTTATGTCCATTTCAGAACTCCTAACGGTTATTACTATCTTGGCAATGATGCTGCCTGCCGCCGCCGCGGTACGAGAAAAAGAGCGAGGAACCATTGAACAGCTATTGGTTTCTCCGCTAACACCCATGCAAATAATGCTGTCGAAAGTGATCTCGATGACATTGGTTATTTTAATAGGCACCGCAGTGAGTGTTGGATTCGTTCTTTATGGCTTCTTTGAGATTCCAATAAAAGGCAGTCTGCCACTGTTTTTTTTAGTGACGGCACTCTATACCTTTGCAATGTCAGGGTTAGGGCTTTTTATCTCAACCATAAGCCGGAATTTAGCGCAGGCTGCTATGTTAGTCATTATGATTATGATGCCCATTATTCTGTTGTCCGGTGCTTGGACACCACCAGAAGCTATGCCGGATGGCATTCGCCAAGCCATGTACCTTTCTCCTCTGTATTACTACATTGAAATGGCCTATGGCATATTGCTCAAAGGCGCGGGATTGGCTGTTTTATGGGATTCATTACTGGGGCTTACCTTGCTAGGAAGCGTGATGTTTATGTTTGGTGTTGGGCGTTTCAAACGGCAGTTTGAGTAACGACAATGAAAAGCAGGAATATTCTATAGGCTGAGAGCCCCAGTTTTTATGGGACAAGTTGTTTAAATGCCTGATGATTTATCGCATCATTACCTTATCAAAGACGATGCTCCCTATGCCAGAGCAACGACCTTAGGGGTAAGCGTTTAAGCCTTTAATATAGACAGGCGCTGCATTTGTAATTAACGTGTAGGTTTTTATATGGAAGGGTGATATGCAGCAAAACAAACTGATCGCAAAGCAGTTAACAAAGCAAATTCACGCTGATCAACTAAACTTTGATCCCGTTGCCGAAGCGCCCGATTTTAATCAACTGTTAGGGCAACCAAGAGCAACTCGCGCACTTGAGTTCGGTATCAGTATTAATGAGGTGGGCTACAACCTCTATGTAGCAGGTGATGCTGGCACAGGGCGAACTCAATATATTATCAACTACCTAACGCCAATCGCAACCTGTGGTAACACGCCTGATGACTGGTTGTATGTTAATAATTTTGAAAACCCTGTAGAGCCACACTGCATTAGTCTCCCAGAGCAGCGTGGGAAAAAATTACAAGAAGACATTGATTCATTAATTGAATCACTTTTAGTAACGTTTCCATCGGTTTTTGAGCTCCCGTCATTTTTACAGAAGAAGAATGCAATCCAACGGCTTTATGATGAGGCCTATGAAAAAGCAATCGCTATTATTGAGCGTTCGGCTGCTTCCAAAAAGATTGCCCTTTTTCGTGAAAATAGTTCTATTACTTTTACGCCCATTATTAAAGGGGAAATAGCGGATGAAACGGCTTTTGCTCAAATGGTTGGAACAGAAAGGGATGTGTTCCACCAGCACGTTATTCAACTCGAAAATCAACTTAATAATGTTTTATTAGAGCTTCCACAGTGGCAACGAGACTTGAATGAAAAGCTACGGTTGCTGATTCAGCAAACCATTAGTCAGTCATTAAAACCATTATTTGATAACCTGCATCAAACGTATCAAGGGGATGCTGGGGTGCTTCTTTATCTGGCACAAATTATGAAGCACTTGCCAAAAATTATTAGTGAGAACTTTGCAAGTTCAAGTGAAGACGAATCTAATAAACAAATTGCTGGGAAGAGACAGCTGCTAGCGGAATTATATAGGCCTAATTTATTGGTACGTTCAGGTGTTGAGTCTGGTCTGCCGATTGTGTGTGAGTCTAACCCCAGTTATGCAAATTTATTTGGACAAATTAACGCCTCTCCAGAGAAAGAGGCTTCAATAATTGATTTTCAAAATATCGTGGCAGGAGCCTTACACCGTGCGAACGGGGGTTACTTGCTACTCGATATTGAAAAAGTTATCAATGAGCCTCAAGTATGGGGGGCGCTGAAACGTGCGTTACGTGAAGGTAAAATTAGCACAGAAATTTCGTCTAATGAAGTAGCGCTAGGTCATCTTTTTAGCCTAAAACCAGAGCCTGTTCCACTTAATGTAAAACTAATATTAATTGGGCCACATGATGTCTATTACGCTTTGGCAGAACTTGACCGTGAGTTTGGTGAGCTTTTTCAGGTGTTTGTTGATTTCAGTACAGACTTTGAAGTAAACCAAGAAAACCTCCAACAGTTTGCTTATTTTATTCACTCAAAAGCGGCAAATTTGAATCTTGCTGAACTTACTCCTGAAGCCATAGCGTTGATGGCTGAATATGGCTGCCGCCTTGCCGAGCACCAACATAAAATTTCTTCACAGATTGACCTGATAATGGAGGTTATAGTAGAGGCTAACCATCAAAGAGGGCTTTGTAATCACGAGAAAATTGAAGTTGAGCATCTCCAGCAAACGTTTGAGGCGCGTCAGTATAGAAATGCCCGCTTACGGGACCGTACGTTAGAAGATGTGGTATCCGGAGTCATGCAGATATCAACCAGTGGTAATGCAGTTGGGCAGGTAAATGGCTTGTCAATTATTCAAGTGGGCGAGACTCGCTTTGGTAGTCCAATGCGTATAACAGCCACCGCTCACCCAGGAACGGCTGGAGTTGTGGATATTGAACGTGAAGTAAAGTTAGGGATGGCAGTGCATTCAAAAGGTGTTTTGTTATTATCGGGATACCTGTGTGGGCGATATGCTAAGGAATTTCCTCTTGCGATTACAGCTCATATTGCCATTGAGCAATCTTATGGCTTTATCGATGGTGATAGCGCGTCGCTGGCTGAATTATGTGCACTATTATCTGCGTTAGTTAATGTTTCGCTTCGTCAAGATATTGCAGTAACAGGCTCTGTTAGCCAGCTGGGCGAGGTGCAGTCAGTGGGTGGAGTAAACGAGAAGATTGAGGGTTTTTTTGATATCTGTAAAGCCCGAGGGTTGACAGGCTCTCAAGGTGTCATTATTCCTGCAAGTAATCAGGTTAATTTAATGCTTTCGAATGAGGTTGTCGAGGCTGTTAGTAATGGGCGATTTGCAGTTTATACGGTCAAGTCAGTTGATGAGGCAATGAGGTTGTTAACTGGGGAAGATATTGGAGCAAATCTCCCCGATGGGGAATTTCCTGTAGGCTCCATCAACCATAAAATTATTAATCAACTTAGGAATTTTGCAGAACTGACGACAAGAGCGCGATTAACGTAGAAAAAAATAGGCCATACATGCTTTCATAATGCTTCTCGTTCTTAACCAAATCTTTGTCTAAATGTGGTTTAAGGAGGGTTAATAATCATCATGCTTATTTAAAAGTGAATTCGTATATGAAATTTTAAAAAAAACTTAAGGTTTTTATCTTTTTATTGCTTATAAGTCGGTGTTAAAAGCAGGCTTGGGCTAACATTAGAGTGTGAGGGCGGTACAAAGTAAAACCAATAATTGATGTAAATAAGCTTAAGAGCATCTTTTATACCATCACCGTCAAAGAACTAGTAACGAAGTTATTAGCCCAATCATTAATAATCGGTTAATAATATGTTATCAAATGAAGATTATTTAGGAGAATAAAGCATGTTGGATGAGTTTATAAAAAGGGAGTCGGCTAGTGGAGTGCTGTTAATTTTTGCAACCTTTTTAGCTCTTTTATTTAGTAATAGCTTTATGTCACCTGTGTATGAGTATTTTTTACATATACCTGTTGAAATTCGCATTGGCCCGTTAGAACTTGATAAGTCACTTTCTCATTGGGTGAGTGATGGTTTAATGGCTATTTTCTTTTTATTGATAGGGCTTGAGGTCAAGCGTGAAATAATAGAAGGGCATTTGTCATCCATAAAACAAGTCGCGTTACCCGGGTTTGCTGCGGTTGGTGGAATGGTTATTCCGGCCATTATTTATTACTTTTTTAATAAAGATAACCCTGTAGCTATAGATGGTTGGGCTATACCAACGGCAACAGATATCGCTTTTGCGTTAGGTATCTTATCCTTATTAGGAAATCGTGTTCCTGTCTCGCTTAAGGTGTTTTTGATGGCGCTAGCTATTATTGATGATTTAGGTGCGATTATCATCATTGCTGTTTTTTATACCGCAGATTTATCTACCTTATCAATAACAGTAGCTGGAGCATCTTTGTTTGTTCTTGTTTGTTTAAACCTCTTAGGTGTGAGTAAGAAATCAGCCTATTTTCTTGTAGGTGCCGTTTTGTGGGTCAGCGTTCTAAAGTCAGGTGTTCATGCCACGTTAGCGGGCGTGGCACTTGCTTTTACTATTCCAATCACTGGAAAGGGTGAAAATAACCGTGTGTTTTCTCCCTTGAAAGAAATTGAACATGGGTTACATTTCTGGGTCGCTTTCCTTATTTTGCCTTTATTTGCGTTCGTTAACGCTGGGGTCAATGTGACGGATATATCGTTAGATCAAATGGCAGGTCCGGTACCGGTTGGCATCATGCTGGGTTTGTTTTTAGGTAAACAGTTGGGTGTGTTTGGGTTTAGTTGGTTAGCAATAAAGCTGAAATTAGCAGCTCTACCTGATGGAAGTAATTGGATGCAATTATATGGGGTTTCTATTTTGACCGGTATCGGTTTTACGATGAGCTTATTTATTGTATCTCTTGCATTTACAGATACTAGTCTCTTTCAATATACCGATAAACTGGCTATTTTATTGGGCTCGTTTGCATCTGGAATTGTTGGATACTTGATCCTTAAGTTATGCCGAAAACCTTCTACATTGTAGGGGTGTAGAGATGTCATCAGCCTATCTAGGAGATTTAATAATTTTGTTAGTGGCTGCGGTAGCCGTGGTGCCGGTATGCCAAGCGTTGAAACTAGGCGCTGTTCCGGGGTTTCTAATTGCAGGTTTGGCCGTTGGCCCATCAGGTTTGGGTTTGGTTAATAACCTAACTGAAATTAGCCACTTTGCTGAAATAGGCATCGCCTTTCTTTTATTTGTGATTGGGATAGAGCTTAAACCTTCACGGCTATGGCAAATGAAACGAATGGTTTTTGGTTTAGGTACCCTTCAGGTGCTGATAACGGGCCTAATCCTAGTCGGCGTTAGTTATTACGTTTTTGATGTACCATTAAAAGCTGCGGCTATTATTGGGCCAGCCTTAGCATTATCATCAACAGCCTTTGTTTTACAGCTGTTAAGTGAGCAACATTTGCTGAAGTCGACCTACGGTAGAACATCATTCTCAATTCTTCTTTTGCAAGACTTGGCTGTTGTGCCTTTATTAGCATTTGTCAGCCTTTTAGGGGTGTCAGAATTAAGTATTGGTGATGATATAGGTTTAGCTCTTTTAGAGTCTATGGCCATTCTGCTCTTGGTTATTTTATTTGGGCGTTATTTCTTACACCCTATTCTTCATAGAATAGCATTAACAAAAATTCCAGAAGTTTTTACAGCCTCAGCTATCTTGATTGTTATTGGGGTGTCGTTGATTGCAGAGGAAATTGGCTTATCAATGGCGATGGGAGCTTTTATAGCAGGCATGCTGATGTCTGATTCATCTTATAAGCATCAGGTTGTTTCTGAAATAAAACCCTTTAGAGGCCTGCTTTTAGGTTTGTTTTTTATGACCATGGGGATGTCATTAAACCTTAGTTTGCTAATTGAGCAACCGTTGCTTTCAGTGGGGATGGTGGCTTTACTTATCAGCATTAAAATATTGACCTTATTCCCGCTAGTCTATTTGTTTGGTTTAGGTAAAGGGAGGAGTTTAGCCGTGTCATTGCTCTTAGCTCAAAGTGGGGAGTTTGCACTGGTGCTGTTTTCCTTATCATTAGAGTCAGGAATTATAGAGCCTGCTATCCATCAACAACTTTTATTGCTTATCTTACTGAGCCTGCTAATGACGCCTTTATTAGCTGAATGGGCAAAGAAAGTAGTCATTAAGGATAAGGTTGGCCCCCTCACCTCACCTACGGTTATGCCTCAATCCACCCCTATAATATTGGCGGGTTTTGGTCGTGTTGGGCACAGAATAGGGGATATATTGACGTTAGCAGGGAAGCCATTTGTCGCTATTGATTTAGACGCAGAGATTGTAAAAAAGTCTCAAGCCGATAAACTCCCGGTGTACTACGGGGATGTTTGTAATAAAGATTTACTCGATTCAGTGGGCGTTGGGGACTCACGTTTAGTGATCGTAACGGTAAATAACCTCGAGACTTCAAAATTAATCGTTTCTTCTTTGCGGAAAACTAACCCAGATTTGGCCATTTACGTAAGAGGCGGAAATTCCTCAGAGTGTAGTCAATTACTCGAAGTAGGTGCGTCAGCAGTGGTTTCTGACACAATAGAAGCGAGTATTGAGTTAGCTAGAATGGGGTTAACTTCCTTAAAGATAGATGAAAAAGAAAGGAAAAATATTTTAGATAATTATGCTCATCATTATTATGAGCAAATAAAAAAGGTGATGAAGTAAACGCTTAACGTTTAGTCAAGAGGAACCAGCGTGTTTACCTACCCAAAAGTCTTTTTTATCTCCTCAAACTTTGCTGTAACGGCATGGACGTTACGAAAGCCCATTTCATGTAATCTTGCGGCGGCTAAAGATGCCCGCCCACCCGCTGCACAATGGATGAGAATGAGAGTTTCAGGGTTAGTGCAATGGTTTTGTACTTTCATTTCTAATAAGCCACGAGGAATGTTGATAGAGTGTTCTAGCTTTGCTTCGGCGGCCTCATGTGGCTCACGGACATCTAAAATAATGACGCTATCGGATAGGTTGGCAAGTTCTTTAGCCGCAACAACATCAATGCAATTGCATATTTGTTGGGCTTCAGCAATAAAGTCACTGGCGGATTTGATCATGATGGCACCCTTTTTAATAAGTAAGAGCCTTAATAGTAAACCGATGGCACAAAAAAAGCAGCCCGTAGGCTGCTTTTTAGGGTTACTTAAACGTAGAGTCTTAGTGTCCAGCGTCTGCGTGAGGAAGTTGGATGGTAATCCATTTCCATTCCGTTAGCGCATCAACATCTACTTCGATACCTTCTCTACCAAAACCACTGTCGCCTGTACCACCAAAAGGAACATGTGGTTCATCATATAAAGTCGGCGCATTGATATGAACCATGCCAGAATCAATGTTTTCGGCAAAATCTAGGGCTTTATTTAGGTCGTTAGTGATAATAGCTGAGCTAAGTCCATACGGCGTATCATTTGCCATGTCGAGCGCAGCATCATAATCTTTAACGGAGTAGACGGAAGTCACAGGGCCAAAAGTCTCTTCGTAGCAAACATCCATCTCTTCTGTAATACCGGTAAGAATTGTTGGTTCACATTTATTACCGTGCCAGTTACCGCCGGTTTCGATGGTAGCGCCATTTTCTACTGCATTCTCAATATGACGGCGTACACGGTCACGTTGGCGTTGAGAAATGATAGGGCCAAGAATGGTAGACATTTCACGTAAGTCTCCCATAGAAAGTTGGCTTGCGGCTTGTTTATAAGCAGCGATGAATTGATCATAAATGCCTTCTTCAACAATGATACGACTGGAGGCCATACAGGCTTGACCTTGGTATAAGAACATACCGAAAATAGCTGTTTTGACCGCTAGCCCAAGATCGGCATCTTCTAAGATAACTAAAGGACTTTTGCCACCGAGTTCTAATACAGCATGCTTCATTGAGCGGCCGCAAATTTCACCAATATGTTTACCGACACGGCTAGAGCCAGTGAACATAACAGTTTTGACTAAAGGATGGCTGTTTAAGGTATCACCTACATCAACACCAAAGCCAGATACAACATTGACAGAGCCCGCAGGGAAGCCTGCTTCATGTAAAAGTTGAGCAAATCGGAAAGACAGTGTTGGTGCTTCCTCTGATGAAAGTAGCACAACGGTGTTACCCGTTGCCAATGGCGATGCGACTAACTTTGCTGCTTTAATCAACGGTACGTTAAACGGTGTGATGGCAGCAACAACGCCTAAAGGCTTACGCACGCTCATGCTTAGTCGGCCTGGTGTGTCAGATGGCATGGTTTGCCCTGTAACACGGCGAGCAACGCCTGCAGCAGCACGTAAATGAGTAATAGCATAGCCAATTTCAAAATTTGCTTTGTTCATTGGGGAGCCGATTTCATCAATTAATATATCAGCAAACTCTGCGCGATCTCTTTCCATCAAATCAGCGGCTTTACACAGCATTGTTTCAATATCTTTTGCTAATGTTTTGCTGTAGGTTTTAAAGCAGTTATGCGCGGCTTCAACAGCCTTGTTAATATCGGCATCATTTGACTCAGCTGCTTGACAGTAAACTGAGTCGTCAAGTGGGTTAAGTACATCAAAGTACTTTCCACTGTCTGGTTGAGTATGTTCGCCGTTTATCCAAAGTTCATGTTTGGTTGTCATTTTTTGTCCTTTAATAATTTTTTTGGTTAATGTTTAAATTGATAAGATCAAAGCTAGTGTGCTTGATCGTAACCAGGCATTTGAATCGTAATCCATTTCCATTGTGTAAGCGCGTCAATATCTATATCGACTCCTTCACGTCCAAAACCACTGTCACCAATGCCGCCGAAAGGCACATGAGGTTCATCATAAACACTCGGTGCATTGATGTGGATCATGCCGGTTTCTACCTCATGAGCCAGCGATAAGGCCTTGTTAAGGTCGTTGGTGTGAATAGCGCCGCTTAGGCCATAATGCGTGTCATTTGCGAGCGCTAGCGCTTCCTCTGCGCTATCTACTGAGTAAATTGAGGTGACGGGACCAAACGTTTCTTGGCGGCACACGGTCATATCCTCGGTCACGTTGGTAAGAATGGTTGGCTGACAACGGTTGCCTTCCCACTCCCCACCGGTAACAAGCGTTGCACCTTTTGCAACAGCATCTTCAATGTGTGAGCGCACTCGGTTACGTTGGCGAGGTGAAATAATGGGTCCTAAGATGGTCGACATCTCATGTAAGTCTCCCATTGATAATTGTTTTGCTGCGGCGCTATACATTTCAATAAATTGATCGTAAATAGGCGCTTCTACAATAATTCGGCTGGAGGCAATACAGGCTTGCCCTTGATAGAAAAACATACCGATAATGGCATTTTGTACCGCCAATCCAAGGTCAGCATCAGCTAACACGATATAAGGGCTTTTTCCACCAAGCTCAAGTACGCAAGGTTTCATATTTCGACCACAAATCTCACTAATGTGTTTGCCAACCACACTGGAGCCAGTGAACATAACCGCTTTTACTAAAGGGTGGCCAGTAAGGAAATCACCGACATCAACACCAAAGCCAGACACGACATTTAAACTACCGGCAGGAAAGCCAGCTTCTTCGATAAGCTTTGCGAAACGGAAGGAGACAGCCGGTGCCTCTTCTGATGTTAGCAAGACAACGGTATTGCCAGTTGCTAAAGGCGAGGCAACTAACTTTGCCGCTTTTAACAAGGGCACGTTAAACGGTGTAATAGCGGCGACAACACCTAAGGGTTTACGTACACTCATGCTTAAACGCCCTGGTGTGTCTGAAGGCATGGTTTGTCCGGTAATACGACGCGCGCTTCCGGCAGCAGCGCGGAGCTGGCCAATTGTTTGTGTGACTTCAAATTGTGCTTTGTTCATCGGTGAACCGACTTCATCAATGAGGATTTCAAGAAACTCATCACGGTCTCTTTCGAGCAAGTCGGCTGCTTTCATAAGCATCGCTTCACGGTCTTTTGCTAAACACTTGCGATAGCTTTGAAAGCAAGCATGTGCTGCATCAACTGCCTTATTAATATCGGTTTCATTAGATTCAGCAGCTTTGCAAAAAAGGCTGTCATCTATCGGGTTAAGCACGTCAAAATATTTTCCAGAAGCTGGTTTTGTGTGTGCGCCGTTTATCCAAAGTTCGTGAGTTTTAATCATAAGAAATACCTAATATTTGAAGTTATAAAAGAGCTTTAAAATAAGAAAGCTTAATGGGGTAAGGCACACTGAATAATTAAGAGTAACGTTTCACTTAATTATTCAGCAGTGACTTTTGATGTACGTATTATCCAAAGACAGACTTAGGGTCGAGTGCTTTCTTAACACGGGTTTTTAGTGTTTTGAGCCCATCTAGGCTGACAGCATCAACGGCTTCTTGCATATCCGCATCCACTAGGCAGGTAGGGTAGCCCTGAGCTGAAAAATCTTCGATCAGCTGTTTAGTCAGTTGACGGGCCTGTGCTAGTTTATCAGCATCTCCAGTAGGGTAGAGGACTTGAAGTTGAGTCATCATGGTGCGCCAAGTCAGAGCAAACTGGCTAATGACGTTTAGCCCCGCTGGGTTGTTAACGTCTTGTAACAATGATTGCATCTTGACTGCATCGTCACCGTCAATTGGGCTAGCAAAGTGTACATTGATGGATGAGTAAGCGGATAAATTCGAGTTAATTGTATTGAATTTTCCATCCATTTTCATTTCACGCTGAGCCCATACAGGGTTGCTCGCAGTGGCATCTTGGGTAATAAATTTAGCGCCTTCAATTTGGCTAAAGGCACCATTAATGGCTTGCCATAAGAAATCTACATTAGCAGGCATGTTATATAAAGCGCCATACATATTCCAAGTGCCTAGTTGGTGCTTTTTAGCTGCGTCATCATTGCTGCCAATGTTATCTAGCGCTTCATTAGAAAATTGCATTGCATCAGATTGTGCTGAAGCAACAGTAACCGTATTAGCAACCAGCATATTGATTTTCATGCCACGCATGATTTCAACAGCTTGGTTCATGGCTGCCTCATTAGGTAGTTGAATTGCAAACGGTTTATAAGCCGGTGCTTTGGGCATAAGCCAAATGCCTACTTTAGTAATAATACCTAAGCTAGACTGTGTAAAGGTACCATCAATATAGGGACCAAAACCGTATTTAAATAACTGCCATGACTCACTATCTGGCATTGCACCCATGCCAGTACGTATTAAGCGACCATTGGCAAGCATTACTTCCATGCCACATTGCATCATTAAATGGTCACCATAGGGTGTGTAACCATAACTTCTATTGCTAATACCACCTGAAACAGATTGAGTGGAGTTCTTGTCAAAATCAACAACAAATGGGATGTTATTAGTTTCTAAGTAGTCGTTTAACTGGGCATAGCTAACACCGGGTTCAATAAGCGCATAGGCTGCTTTGGTGTTTACTTCAATAATGCTATTAAGCTTTTTAAGATCAATAACAACAATGGCACCCTTTGCAGGAATAGGCGCTGTGTTGATTTCTCCAGGGCTTAATAAGTTAAACAGTGAATAGCTTTCATCAGTTGAGGAGACGAGTAGTTTTTGCAGTTCATCAAGGTTACTAGGTGTTACTACTGCAATAACGTCACGATCTGAGTTGTTAATACGGTCTGTGAGAAATTGATATTCTACAGGTTGATCTGAAAGGCTAATGACATTGTTAGCACCTAGCAAGGTACCAAGGTTTTCTATAATTTTTTTCATGGTCTACAAACCTATTTGTATTGCGCCGGAGGCATAATGACTGGATACGGTTTCTCAGGGTCTACTCTGAAAAATGCTTCGCGTGTGTCGTAATCTATGGAAATAGCAGGTTCACTATCACGCCATGTGAATTCACAGGCATTGCAATGAAAGATCGTCCAAACGAGTTCGCCTTGAGCGTTGAGGCCTTTATGTTCTACTCGTATCTTTTCTTCGGCTGCTTGACAGCGTGGGCAGGTGCTCATGAGTTAACTCCATTTTGTAACAATTGAATAACCTTGGCTATTTCATCAATTTCTGGGCCAGCGGGTGGGGTAACAATTTTTGAGTCGGAACCCAATTTATCTGGTGGCATAAAGCTTGTTGCATCAATAATTAAGCGATGCCCTTTACCCGCAACTTCTGCGCCAGGGTCAATAGGAATCAGCGGCATATTAGGGATAACAATTGTGTCATCAGCACGGGTACGAGTTGATAATGCCCACATAACTTCATTAAGATCGAAAGGATCAACGTCATCATCGACCATAATTAAGTTTTTAAGGTACATGGTGCCATGAGGCGTGCCAAGTGCTCGCATAGCCACTGATTTTGCAAAGCCAGCAAATCGGTTCTTAACTGAAATAACACCGGTAAGGCCATGTTGATATAAGGCATTAACAGCGACGACCTCAGGGAAATCTTTTATAAGCTGTGCATATATTGGTGCAGAGGTGTTGAGTCCAATTAATGTGTCGTGCTCAGTCCAACCGCGTCCAATATAAATATTTTCAAAGATGGGGTCATTACGATGTGAAATAGCCGTGACTTTAAACCTAGGAATTTTCCTAACACCGCTATAACTGCCAGGGAATTCACCAAAAGGCCCTTCAAATGTGCGTACACCATTCATCAGTTCTGCTTCAATAATCATTTCAGAATCGGCTAGGATATCCATGCCATTGCCTGATTTTGTGAGGCGAAGAGGGCTGCCCATCATTTGTGAAGCATAAGCAAACTCCGACTCCTCATAACCAACAGGTGTTGCCGCAAACATGCACATAGCTGGGTGATTGCCGAGCATCACAGAGATTTTTAACGGTACGCCTTCTTGCTCAGCTGCCATAATATGGCGACCCATATCATGGGCAGGAATAGACAGTAAGGTAAACTCACCGGGTGCTTGCACTTGAATGCGATAAATACCGACATTTTGTTTGCCGAAGTTATCCGGGTCGCGTGGATCACGGCTAACAACATTTGCCTTACCTATGTAAAAGCCACCGTCATATTCATTGATGCGATAGAGCGGTAATAAATCGTATAGATTGAAGTTATCGGTGAGACGATTTTCATTGACTGGGGCTGCCTCTGGTTCGATAAAATCAAGCAGTGGTTTATCATCCCCCCAACGCGAAATAATGTCGTAAAACAATTCTTTAATGGTGGTGCCTTTAGGGTGCCCCAATAAGAGTGCTAAATTGGTGAAGCTACCATGGACACCTAGTACCAGTTTTTTGCCAGGATAGCCGGCGATATTGTTAAAAATAACGGCAGGACCATTCATTGAGTCACGACCGGCTGCAACAGCAATATTGCGAACGTCTGGCTCAGGCATGATTTCATTGGTCCAAGTGATACATTGGCCGTTTTCTTCTAGAAACTCTATAAAATCACGTAAGCTACCAATACGTTCACCAACAGCTCTGGCCGTGGCGGATAAGGGTTTTTTATCGGTACTCATTATTTAGTTTCCTCAGGTGTGTATGCTTTAGCGCTATCGACAATGTAGTTTGCTAAATTATCCAGTTCGGCATTATTAATATCCGTTGGACGGAAAGGAGGCATCTCTAGTAGACCATCCCTAACGATATATTTGATGTAGTCAGGCACTAAGTCTTTACGTTGCATGATTACGGCTAAATCTTTGCCACGTACCAGAGCAAGTTGTTTTGTTGCCGCATGTGCATTACCAGGGTCATGGCAACCAGCGCAGTGTAGAGCGAAAATAACCTTCCCAGAGCGGTTGCTCGGTACATAACTTGAGGTTGACTCTGCTGATGCTTCGGGCACCATGGTAGTCGCTTTTTCAGCGGATGATTCTGGACTAGTTTCCGGTTCTGTAGCCTGTTGCTCGCAAGCAGTGAGGAATAACAGGCTGGCGAAAATTAAAAGATGCTTGTTCATGAGTTACCTCTTAAGTTTTTTGGCCAAATACCCTGTTTCCCAGGGGAGAGAATACCATTTGGATCCAATTCGTCTTTTAGCGCGTGATGAGTATCCCAAAGCGCGTTGTCATTCCAAGAAAAGGTGCCGGCTATTTGATCCATAAAGGATAAATGTGTCCGGTATTCGCCATAACCTAGGGCTGCGGCATCATCAACTAAGATGGCAAATAAGTCATGTGCCCGTTTCTTTTCTTCAGCGCTCATACGGTCAAACATGAGCATAAATATATGATGTTGATCCCTCCAGCCAATTAAAAATTCGCCAATGTAATCAAAACCATACTCGTGAGACCTTTTCCTAATCATTTCGTATTGCCTCATGGCCGACTTGCCATCAGCAGCTGAGATAGGAGAGAAGTTGATGTGGCCACCACCACCGATCCAGTTAAGTAAGCTGAATTCAGTCATATTAGGGGTGCCTTTCATTAGCTTAACGCGATAATCCCAGCCAGGGTCACCTTTTCTGGTGTCGTCATAATGAAATTTTGCACCTGGAATACTACCAAATGTATCTCTGATAACATCCATATTATTTTTCATCATCGGGCCTGGGCCGTATACAGCGCCGTAGTAATTCCATATGCCCAAATCGAGATCTTTAGCCATTTTCTTGCGGTGGCTATCTGGCATAGGGCCTTTCCCCGTATAGTATTGACTACGGCTAACAGACATCGCAGATTCCCATAGTAAATCAACCGTCATCGGGGCGTTATGAATAACTTGGTTGACCCGAAGCGGTAACGAGAGATCGGTCACCGTTTCAAGATCGTGCTCATTTTCCAAGGTAATCATAAACGGTGTGTAGCCAGGAGGTTCAGGCATTAACCAAATGCCCATACGGGTAATGACACCAAAGTTAGATTGGGTAAATAGACCGTCAATGGCAGCGCCTTGACCATATTTATACAAGCCACCTGTTTTGCTGTTTGCTGTGGTATCCATGCCTGTTTCAACAATGGTGCCATCGGCAAGAACGACTTGCATACCACATTGCATTAAGAGGTGGTCACCGTAGGGTGTGTAACCAGCGCCATGTTCGGATGTGTTGCCGACAATGCCGCCCCAAGCGGGTGCTGCGCAATCGATCCAAAGTTTTAAACCTTTTTCTTGAATGTAGTTATATAAGTCGTAGTAACTCACGCCGGGTTCAACAATGGCGTAACCATGCTTTTCATTCACCTCAAGAATTTTATTCATGAGTTTTAAATCAAGGACAATATAACCAGGCTTGCGCGGAGCAGGACCACCATAAGCAAAGTTCTTACCCGTTGAAATAGTCCAAACAGGAATTTTATAATTATTGACGATAGCTAGAATTTTTTGAATTTGCTCAACATTTTGAGGCGCTACGGCCGCAGATGGTGCAAAATCAGCATCGTCAGTTGTGTTGTATGGGTCACGGTAGCTTCGTAGTTCTTTTACGTCGTCTAAGTAAACATAGTCTTTGCCAACGACTTTTTCGATCTCGGCTACTGCCGCATTAAGCTGACCTAAAGTGATACCTTGTGGGAGTGGTTTAGTCATGTTTATTCCAGAATTAAATATGTTTATTTGAGCTGAGAGACCAAGAAACTAAAAAGTCATGCTGGTCGGTATTAGCTAAGGTGATTTGTGTTTTTTTCGTGACGAGTTGTGAATTTCCTCGTGGTAAAACGCGCATATGGTTAGCGAGCCATTGAGGCCATTGGTCCTTTGCATTTTTAAGCGATGATGTAATGAGCTCTGCAGAGTCTTTTGAGCTAGATACTTCGTGCGTTAACGTGTTTCCAGAATAATGATGGGTGGCCGAATATTGGGTATAAAACCCAAAATCTTTTGCGATCTGTTCAAGTGCAAAAAAATCTGAATCTCTAGTTAAACCTGACACTTGACCCCTTGGTGATTCTTTGCAAAATTCTCTAAGTAGCTCAAAGTGTTGGCCAATATCTAAATCGATATTAGACTTACGCTCGGCAACATTGGAAATAAAGTGCTTTGAATTGAGTGAATGCTCATCAGCAAACACCAGTAAGGGTATCTCTTCGGAGCCGGTTAAGACGTGTTGAAGCGCTTGAGATGGGGTGGCTAATAAGGCAACGTTAGTGGCCAATGCGGATTTGATAAATGTGCGTCTGCTTAACATAAGTTCCTCTTTGCAGTGTAATTAAGGTGCTGGGTGATTATTATTTTGAAAGGCCCTGCCAGCGTCTGACATAATTTGCATTAGATATATCTAATGTGTCCAGTATTCTTCCAACAGTATGATTAACAATATCGTCAATCGTTTTTGGTTGGGTGTAAAAAGCGGGGACGGGTGGCGCGATGATGGCGCCCATTTCAGATAAGGTGGTCATGTTTCTTAAATGAACAAGGTTTAATGGTGTTTCGCGCACCATTAGTATAAGTTTGCGGCGCTCCTTTAAAATAACGTCGGCTGCTCGTGATACCAAGTTGTCGGCTATGCCGTTTGCGATAGAGCCCAGTGTTTTCATGGAACAAGGCGCAATGACCATGCCGTGAGTAATAAACGAACCACTTGAAAGAGTTGCGCCAATGTCTTTAGGGTTATGAACAACATCTGCAAGAGACTCTATGGCTTGCTTATTTATACCGATTTCATGCTTTGCCGTTAAGGCGCCTGCGCTTGATAGAATAAGGTGGCTTTCCACGTCATCAACTGTTTGCAGGATTTCAAGTAAGCGGGTACCGTATATAGACCCCGTTGCGCCAGTGATGGCAACAATAATTTTTTTCTTCATGGTGTTTTATTATTGTAAAAAAGGAATTGACCATATCGTTAAATAAAAACACCGTCAATCTTAAAGTGAGAATCAAATGACTAAAAACACGCTATCGTTAGCTGATAAAAAATCGATCATTATAGACTTTCTTCAACAATGCAATAATTACAGTGATGGGATGCTAAAAAAATACGAAGGCCAATTAGCTGAGGAAGAGACGAAAACATCCGCACCACAAAAAATACACGACTGGACGGTTTATCGTGATTTTAATAACTACGCCATCAATGAGTTGAATGGTACAGAGTTAGATGATTGGTTTGATTAATTAAATTTATGGTAAGAAAGACTACATTTTAATGAAATGGTCAATTTTTTGGTTTAAGCTTACCGTTGAATTTTCTGACAGATTGTAAACCTAATGGTAGATAAAATTAGACAGAGCTACCCACCTAGTGATGACTTAAAAGAACGTATCCGGTTTTCGCCAGATACGGGGCATATTTGGTTAGGTGAGCAACGGATGCTGCTGTTACATAGTGAGGCGCTCGGCTCTATGCGTCGAGAATTGATTGAAACATTAGGTGTTGATAGGGCAAAAGGCATCATTATGCGAACGGGCTATAAAGCTGGCGTTGAAGATGCCAAGCTGGCAAGAAAATTACGCCCTAATGCCAGTGAAAAGGATCAGTTTTTAGTGGGTCCTCAGTTGCATCAGCTTGAAGGTATTGTTCGTGTTACAACCACTCAGTTTGAGCTAGATATTCAAGCCAAAAAGTTTTACATGGAATTAGGCTGGGAGAATTCTTACGAAAGCGAGGTGCATCAAAAGGCTTTTGGGCTTTCTGAGGACCCTGTTTGTTGGATGGAAGTGGGGTATGCCAGTGGTTATAGTTCAGAATTTACTGGGCAAGCTATACTTTTTGTAGAGCAAGCATGTCGTGCATGTGGTCATGACCATTGCATTATCGTAGGTAAGCCTTTAGATGAGTGGGACAATGCTGAGGAGTTGAAGCAATACTATGAGGCAAATAGTATTGTTGATGAATTTCTGGACTTACGTGATGAAGTGGTGAGTTTACGTTCATCGCTTGATGAACACGATAAACAAGATGATCACATTGTTGGGGAATCCGCTCCATTTAAAGAGGCGATTGGCCTGTTAGAAAAGGCGGTGCAAGGCCCAGTAACAGTTTTATTGTTAGGTGAAACGGGCGTTGGTAAAGAATTGTTTGCTCGTGCTTTACATAGAAAGAGTAGTCGGGCTGATAAGCCCTTTATAGCCATGAATTGTGCAGCGATACCGGACGACCTACTAGAGGCCGAGTTGTTTGGTGTTGAAAAGGGTGCCTATACAGGTGCACATCAATCTAGAGAAGGTCGTTTTGAACGAGCTAACGGTGGAACGCTATTTTTGGATGAGATTGGTGATATGTCTTATTCAGCGCAGGCGAAATTATTACGTGTTCTACAGGAAGGTGAGTTGGAGCGGGTAGGGGGCAGTAAGGTTATTTCTGTTGATGTGCGAGTGGTAGCGGCTACCCATGCAGATCTACTTGCAAAAGTTGAAAAAGATCATTTTAGACGGGATTTATTTTACCGTTTAAATGTTTACCCTATTGTTGTTCCGCCTTTAAGAGATAGGCAATGCGACATTGCTTTGTTGGCAGACAGTTTTATTGCCAAATATAAGGCTAAATATCATAAAGACATTAAAGGTATCACGCATCACGCAATGGTTCAGCTTGAAGCTTATCAGTGGCCTGGTAACATCCGAGAGTTAGAAAACGTAATAGAAAGAGGGGTTTTACTTTGTGATAATGGCGGCAAGGTGGAGCTTAAGCACCTTTTTGCGATGATGAATATTGAACAAGCGCCTGAGCTAAGTGTTGATAATAGCGGCCAATTAAAAACCGTTAGTAAGGGCGTTTATAACCAGTTTGTAGAGATGTTTTTTGACGCGCAAAATAACTTGTTTGAGATTGAAGAGACTATATTAAAAGAGGCTGTAAAACGTTCTGAAGGAAACTTATCTAAAGCTGCAAGAGCTTTGGGGATGACTCGCCCACAACTAGCCTATCGGTTAGGTAAAATAGACGAAGAATCGTAGTCGAATTATTAGTGCTTTTGGTGTTGTTGTCGATATTGCTGAGGTGTTTGTCCAAACCAACGTTTAAAACTTCGTCTGAAATTAGCAGGGTCGCTGTAACCAAAAACTAAAGACAGTGCGTCAACCGAAATAGCGCTGCGTTTGAGGTAGTTGCTTGCTTGGAAAGAAAATACCTCGTCTTTAATGGTTTGGAATGAGGTGTGTTGTTCTTTTAATCGCCGAATTAATGTTCGCGGGGTTAAGTTAAAGTGTTGGGCGGTTTTTTCTAACGTCGGTGAGCAGCTTAAATGGGATGATAAGAAATCATAAATTAGGTCGTGAATATCGACGTTGGCTTGTAAATGCCGAGCAGCCTCTTGACATTGCTCTAACGCCATTTGATACATCTGAATGTCTGCATTTGGGTTAACAATATCTTTCGCAGACAAAGGTAAGCATATTTCTAGATAGTCTGAATCAAAATAAATGGGGCAATGAAAGTATTGCTGGTAAATATCAGCGTACGCAGGCTTTGAGCTATTAATATGAAGACTGGCTTCACTCATTTCTCGACCTAAAATAAATTCAATGACGTGTTGTAGCAACATGAGCATCGCTTCAACAAAAATGATATGGGCAGTTTTAAGATTTTCTGTCAGCGTGAGCCTAATAATGTATTGATCTTTCGTGGTAATCGCCGTGTAAAGAATAAAAGGCGTGCGGATTTGACTATATTTTTGGAAAATATTGATAGCTTCTGACAACGTTGAGCTATTAATGGCTGCCCAACCGACAGATCCATGAGTGGAAGGGTGTAGTAAAGAGCCTAGGACTAACCCAATGCTAGGGTCGTTGGTTGCTTCTTTTGTGTTGAGGATCACTCTGATGAACTGTTCTAAGTTAACTCGAGTATCGTCTTTTAAATTGTCACTTGTTAAATCGGTGTATTGTAGGACTTGTTCAGCAGATATACCTTTGTTAGCCAGTGCGCGAATGGCAAGTTGGACATAGCTAATAGGCATGAGTTCTTTTTTTGACATAATTGACGCTCGCTATATATTTAAAGAAAAGAATATCAGTAATAAGTTTATTTGTCATAAAAAGACACCGATGTGTCAGGTATTGATATTTCTTTTCAATAGAACTTTTGTTCAAATTACAAGTCGAAATAAAACGAAGCTATTTAGAAATAAGAATGGTAAGGAGAAAAAATGAGTTCAGAAAGTATAAAAGCAAGTGATGAGTATTTTGAATCACTTAGAAAAGCACCGACACTGGCGATGCCAACCATTTTGTTATTTTTTGGTGTGATGGCCGGTTTGGCTGCGGTTTGGTATTATGCGCTTGCAGGTGTACTTCCTATGTGGCAAGGCGCCATTATTAATGGGCTGCTGACGTATGGTTTGTTTAGTGTTATTCACGATGCGTCACATCACTCTCTTTCTAGCATTAAACCAGTAAATGAAACATTGGGCGCGATTGGTTTATTCTTTCTATTCCCTTATGCACCTATGGTGGCATTAAGATGGGTACACAACCAGCACCATATTTATACAAATGGGCCAAAAGATCCTGATCTTTTTGAGCACGAATCGCCTTGGTGGCAAGTACCGTTTAGATGGTCATTTTTTGATGGGTGGTATATTTATTACTTCCTAAAAAATGGCGGTAAAGTGATAAAAAGACATTGGGTGCAATTAGTCGTTTACTATTCATCGTTAACTCTTTTAGTGATTGCCGCGTTATATTATGGATACGGTTATGAATTGTTTATGCTGTGGTTTATTCCTTCACGTATTACGCTACTATTAATTGCGATTGTATTTGTTATTTTGCCTCATCACCCTGCAACAGTGAGTCAAACAGAAGATAAATACATGGCAACAACAATGCGGATGGGCTGGGAATGGTTATTGACACCGTTAATGGTTTATCAAAACTACCACCTTATTCATCACCTATGGCCAGAGATACCTTTTTATAAAATGCATAAAGCATGGTATATAAAATACGATGAGCTAAATGCTGAAAACTTAAGTAAGCAAACGGCGTTTGGTTTAGTACCTAGTAATATTGAGTCACACAAAAACTTTGACCATAGTCAGTTTAAGCCGCAAACTTAAAACGGCAAGTTAGATATTAAAAAGCCCCTTCTCGAAAGAGAAGGGGCTTTTTTTATGCTTAGGTTTTGCTTAAGGTCTAATCATCATTTTTAATGCGTTGTCTGATTTCTCGTAGAATGTTTTAAAGGCTTGGTCAATATTGTCGAGCTTATATTCGTGAGAAAAATATTCAGCAGGATTAATAACGCCGCGTTCCATCAATCGAATACCTTCCCACATATAAGGTTGCACATTTGCAAAGCCATTCATATGTAGGCTAATGTCACGTAAAAATACATCTGCTAAAACTAGATTAAATTCTTGGTCACAGAAAACACCAATGGCCGCAATGGTGCCACCAGGGCGAATGATATCCAAGCACATCTGAAGTGTTTCTGGGTACCCGACCACCTCAATGACTTTGTCGAACCCTCGGCCATTCGTTAAAGAGAGGGCTTCTTCTTTCCAGCCTTCGTTTGATGAATTGATGGTTGTAGCACCTTTTTTTGCTGCTACGGCAAGGCGATAATCGAGTTGATCAATACAAACGACCTGCCCAGCGGATTTGCCTAAGGCAATGTCCATGGTTAATAACCCCGTTGGACCGCAACCAATGATTGCAACGTTTTCACCGGGCTTAATATCGGCTAGATAATTAGCAATAATGGCGGATGGTAAGTTACATGACAGTGTGAGTGCGCTAGCATCGTCAATAGCATCAGGTACTTTAATAACGTGTCCTTCTGCATGCGGCAAAATAAGAGCTTCAGTGTGTGTGCCATTTAAATCGCCAAAGGGTATACCAAAACCATACACGGCTTTTTGGGTGGTTTCACAATGTGCCGTTTGGCCAACTTCACACATATAACATTCACCGCATGAACACGAGTAAGCCATGGATACGCGGTCGCCAACTTTGAATTTTCCAACGCCATTACCTACTTCGCTAACGCGAGCAATTAATTCATGGCCAATCTGTGAATGACCACGTTCCATAAATGGGTCCATCGCACCACGATACAAATGTAAGTCTGAACCACAGATGGAGGTAGCCTCTACTTCAACTAAAATTTGATGAGGTTCTTCAATATTAGGATCAGGTTTTTCACCACATCGAATGTCTTCGGGTCCGTAGTAGATAGCTGCTTTCATAAGGTCTTCCTGTGATTTAGTAAGCGTTAATAAAATAAGGGTGCTTTATAAATCATCATTTAATCATTAATTGGGTAAAATAAAAAAACCAGCTGAAGGCTGATTTTTTTGTGAGGTTTTTTAGAGTAAGCATAATAATAGGGTAGTTATGTATGTCTATGTTGAGAGAAGGGCTGATGAAAAACCAAGGCATTAAGATATTAATGCTACTTATATCTTAAGTGATGTAAGTCATGTTAAAGGTAAATTATATTGATATAGTTTGAGATATACACGATAGTGTTGGTTGATTGAAATATTAATGATACTTACCTATATAAAATAAAGGTAAGAAAAGGAGAATAAAAGGATGAGCAAACAAAATAATATCGATTTTGCAAATTACTTGATGGACGATAAAGAGAAAGGTATTTATCGTGCTGATAGGAAGGTGTTCACAGACCCAGAAATCTTTGAATTAGAAATGAAGTACATCTTTGAAAAAAATTGGATGTATTTGTGCCATGAAAGCCAGATAAAAGAGAACGGTGACTTTTTTACGACGTACATGGGACGTCAACCGGTGATTATAACGCGTGATAAGAAAGGCGAAATTCATGGTTTTATTAATGCCTGTACGCATCGTGGGGCACAGTTAGTTAATACGGCTGGTGGTAACAAGCGATCATTAACCTGCCCTTTCCATATGTGGTCTTTTAATTTGGATGGAACATTAATGGACTGTGGTGAACACAAGGGTAATGTTGGTTATAGTGATTCTTTTAGTAAGGATGACTTAGGGCTTCAAAAAATCGGGAATATTGAAAGCTACCGTGGGTTTGTTTTTGGTGTGCTAGATGATAACGCCTGTACTCTTGCAGAATATCTGCGTGATGCAAAGCAAATGATAGACCTTTTAGTTGACCAGTCAGATGAAGGCCTAGAAATTTTGCCGGGTGCCACAACATACACATACGATGGCAACTGGAAGCTCCAAGCTGAAAATGGTGTAGATGGTTATCATTTAGAAGCCATTCACGGTAACTATGTAATGACTATTGCTAACCGAGCAAAGCTAAAAGGTGATGCTGATAAGGTAAAGCCTGTAGCGGTGGGTGATTTAGCCAGTGGAACAACCGAAATGCCTGCGGGTTATTTTTCATACGGTAATGGTCATGTGACGCTATATGGGGAACTACCTAACCCAACAGATAGGCCGCTTCATGTAGGTGGTAGAATGCCTGAAATTATTGAAAAATTTGGTAAAGATAGAGGAAGTTTTATGGGCAGTTACCTGCGTAATACATGCCTCTATCCGAATGTTTTTATTATGGATCAAATGAGCACGCAAATTCGTCATTTCCGCCCAGTAGCCGTTGATAAAACAGAAGTAACAACCTATTGTATTGCGCCTATAGGTGAGTCTGATGCGGCGCGTGAACGTCGTATACGTCAGTACGAAGACTTCTTTAATGCGACAGGTATGGCCACGCCAGATGATTTGACGGCTTTTTATAATAGTCAATTAGGCTTTATGGGTGAGAAGGCAAAGTGGAGTGATATGTCTCGAGGTGCTAAAAATATTGTTAATGGCGCGAGTGACTTCGCTAAGAGTGTGGGCGTTAACCCAGACGAATGTGGTATTAACCTTGAAGATGAAGGTTTAATGATCGCACAGCATAGACAGTGGGCCGAAATGATGACAAAAGCACAAGCAGAGGAGAAATAAGATGGATGTTTCTACAAAAGATCAAGCAATTGAAGTAATTATCAATGAAGCGGCTGCTCTTGATCATAAACAATGGGATGAGTGGATTAATTTATACACTGAAGACGCTACTTATTGGATGCCAGCATGGGTTGACGAATATAACCTAACGAGTGATCCAGCACGTGAGATTTCACTGATTTATTACAGTGAACGCTCAGGGCTTGAGGATAGAGTGTTTAGAATACGTACAGAGTTATCTTTTGCGACAACACCGCTACCAAGAACGTGCCACATTAATACAAACTTTAGAGTGTCAGAAAATGATGCGGGTGAGATCGTTGTTCATTCATCTTGGGTAACGCATTGTTATAGCTTGAAAAAAGCGCGTGAAGCATTCGGTGTTCAAGAGCATCGCTTACGTAAAACTGCTGATGGCTTGAAGATATGTTATAGAAAAATTACTTTACATAACGATATGGTTGATACCGTATTGGATGTGTATAACTTGTAGGGTTTAGAGTAAAAAATAAGTAAATAAAAACCCCGCATTTGCGGGGTTTTTATTGTGCCTAATATTTTTATATAACTTAACTATGGACGTGTTTTTAACAAATTCAGTTTAAAGTTTATTTTTCAGAATGCTAATATCATCCGGGTTAATTAAATCTGGTACTGTCCAACCATCAAGGTCATATTCGCCTAAGCATTTATCCGCAAAGCCTGTTAATTCGTCAGCTAGTCCAGACATTTTTGCACCGCCAAGCAATTGCAAACGAATATCCTCGTGGTTGCCCGCATAATTACGTTCGTATAACTCATGTCGGCTGCCAAATTCGCTGCCAATGGAGTCCCATAATAATTTTAAAACTTTGACGCGTTGTTCTGCAGAAATGCCATTTGAACCCCTAACGAAACGGTCTAAAAAAGGCCTAATTTCAGGGTTTTTAAAATCAGCTGCATGAGAAGGTAAGTAAATTAGAGCAGCCCCTAAGTCTTTTTGAATAAGGTCCTTAATCATTGGGTAGGCCATAGGAGCAAACACACGATAGGCGCTCGCGGCTTCTGCGTTAACTTGCAGTGCACCGCTCTCTCCCCAAGGCGATGGGTTTCGTGCCATTGCATCGGTGAGGCTCCAGAATAGGTTACGCCAAGCGAGAACTTCACCAATTCTACCTTGCACACCTCGGAATTGATCGGCGCCAGTTGTTTCAACAGCTTTCATTAACAAGCCTGTTATAAAGTCGAGTTTAACTGCAAGTCGTGTGCAGCCATGAAACAAGGCGCGCATCATAAAACCTGAACCAAAAATAAAGCGGTTAACCACGTCAATATCGCGATAGGCGAATACGTTTTCCCAAGGAACAAGGACTTTATCTAAAACAAGAATGGAATCGTTTTCATCCATACGGCTAGATAATGGGTAGTCGTAGGGGGAGCCCATAGCGCCGGCGGCATATTCATATGATGTTCGGCAGATTATTTTTAATCCAGGAGAGTTCATGGGTAAGGTAAAGATTACCGCGTAATTAGGGTCTTTAACCGGCACGCCGTATAAGCCAACAAAGTTTTGATGGGTTAAGGCGGAGTTAGTGGCGACGACTTTTGCACCCGAAACGATAATGCCTTCGTCGGTTTCTTTTTCTACATGAATGCAGACGTCTTCAATTTCAGCGGCACCCTTATGGCGATCAATTGGTGGGTTAACAATAGCGTGGTTCCAGTACAGCAAATTTTCTTGGGTTTCCTTATACCAGCGACGAGCATTGCCTTCGTATTCTCCAAAGAACTCTGGCATAGCACCCATAGAAGCAATAAAACTGGCCTTGTAATCGGGGGCTCGCCCCATCCAGCCGTAACCAATACGTTGCCATTCGGCAATAGCATCGCGTGAAGCGACAAGGTCATCGATAGATTTTGGTGCTTTGAAAAAAGGTTGGGTATAGCCACCGCTACCAGTATCGGTGGGTGTTCTTAATACACTAGCTTTGGACTCATCGTGCATAGCATCGTACATACGAGCGGTCATTCGCGCAGAATTTCTAAAGGCGGGGTGTGTCGTTACATTTTTAACGCGCTCACCAAAGATATAAACCTCTCTTCCATCATTTAGGCTTTCGAGATATTCATCCCCAGTCATTGGTTTTTTTATAGGTTTTTTTATAGGTTTTTTTTGATCTTCCATTAACTTCTCCATTAGGTTTTAAGGATACCTGTGACTCTATTATTAAAAAGTCATAAATGGTTAGCTCATTTTTGCTAAATATATCTACTTTACGCAATTAATTTATAAAAGATTAGCTTAATTTAAATCACATCTAATTAGGTGGCCAAATTAACTATGCCATTACAGGGTGGCATGGAGCAGCTCCAGCCCATGCAGTAAATCAATTCAATATTGTTTAGGTTTTAATTAATAGCGAGTTTTTAGGGTTTTAGACGGTTTTTCAAGGTAACGGCGTTGGTAGAGCATTGAGAAGTGACTAGCATGTTGAAACCCAAATTTTTCTGATATATCTATAACTGATGTTTTCTCCGGCCTGGATTTGATAAGAATATTACGAACGAGTTCTAGCTTTTTGTTGGTGATGAATTTCATAGGGCTAATCTGAAAAGATCTAGTGAAATTCATTTCGAGAGAGCGTCGGCTAACACCAGTGCTAATGACTAAGTCATTCATTGTAATATTGTTGTGAATGTTTTCTTCAATATACTCAATTGCCTGTTTTATATGGTGTGGAAGAATTTGAATTTCTTTAGCTTTTTTTAGTTCAGGTGAGGAGAGAGAAAGGGTCTCAAATAATAAGTTTTCACAATTTTTTTGCATATTATCTGATTCCATTAGTAAGGGGTTGTCTTTTTTAGTGGAATTAATGTAGTTAATTAGGTTGGAAATAGCTGCAGCCCCGTGAGTGCCTGAGCTAAGTTTTATTTCTTTAGCTTTATCAGAAAACTCAGGCAATATTTTGAAGTATTCTTTAAGTGAAACAGGGTCAATGGTAATGGTAATTCCTTGACTCAGGTGCTCCCAAATAACATCTACAGGGCAAGACGGGGGTACTATGAGGAAGTCATTTGGTAATAAAGTCTTACTTATATTATTGCTATAGATTTTGCCTTTAAGAGGGCAGAAAATGTGATACGTTGTTAATGGTACAGATTTGATGGTGACCTCCATTCCCATTGAAACATGATGTATGTCACTGCCCGCAATATGTTGCGAAGAGATTAAGGTTTCTGTGATATTTGAGTTCTTAGCTTTTAATGTATGTTCATCCATGTTGTTTATGTTGTTAATATAATCATTGATTATATTAGGGGACCGAGAGGATATTAATTTTTTCCTGATGTTGCTCAAAGTGTCCATGATGAAGTCACCTCCCATTTAAATTTTTTTTTAAATAATATACATTAAAATACTTTTTATACAAAACTGAGACGGGGTGGTGAATTCGAGCAATCATTTATACATATCATCAGTTTTGACACCGACGTTATGACGAGTTAGTCGCCTTAATTATTTTTCTTTCGTATAGCGAGTTTAGTTTTGAAGTTTTCTAATGCTTGATTTTATTTAATTCTCAACCTTCATCAGGGTGTTAGTTTGGAGGGGGTATTCAATGTTCAACGCTAGGGCTGAAGCTCGAAATGAGTTTTCTAAGAGGTCGAGTTCTATGCAACCCTATTAAATATCAACAGTTGTTAGCAGTAATGTAATGTTACCCATGGGGTTGTTCTAAACAAGTTCGGAGAGTCTTGATTCTATATGGAAAACTTAGAATGCTTAAAAGGTGTAATTGAGTTACTTGCGTAAAATAGATATACATGGCGTAAATGAGATAACAGGTCGTAACTTTATAGGGTTAGAGTTGACTTGAAACGAAAAATAAAAATAGGTGATAAAAAGTGAGTAACAAGCAAACGCCAGCTGAATTCGAGAAACTTACCAACTTCGATAAAGATGAGTTTATGAGAAGAGCCCATATTCTCGGCAAGCTAGGTGAGGAAGATGCAATGGAAGCTGATAAATACTGCCGTGCAAGCTCACGTGTTATTCAGGCGATTAAAGCGGCGCAGATTGCAGACTTATGGAAGCCTAAGGCTTATGGTGGTTTAGGTGCCGACCTTAAGTCATACAATGAAATTATTCGCACGGTGTCACGTTATAATATTACGGCCGGCTGGTTAACTTATTTCTACTCAATTCATGAGGTATGGGTCGGCTATATGGAGCCTGAAGGCCGCGACAAAGTATTTAATGATGGTGGTCTAGTTGCTGATGTTCTTGCACCGGTTGGACAAGTAGAGCGTGTTGGTGATACCTATAAGCTGTCTGGCCAATGGAATTTTGCCAGTGGTGTCTTAGATGCCGGTTGGATTGGCTTAGGTGCTGTTACTCAGTTACCTGATGGTGATGCACCTGAGTATTGTATTTTTGTGTTACCTGTTTCTGATTGTGAAATTATTGAGAACTGGGATGTAATGGGTATGCGTGGCACTGGTAGTAATGGCGTGTTGGTAAAAAACCTAACGATACCTTCGCATATGATTCTTCCAGCTGGGCGTGTACTCGGTACAGGTAAACCAATGGGCGGGAATTATGATGCTGCGGAGCCTATTTACCGCATGCCCTTTTTACCATTTTTTGCAGGTTTTTTCCCCACTGTTGCACTGGGTGGCGCTGAACGAATTGTTGAAGAGTTTCAGAAACGCACTGAAAATAGAGTACGTGTTTTCACGGGAAATTCGAGCGCGGTATCGACAAGCAGCGCACCCCGCGTATTGGCAGAACTGAAAATGCGCTTTTTTGAAATGGAAGGCTTAGTAAATCGCTACCAAACACAGCTAGAAGATTGGCTTGCAAAAGATCAAATAACAAATACCGATGAAGAAAAAGCAATGATGTTTGGCCTACGAGGGGCTATTGCTAAATGTGCTGTGGATATTGCTATGCAAGCGACACAAATGCTTGGTGGGACAGCTTTGTATAAAGGGGATCCGGTCGAGTTGTTTACTCGGGATCTCATTGTGCTTAGCTCACACGGTAGCCATTTATACGAAGATGCGATGACAACATATGGGGGAGCTTTATTTGGTGGGCCGGCTCATCCAGTATGGTAAATAATACGTTGGCTAGTATTAATGAGAGTAAAAAAATTAAAAGAGGGGGTATATTGTGGCTGTTATTGAACATGATGAATGGGTTAGAAGAGCTGAGTTAATTGGCCAAAAAGCTGAGCCGATGGTGGCAGAAGCAGAGGACATGGGCTGTTTTTCACAAGAATTAAGAAACTATGTGCATCAGCATGAAATGCATAAAGTGCTACGGCCATTGCAATATGGTGGCTCAGGCATGGGCGCTTTTACATTTTCGGAAATTGTAAGAACAGTTGCTAATTACAATGCCTCAGCTGCATGGCTGGTGTATTTTGTTATTTTGCATGAGCAATGGGTAGCTTACTTAGACGAAAAAGGGCGTAAAGAAGTGTATGACAGTGATGGCTTAGTGGGTGATATTTTTATGCCGTTAGGTCAAGTCGAATATGTTGATGGGGGTGTGCGTTTAACAGGTCAATGGTCATTTGGTAGCGGTATTTTATGGGACGAGTGGATGGGTTTAGGCGCGATTGTTGAGGTGCCTGGTGAGGATCCACAACCTTGTTTGCTCAATGTGAATAAGAAAGACTTCCAGGTAATTGAAGATTGGAATCCGTTTGGTCTCCGTGGTACGGGCAGTCATAGCGTTAAAGTGGAAGATGTGTTCGTACCTTGGCATCATGTGTTGCCAGTGTTAAAAGTTAAAAATAAGGCGGAACCTGTGGGTGGGCATTATTCGAATGAGCCGATTTTTAAAGCACCCTTTATGCCTTTCTTTTGTGTAGGCTTTCCTGCAATATCAACAGGTATTTCACAGCGTGTAACTAAAGACTTAAAAGTACGTATGGAAGGAAGGCAACGTATTTTGTATAACATGAAAGAGTCTGAGTCACCGATTGCGCAACGTAACCTTGCTGAAGTGATGGTTAAAAAGGATGCCATTGAAGCGATGAATGAGAAATACGTTGTTCAATTAGAAGAGTGGATCGCTGCAGGTACACCTTTGGTGAGTGAGGAAGAAAAAAATAAAATGGGTGCATGGCGTTCGCATATAGGAAAAGAAGCATCGGACTTAGCCTTCCATGCAATGAATTTATTAGGTGCCTCTGCAACGGGTAGTGGTGACCCACTTGAAACGGCGGCACGAGATGCATTTATGGTGTATATCCACTTAGGACAAATTTATGAAGATAATATGATGTCTTATGGCCGTACTCAGTTTGGCTTATCCGGGCATCCATTACTTTAGTGGCTGGCATTTTTTTTACATTGTATGTATAAACCTCACGAACATCCTGAGAGGTGTTCTAATTGTTAAAAAGAGAGTTATAAATGGAAGCAACACATAATGGGCAAGTCGTATATTCGGCATTTATCAGTAAGGGTATTCTTTTGCTTAAAATTAAGTTGATTCAGCCTGAGTCGGTTGATTTTAAGGCGGGTCAATATTTGGCAGTTTTGTTGCCAAATTTGGATAAGGCCTCGTATTACTCAATTGCCTCTTCACCGAATAAAAAAGGTGAGGTGGAATTATTAGTAAAAGAAGATAAACTGGGAACAGGTGCGGCCTATTTGTATTCATTGCAAGTCGGCGATGTTGTTCAGTTACACATGCCAATGGGTGAGGCATACTTACGGGAAGACAGTGACCGGAATTTGATTTTTGTGGCGGGCGCATCTGGTGCCAGTTATATTCGTTCGATGATTCATTATCTGGATGAAACTAATCACCTGTCGAATCGAGAAGTGCATTATTTTCTTGGCTGTCGAGAAGAAAGTGAGTTATTGGAGCCAGACTTCATGCAAGCTTTGGCTGAGAAATATAAGGGCTTTCACTACTACGCTGCTTTATCACATCAAGAGGGCTGGGGTGGCCATAGCGGTCTCATTACAGAAGTGGTAGATCGTTTAATGCCTAATGATATGTCTGAGTGGCAAGCGTACAGCGCTGGTTCGCCTGCAATGGTGAAAGCAGTTGCAGATGAGCTGATTGCAAATAAAAACTTAAAGCCATCTGAATTCTTTTCTGATTTATATACTCCAGAAGCGTAACGGTTCTTACCAGTTCATATGAATGTCGTGCGTGATGAAAATCAGTCTTTTGTAGTAACTATAGAAGATACGGGAGAAAGCTTTAGCTGTCAGTCGCGTCAGCACGTTCTATCAGCGATGTCGAGAATGGGTAAAAAAGGCATCCCTTCGGGTTGCCATGGGGGCGGTTGCGGTGTGTGTAAAATCCAGATAAATGACGGGGCTTACGAAACAAAAAAAATGAGTAGGGCGCATATATCCGCCACTGAAGAGGCATCCGGCTGTGTGTTGGCGTGCAGAGTATTCCCGCGTAGTGATTTAAGCTTATGTGTTATTGGTAAATTACAAAAAAACATCTTAAAGAAAACCGATAAACCCTTATAGCCATCGGGCTAAGCTTTTAAAAAAGAAGCTGTTCTGTTTATCACAAGCCCTTATAAATGAGGGCTTTTCTGATTTGAATCAATGAAATATAAAGCGTTCCTTGCGACTATTGCCTCGTTGGGAGTTTGTTTTTAAATCAATGAGGAGAAGTGAAATGGGTGTCATGAGAATTAGTCATATTAATATCCGTGTTTTGGATATGGAGGCCTCTTTAAAACATTACGTGAATGTGATTGGTATGAAAGTTGTACATACAGATGCTGCGGGTAGTGTGTATTTAAAATGTTGGGATGAGTGGGATAAGTATTCTGTCGTTCTGACCGAAGCGGATGTAGCAGGTATTATTAATGTTGGATATAAAGTAGAAAACAATGCGGATTTAGATGAATTTAAACAGCGTATTACTGATTACGGTACTGCCGTAGAGGATATTGCTGAAGGGGCGTTACCATTTGTTGGCCGCGCTTTGAAATTCAGCATTCCCAGTGGTCATGTAATGTATCTATATGCCGACAAAGAATATGTCGGCACGGATGTTGGAACGATTAACCCAGAACCTTGGCCGGACGGCCTCGTTGGAGCGGGTGTGCACTGGCTTGATCATGCCTTGTTGATGAGTGAGTTTGATATTGATAAAGGGATCAATAGGGTCGAAGACAATACCAAGTTTATGATTGATGTTTTAGATTTCTATCTTGTTGAGCAAATTTTGGTAGGCCCAGAAGGTGACCAACAATTGGCAACATGGTTATCTGTCTCTAATACGCCGCATGATATTGCTTTTGTCGGTGGCCCTATCAATGGTTTGCACCATCTCGCATTCTTTATGGATAGTTGGGATGACGTGTTAAAAGCCGCTGATGTTATGGGTAAAAATAAAGTTAAAATTGATGTGACGCCACAACGTCATGGGGTCACGCGAGGTTATACGATTTACTTCTTTGATCCATCGGGTAATAGAAATGAAACATTTGGTGGTTTGGGTTATTTAGCGCAGCGTGATAGGCCAGTAACAACCTGGACGGAAGACCAGATTGGAAGCGGTATTTTTTATCATACGGGGGTTTTGAATGAAGCCTTTACGACTGTTTATACATAAATAATAAAACATGAGTGAATAGTTAAAATATTGCTGTTCAGATAAAAAAGCCACGTAAGCCTACTACGTGGCTTTTTTGTGTCAATTAAACAAGGGAAAGCGAGAGGAGCCGCTCACTTGTATTTAAGAAGGCGGTTAAGTCTGTCCAGTTTTATAACACACAGGGCTATATAAAGGCGTCAATCAATAGATTGACGAGACAATAGTTGTAAATACGTGAAACCAAATAATAGCGTCAAGTTGTCATCCGCAGAAGAGTTTTGGCTATACCTGAAGCATAAAGATTAATGGTCCAGTATTAAATATTGCATTTCATGCAATTGGTCGTTTACAAAAAAAATTATCGAGGTAAAGTGTGCTAATCGTATTTGTAGTATAGTACAACGCAATTTTAAAATTAATTTAGACAGGAGAGCTAACATGGCAATGACCGGTATTTTACGTCCAGGGCATGTCCAATTAAGGGTGTTGGATATGGAAGAATCGCTAAATCATTATTGTGAAAATATTGGTTTGATAGAAACTGATCGTGATGATCAGGGCCGCGTGTATCTTAAGTGTTGGGATGAGCAAGATAAATTTTCCGTTGTGTTGGAGCCTTCAGACCGAGCAGGCATGGATCACATGGCATTTAAAGTGGCAACAGAGCAAGACTTGTGGCGTTATGAGTCTAATGTTAAAAACTTTGGCATTGAAACTAAAAGAGTTCCCGCTGGTGAATTAAATGGTTGCGGTGAAAGGGTTCGTTTTGTGGCCCCTGCTGGACATACTTTTGAGCTATATGCTGAAAAAGAACAAGTAGGAAATGGATTGCCAACGACTAATCCGGCCCCTTGGCCAAGAGGTTTGAAAGGAATGGAGCCTATTCGTTTTGACCACTGTTTATTGTACGGCGATAATTTTGATGAAAACTTTAAGTTTTTTACTGAGGCTTTAGACTTTCAACTGACAGAGCAAATAGTTGATGGTGATACTAAACTGGCTACATTTTTAACCTGTAGTACTAAAGCGCATGATGTTGCCTTTATCCGTTCTGAAGAGTCGGGTCAATTGCACCATGCTTCATTTTTGTTAGGTTCTTGGGAAGGTGTTTTAAAAGCTGGTGATATTATTTCGATGGAAGATATTCCATTGGAAACTGGGCCGACACGACATGGTTTAACTAGAGGACAAACGATTTATTTCTTCGATCCATCTGGTAATCGTAACGAAGTTTTTGCAGAAGATAGTTACGTGTATCCCGATAGTCCTGTTTTAACATGGACAGCAGATAATATTGGCCAAGCCATTTTCTATCACTCCCGCCAGTTGGTAGATAGTTTTATGGGCGTTACTTCTTAAAGGCCATAGTTATGAACAGTATTTCAAAAAAAAGCATTTTAATGGAGGCGGCTACTGTTGTAGCACAGGCTGCCATTGAGAAAGCCAAAGAGTTAAATATTGGTGTTAGTGTTTGCGTGGTTGATAGCTCCGCTATTGAAATTGTGTGTTTAAGAATGAATAGCTCTTTCTTACCATCGATGGACATCGCTAAAGATAAGGCTTATACCTCTGGAGGGTTTGGTTTTCCAACGATGCAATGGAAGGATATTTTAGAAGGCAATGCACAGCTACAGGCAGGTATTGCTGCGAGGCCGCGCATCATTACCTTTGGCGGCGGCTTGCCGATTATGGAAGGTGATGAATTGATTGGGGCGATTGGTGTTTCAGGTGGTTCGGAGGAAGAAGATATTCTCTGCGCCCAAGCAGGTGTTGAGGCCATTAGTTAAATAATTGAAAGTTTAGTAGTTTAAGTTAGGTAAATAAAGATGAGAGAAGTTAAGGGTTTTATAAACGGTGAGTTCATTGGTTCTGGTGAATTTGGCGATATTTTTTCACCAACTACCGGTGAGTTGGTTTGTCAGTACCATCAAACAAGTGTTGCGCAAGTTGGCGAGGCGGTAGATGCAGCACGTGCAGCATTAACTGGCCCGTGGGCTGGGTATTCCATACAAGATCGAGTTGATATTCTATACAAAATTGCTGATGGCATTAATGCACGTTTTGATGAGTTTTTGGCGGCAGAATGTTTAGATACGGGTAAGCCGTATTCTTTAGCAAGTCATATTGATATACCTCGTGGTGCGGCTAATTTTAAAATTTTTGCAGACACGATCAAAAATGCATCAGATGAAGCATTTCATATGCCTACTCCTGATGGGACAGGCGCGTTAAATTATACAGTTCGCAAACCTAAGGGTGTTATTGGTGTTATAGGGCCGTGGAATCTACCATTATTACTCATGACATGGAAAATTGCGCCTGCCTTAGCCTGTGGTAACACAGTTGTTGTTAAACCGTCTGAAGAAACGCAGTTAACATCTAGCCTTTTGGGTGAAGTGATGAATGATGCCGGTGTTCCTAAAGGGGTCTATAACGTTATTTTAGGCAAAGGTCGAGAAGTGGGTGAAGCGTTAATTACTAATCCAGGTTTGGATGCGATTACTTTCACAGGTTCAACCGCTACAGGTGAACGAATTGCCGCAGCAGCTTCGGTTGGTGTGCGGGACTCCTCACTAGAGCTAGGTGGCAAAAATGCCGGTATCGTGTTTGCTGACTGTGATATGGATAAAGCAATTGAAGGCAGTATGCGTTCAGCATTTGCTAATTGTGGTCAGGTTTGCTTAGGTACAGAGCGCTTGTATGTTGAACGTCCTATTTTTGATGAGTTTGTAAAGCGGATGAAAGAAGGTGCGGAGGCGCTTAAGTTAGGCCGTTCTGAAGACTCAGACACGAATATGGGGCCATTAATTAGTCAATCGCACCGTGAAAAAGTGTTGAGCTATTATAAAGCAGCGGTTGATGAAGGAGCGACAGTGGTAACAGGTGGTGGAATTCCTGAGTTAGCTGAAGACTTAGCCGGTGGCTACTGGATTGAACCCACCATTTGGACAGGTTTGCCAGAAACGGCTAAAGTTGTACAAGAAGAAATTTTCGGCCCATGCACACATATCACACCATTTGATACAGAAGAAGAAGCGATTAAGTTAGCCAATGACACGCCATACGGTTTGGCATCGTCTGTTTGGACAGAAAGTGTTACTCGAGCGCATCGTGTCGCTGCCAAAATGGATACAGGTGTTTGTTGGGTTAATAGTTGGTTTTTGCGGGATTTAAGAACACCATTTGGTGGGGCGAAACAATCAGGAACCGGCCGTGAGGGTGGTCATTATTCATTGGAGTTCTATTCTGAGCTGACCAATATTTGTGTAAAACTATAAGGAATAAAAATGGATCAAAAGAAAATAATACAGTATGGCGATGAGCTATATGACGCATTAATTACGCGCCAAACAATAGCGCCAATCACTGAGCGCTCACCAGAAGTGACCATAGAAGATGCGTATAAAATTCAACACCAAATGCTTAAGCGACGAATTGATGCAGGCGAGACGATTGTTGGGAAAAAAGTAGGTTGTACCAGTAAAGTTGTGATGAATATGTTGAACGTTAATCAGCCTGACTTTGGTTACCTGCTGAGTGATATGGTTGTGTCTGAAGGACAAGATATTCCTGTGTCTGAAAAAATGATTCAGCCAAAAGCAGAAGGTGAAATTGCTTTTGTTCTTAAAAAAGATTTGTGTGGTCCAGGTTTAACCAACGCTGATATTTTGGCAGCGACAGAAGCGGTCATGCCTTGTTTTGAAATTGTTGACTCAAGGATTACAGATTGGAAGATTAAAATCCAAGACACGGTGGCTGACAATGCTTCATGTGGCTATTTAGTACTGGGTGGAACTGCTGTTGACCCACGTAAAGTGGACTTGAGTGTGTGCGGTTTGGTGCTAGAGAAAAATGGTGAGTTGATGTATACAGGTGCTGGCGCTGCAGCTTTAGGATCTCCTGTTAATGCGATGACATGGCTCGCTAATACCATGGGTGCATTAGGGGTAACATTAAAAGCCGGTGAGGTGATTCTATCGGGTGCATTATGCATGATGGTTGATGCTAAAGCGGGCGACTCTATGCGTGTTAGCGTGGGTGGAATTGGTTCAGCATCTGTGCGCTTTGTTTAAGCGTTAGGTTTTAGGAGATTATTTAATGGCAATAAATTGCGCAATGATCGGTTCCGGTAATATCGGTACGGATTTAATGGCTAAGTTACAACGTAGTCCTAATTTAAACCCAGTTTGGATGGTGGGTATTGACTCAGAGTCAGACGGCTTATTAAAAGCTCGTGAAGCGGGACTAAAAACCACACATGAAGGTGTTGATGGATTAATTCCGCATATTGAAGAAGACAATATCCAGATTGCTTTTGATGCAACATCTGCTTATGTGCATGGTGAGAACAACCGTAAACTGCAAGAGAAAGGGGTGCTAGTGATTGATTTAACACCCGCGGCTATTGGCCCATTCTGTGTTCCACCAGTTAACTTGAAAGAGCACGTTGGCGAGCAAGAAATGAACGTTAACATGGTAACGTGTGGTGGCCAAGCGACTATCCCTATGGTAGCAGCTGTCAGTCAGGTTCAGCCTGTAGAGTACGGTGAAATTGTTGCAACAGTTGCATCAAAATCAGCTGGCCCAGGTACCCGTAAAAATATTGATGAGTTTACGCGTACGACCGCCCGAGCAGTTGAAGAGATTGGTGGTGCTAAAAAAGGCAAAGCGATCATTATTTTAAACCCCGCAGAGCCCCCCTTAATTATGAGGGATACTGTTCACTGTTTAACTGAAACAGAACCAGATCAAAAGGCGATTACAGAATCAGTGCATGCGATGATCAAAGAAGTTCAAAAGTATGTGCCAGGTTATAAGTTGAAAAATGGCCCAATCTTTGATGGGAATAGAGTCAGTGTGTTTCTAGAGGTTGAAGGTTTAGGAGACTACCTTCCAAAGTATGCGGGTAATTTGGATATTATGACGGCCGCTGGAACTAGAACAGCAGAAATGTTTGCCGAAGAAATTGAAAACGGCACATTAACGTTAACCAAGTTAACTTAAGAGGTTGGTGATGAATTTAAAAGGCAAAAAAATTAAGTTACACGATAATGCGCTACGTGATGGAATGCATTCGGTTAGTCACCAATTTTCGTTAGACGACATGGTTCGAATGGCAGTAGCACTTGATGAAGCGGGTATGCCATTAATTGAGGTGACACATGGTGATGGTTTAGGTGGTTCTTCAGTAAATTACGGATTTGGAAAACATACAAATCGTGAATACCTTGAAGCAGTTGTCCCGAAAATGAAAAATGCCAAAATATCAGCGTTATTGCTGCCTGGCTTGGGAACCGTTGACGACTTAGAGATGGCTGCAGGCTGTGGCATCTCAACTATACGTGTAGCAACACATTGCACAGAAGCTGATGTTTCTGAACAGCATATTCAAAAAGCACGCGAATATGGATTAGACACCGTTGGCTTTTTAATGATGGCGCACATGACCTCACCCGAAGCATTATTAGAACAAGCTAAGAAAATGGTTGATTACGGTGCAAATTGTATTTATGCAACGGACTCAGCTGGTTACTTGTTGCCGGATGATGTAACAGATCGTATTGGCGCACTCAGAGAAGGCTTGAGCAATGATATTGAAATCGGCTTTCATGGTCATCACAACATGGCGATGGGTATTTCAAATTCACTCGCTGCGATTGAAGCAGGTGCTGTTCGTATTGATGGCTCAGTGGCTGGTTTTGGAGCAGGTGCTGGTAATACACCGCTTGAAGTGATGGTGGCGGTTTGTAATCGTATGGGTATTGAAACAGGGGTTGATGTCGATAAGATTATGGACGTGGCTGAAGATATAGCGCTTCCGCTAATGCCAACACCAACTAGAATAGACAGAGACTCTTTAACATTAGGTTATGCAGGCGTTTATTCATCATTCTTGCTTCATGCAAAAAGAGCAGAGAAAAACCATGGTGTGCCAGCAAGAGAAATCTTAATGGCATTAGGTGAAATGGGTGCAGTAGGCGGTCAAGAGGATATGATCGAAGACGTTGCCTTAGACATTAAAAAGAAATCAGCGTAAGGGGAAATACAATGGCTTTAGATAAAGCAACAATTGAAAAATTAGCAGAACATCTAGAAAATGCAGAGCTTAACTGTACAGAAGTAACAAAAATTACGGATGATTATCCTGATATTACCTGGGATGAAGCGCTGGATGTACAGTGGGAGATTCGTCGTCGTAAAGAAGCACGAGGAAATAAAATAGTTGGCCTAAAAATGGGTTTAACGTCCAGAGCTAAAATGCTACAAATGGGTGTTGAAACGCCTTGCTATGGTTTTTTGGCCGATTACTTTAGTATTCCAGATGGTGGCGACGTTAAAATTTCTGAGTTGATTCACCCGAAAGTAGAGCCAGAAATTGCCTTTGTTACAAAAAAAGAACTCAGCGGCCCGGGTTGCCATATTGGTGAGGTGTTATCAGCGATAGATTTTGTACTGCCTGCCGTCGAAATTATTGACTCTCGTTATAAAGATTTCAAATTTGACCTTAAAAGTGTGATTGCCGATAACTCTTCTTCGTCACGTTTTGTAACAGGTGGTCGTATGATGCCTGTTGAAGAGTTAGACCTTAAAACACTGGGTGTTGTTGTGGAGATCAATGGTGAGGTTGTAGACTTAGGTGCTGGTGCTGCAATATTAGGTCACCCAGCGGCGAGTGTTGCAATGTTGGCAAATCTGTTAGCAGAGCGCGACGAAGTTATTCCAGCGGGTACCTTTATTATGGCAGGTGCAATTACTCCAGCTATTGCAGTTAAAGCAGGTGATAATGTTTCAGTACGCTACCAAGATTTAGGTGCAGTTACTATGCGCTTTGTAGACTAAAGGAGAGATGAGATGCCAATAGCACATATTCATATGATGGAAGGACGGACGGATGAGCAAAAAGCAGCCGTTATTGAAAAAGTAACCGATGCCCTTTGTGAAGCAGTTGATGCACCTCGCCAAAATGTGCGTGTATTGATTCAAGAAGTACCTAATACACAATTCGGAATTGGCGGTAAAACAGCTAAATCATTGGGTCGTTAATATTACTTTATATTAAAAACTCAATTAGTTTAATACCACCTCAGAAAAGCCCTAATAATAAACTTGTTAGGGCTTTTTTATAATTAAAAACCTCGTTAGCAACTTAAAGAGAGGAGTAGCTTAAAAGGGCTATGGTGTGTTTTGCTTAATGAAGAGCTTTTTCAACAGGCTAAAAAAGTAGCTACATTTCACCTAAACAGAGATATTTCATTTCCACAAATTCATCAATGCCATATTTGGAGCCCTCTCGACCGATACCTGACTCTTTTATTCCTCCAAATGGTGCGACCTCAGAAGAGACGATACCCGCATTAATTCCAACAATACCCACCTCAAGTGCTTCTGCAATATGCCAGACTCGTTTAATATTTTGCGAATAAAAGTAAGCCGCTAAACCAAACGGTGTGTTATTGGCCATATCAATAGCCTCTTGATCGGTACTAAAGCGATATAGCGGGGCAATAGGGCCAAAGGTTTCTTCATGACTTATCTGCATGGTTTCGTTTACGTTGCTAAGCACGGTGGGCTCAAAAAACAAGCCGCCTAAAGCATGTGGCTGACCACCAGTGAGCACTGTAGCGCCGAGTTCAACAGCATTACTAAGGTGGGTTTGTACTTTAGCTAAGGCGGCTGAGTTAATAAGCGGGCCTTGTTCGGCTTGATCAGATAGGCCGTCAGCCACCACCATGTTAGATACACGATGGGCCAGTTTTTCTGCAAAGGCATCGTAGATACCATCTTGGACTAAAATACGATTGGCACACACACAAGTTTGCCCAGTGTTTCTGAACTTACTCGCCATTGCTCCTTCAACGGCGGCATCTAAGTCGGCATCATCAAAGACAATAAATGGCGCGTTGCCGCCTAATTCGAGACTTAACTTCTTAACGGTATCCGCGCATTGGCGCATTAGTATTTTCCCTACTTTAGTAGAGCCGGTAAACGATAACTTTCGTACGAAGGGGCTAGTGGTTAGTTCGGCACCAATAGCTTGTGCATCGCCGGTAATAACATTCAAAATACCATCTGGTAAGCCTGCTTGTTGACCCAGTTCGGCTAAGGCCAAAGCTGAAAAAGGTGTTTCTGGAGCGGGTTTAACAATCACAGGGCAACCAGCGGCCAGTGCGGGTGCACATTTTCGGGTGATCATTGCATTGGGGAAATTCCAAGGTGTAATGGCCGCAACAACACCAATGGCTTGTTTAATAACAATTATTTTCTTATCTGCGCTGGGCGCAGGAATGGTATCGCCATAAACACGCTTAGCTTCTTCAGCAAACCATTCAACAAAGGTGGAGCCATATATAATCTCACCTCGCGCCTCAGTCAAAGGCTTCCCTTGTTCTAGGGTAAGGATTGTAGCGAGGTCATCTTGGTTTTCAAGAATAAGGTCAAACCAGCGGCGCAATAACACTGAGCGTTCCTTGGCTGGTTTTTCTCGCCAGTTAGTCCATGCTGATTGAGCGAAGCTAATAGTTTCTTGGGTCTGCTGAGCTGTTATAACGGGAACGTGCCCTATTAATTGTTGGGTAGAAGGGTTGTAAATAGGCATCGTTTGATGGTCCGTTGCATCAACCCATTTCCCGTTTATAAAGGCTTGCTGTCTAAAAAGATTCTGGTTACTAATATTCATAATGTTTTTATTGATTTATTAAATATAAGACGTTAATAATATAAACAAAAAAAACAGACAGGCAAGGAGAGATTTTGGCACGATATAAAATTGCTGTTATTCCTGGTGATGGGATAGGTAAGGAAGTGATGCCGGCCGGTTTGAGTGTGCTACAAAAAGTAGCTGATGAGCACGATTTTAAGCTTAGCTTTACTAACTACCCTTGGAGCTGCGAAACCTATCACGAAACAGGTAAGATGATGCCTGATGATGGAATAGAGCAACTAAGAAATTCGGATGCTATTTATTTGGGCGCTGTTGGTTTCCCAGGCGTTCCTGATCATATTTCTTTATGGGGCTTGCTCATCCCTATTCGACGTTCGTTTGACCAATACATTAATCTACGGCCTATTCGCTTATTGAAAGGCGTTAACTCTCCTTTAGCAGGTCGCACAGCAGAAGACATTGATTTTTATGTCGTACGAGAAAATAGTGAAGGCGAGTACTCCTCCATTGGTGGCCGGCAAAATGAAGGGACACCTTTTGAAACAGTCGTAAAAACCGATGTGTTTACTCGTCGCGGTGTTGATCGTGTTATGAAGTATGCCTTTGAATTAGCAATGACGCGTGATAAGAAGCATTTGACCTCAGCAACAAAATCTAACGGTGTTTTGCATACCATGCCATTTTGGGATGAGCGTTTCGCGGATATATCTAAACACTACCCTGATATACATGTTGATCAATACCATATTGATATTTTAGCGGCCAACTTTGTCTTGCACCCTAATTGGTTTGATGTGGTAGTTGGCAGTAACCTGTTTGGCGATATTTTGTCTGACCTAGGTCCTGCTATTGCAGGCACCATTGGTATCGCACCGTCAGCAAACATTAATCCAGAGGGAGATTATCCATCCATGTTTGAACCGGTTCATGGCTCGGCGCCAGATATTGCTGGTAAAGGTATTGCAAACCCCATTGGTCAAATTTGGTCTGGGGCTATGATGCTTGAGCACTTAGGCGAACAGGAGGCTGCTGACAGAGTTGTGAAGGCAATAGAGCAGGTATTACAAAACAAAAATAGCCTTACCCCAGATATGGGAGCTAACGCGACAACAAAATCATTAGCAGCCGCTATTGTGAAGGCACTATAAAAAATAATAAAGACTCAACAGGAGAAAGCAATGGATTACACAAGAGAAACAGCGAAACAATGGGCGAACGAGCATATTAAGGGCTTGTTTATGTGTCCTATTTCACCAATGAATGATGACTTTACGTTTAATGAGGAAGGTATTCGTGAGAATATCGAAGCCTTCATTGAAATGGGTGTGGATGGCTTAGTGGTAGGTGGCTTTATTGCCGAGTGTTGGAACGCTACGTTAGATGAATGGTATCGTTATCATGAAGTGGTTGCTGAAGCTGTTAATGGGCGTATCCCTCTATTTTCAATACTATTAGACCCCAGTGCGTATCAAACCATTGAGAAGATGAAGCGCTTGGAAGTGCTTGGTTATGACGGTGTGGAAGTTATTAACCCAGTCGTTCAACTTAAAAGTGATGATGAAATTTACAACTGGTTTAAATTTATCACAGATAGTTCAGATTTAGCGGTTGTTCTATATAGAACACCAGTTTCTGGCAAAGTACTAGGCTGGGACTTAATGCAGCGTTTGGCTGACCTTGAGACTGTGGTTGGAACAAAGCAAGGTGTTATGAATCGAGTGGAAACGCTGAAAATACGCAATATTATTCGCCCTGACTTTATTGTATCTGATCCATTTGAGACTGTTTTTTGTGATGACTTAAGAAAAGGTGGGCAAGCACTGTTTGGTGAGCTGTCTTATATTTTATATGGCAAGAAACGACATATAGTTAAAGATTATATGGCATTGTCAGCAGCAGGTAAGTGGGAAGAGGCCTATCATGCGAGCGCACAGCTAAACGATATTCGAGAATTTTATAATGAAGTTTTTATTTGGGATGTGGTGCAAACATTCACCTATGCTAGCGCATTGGCTAGTATGAAAGCTTGGTTTGAAGAGATAGGCTTGAAAGCAGGGCCCATTCGTCCACCGGTTGAACAATGTACACCAGCGTTAAAAGCACGTATTCAATCAACATTAAAAGAATTGGGTGTGAGTTAAAGCATGAAGAAAAAAGCATTACATATTTGTATACATGGCGCAGGCGGTTTAGGCTCTGTTATAGGAGGGTACTTAGCAAAGTCAGGACATCAGGTGACACTAATTAGCCGGCAAGCACATGCAGATGCTATTAACCAAAACGGCTTGCAAGTGGTAGGTCGTTTAGGTGATATGTTGATTAAGGATAATTTGCACGCCGTCACTATGCCAGACCAGGTTGAGGGCGCTATTGACTACTATATTTTATTAACCAAAGCAAAAGATGCGCCTGCGGCTCTAGAAGATGCGGCTGTTTTAGTCGACCAAGTCAAGTGTGCCTTAACCATGCAAAATGGTGTGGGTAAAGAGGCCTTACTGGTCGAACGTTTTGGGTCTGCAAAAGTGATTGGTGGTTCGACTCTTGAAGGTGGTACCTTATTGGCGCCCGGTATGGTTAATAACCATGTGACCGCGCCAACCACAGCCTTTTTCGGCGAACTTGATGGAGGTAGTACCGAGCGAACTGAAATATTAGCAAAAGCCTTTACTGATGCAAATTTAAAAGCAGAATCTGTTGAAGATATTAATCACGTTTTATGGGAAAAAGTTATTCAAGTTTCTGGTGCATCTTCATGGGCTGCGAGTACGCTTAGTGCCATTCCTGCGTTGGATTATGCCGCTGGTATTTCAATACGTGAAGGAGCGGAGCACTATGTGGCGATCGCTAAGGAGCTGATTGATGTCTATAAATCACAGGGTTATACACCACAAGATTATTACGCACCTTTTTCATTTTTTAAAGTACTGGATGAGTCTAGCTTTGAAGAAGCCGTTCAAGTGTGCCTTGACCTTGGGGAGCACATGAAGTCGCTGCCTAGGGGTATTCGTACATCCATGCATGAAGACTTGATTAATGGGAAAGTAACGGAGGCGGATGCTTTGTTTTTGCCGCTAATTGAAGCGGCAAAAGAGAACAATGTTGCTATTCCTACTTTCCATGGGGCATATCGTGTTATTAAAACAATTGACCGTAATCGGTAACAAAAAGGCAGCTTAGTTTGCTGGTAAATAGATGTGAAGAAGTTGAGGCTCTTTTAACCTTACTTGGAAATGACTGTCGCTAGTCTTCAGGTTTTTCTTATGTGCGCAAAATAATTTATTTTCCAAAGTATCAGGCAGTGTTGAAAGCCAGGTTTTTTTATCTTTGAGCGTTTTTTATACTTTTAGTTGTATAGATTAAAAGAGCTTTGGCTTTAAATAACGTTTCATATATTGCAAATAATGTTTCAGATATTACTTATATAGCCGATAGATATAGGAGTGAAAGAGCTAAAACTAAAAAAGCTGACTATACTTTAGCTAATTCACTGGTTACCAGTGCTATCTAAGTAGCGTGAAAAATCTCTTAATGAATTTTTTCGAACTGACAGGGGTTACCAATTAATCAAGGAGTCGATGTAAAAGATGAAAAAAATATCACTTAAAATGCAAGTCCTATCCTTAGTGGTAGGTTCTCTAGTTTTATTAGCAAGCCTTATCGGTTATGTGTCAATACATGAAATAACGGCTGTACTCGTTAAAAACGAGTATGAGCGATTGACCTCTTCACGGGATATTAAAAAGAGCCAAATTGAAAATTATTTCATGCAAAAAACGGCTGATATAGAGGTGTTATCAGGCTCATTGAATACGCTGGATTTATTTAATGGCTTGAAGTTTGCATCCAGTGGCTTAACTATTGCGGCCAATGGGCCTTTTCCTGTTGAGCATAAAGATGTGAAAAGGATGGTCAAAGAAAGTGAGGCGTACTTTAGTCATTACATGAAGAATAAGGGGTATTACGATATTTTTCTAATCACCAAGCAACATGGGCATGTCATGTACACGGTGGCTAAAGAGTCTGATCATGGTGCTAATTTACGTGTTGGCCCGTTAAAAGATAGCGGTTTGGCTGAAGCGTGGCGTAAAACCTTGGAAAATAACCGAACCACTTTTGTTGATATGAGACCATATGGCCCCAGCAATAATGAGCCTGCGATGTTTATCGGTAGCCCCATTAAGCAAGGTGGCGTCATTGAGGGTGTGCTGGTGATGCAGCTATCCGATAAAGCGATCAATAAGGTGATGACCTTTAGAGAAGGCTATGGTGAGTCGCAAGAAGACTACCTTGTAGGTGCAGACAAGCTCATGCGAAGTGAGCGCTTTCTAGACCCAGTCAATCATTCGCTGCAAGCCTCCTTTGCTAACCCGACCTTAGGCTCAGTGGATACAGATGCATCAAGGCGCGCCTTGGCAGGGGAAAGCAATACAGAAATTGTTCTTGATTACAACGGGAACCCCGTGTTGTCCTCTTATTCAACAGTGAACATTGGTGAAGACCTTCAATGGGCTATTATCTCAGACATTGACGAAGCAGAAGTCATGCTTGCTCCCAACGAGATCAGGCAACATGTTTTTATGGTTGCAGCCATTTTATTGGCAGTGTTTGTCGTGTTGGGGTTGATGGTGATAAAAATAGCGGTAACAAAGCCGATAGATAGGTTTAAAAGCCAGTTGTCAGCTATTGCAATGAACAAAGACATCACCCAGTCGCTGGACAATAATGCACCTAAAGAGCTCAATGAAATGGCTGATAGCGTGAACGGGCTATTGAGAGCGCTTCAAGAGCTTATTAATACGGCAAAAAACTCCTCAACAGAAAATGCATCGATTGCGCACGAATTATCCACCAGCTCACTTGGGGTAGGGAGTAATGTAGAAAAATCTGTTCTCATTGTTAATGAAGCAAGCAGTGAAGCCACGCTAATTAGTGAAGAAATTAACAACTCAATCGCTGATGCGCAAACCAGTAAAGAGGAGATGTTGAGTGCAAATAGTAAGCTACTAGAAGCAAGAGATGACATTGTACGTCTGACAGGGAGCGTGCAAACAACAGCCGATAGAGAGTTGGCCTTGGCACAAGATGTAGCCAAGTTGCATGATGAGACATCGGAAGTTAAAACGGTACTGGATGTGATTGCAAATATTGCAGATCAAACAAACTTGCTAGCTTTAAATGCGGCGATTGAAGCTGCAAGAGCCGGTGAACACGGGCGAGGCTTTGCGGTGGTCGCCGATGAGGTGCGTGGCCTAGCAGGCCATACTCAAGCTAGCTTAGGTAAAATTAATGAAACAATCAGCTTACTGATTGGTTCTATTGAAACAGTCCGGCGAGAAATGGACCTTAGCTCAGCCGATATTCAAGAGCTATCGACTATTGCAAATACAGTGGATAGTAGTATTAATGAAACAGTCGTGATTGTGGAAAATGCTACGAAGTTGAGTGATAAAACAGTCGAAGAATTTGAAGTAACAGGGAGTAAAGTGTCGGCGATTGTTGATAAAATTGGGGAAATTAATGCTATTTCATCTACTAATGCGCGAAGTGTTGAAGAAATAGCGTCGGCTGCAGAGCACCTTAACTCAATGACTGAAAACTTAAATGCTCAGCTTGAAACATTCAGAACCTAGAACGCTTATACTGATTGGTGCCTCCACTGGTGGGCCTGGGCATATACAGAAGATTATTCACGCCCTGCCGCCTGATTTTTCAGCCACAATTATTATTGCGCAACATATGGGTGCTGAGTATATTCCAAGCTTTGTTAAGCAGCTGCAACATGTGACGACGCTAAAGGTGGTGGCTGTTACCGATCAGCTGGCTGTTTTACCGGGGCATATCTATATTTGTTCATTTATGACGCGATTAAGGTTGGGGGCAGCGGGTTTGGTTTTCGTGCAAAAAATACAAGTGATGGAGCGCTATAACCCAGATATAGATAGCCTTTTTGAATCAGCTGCATTGTTACCTAGGGCTTTTAAAACAACTGGTATTATACTAACGGGTGTTGGTGATGATGGCGCAAAAGGAATTAAGGCACTAGCTGATAAAGGGTGGCCCTGTATTGCCGAAAGTGAATGCTCAGCGGTCGTTTACGGTATGCCATTTCAAGCTAAATTGTTAGTTAAAGATATTTCAGTTAAACCCCTCTGGGATATTATTCAAACCGTAAAATTGCTTGGAGGCTAAAGGTGTTTGGGTTATTTAAAAATAAAAAAAAACCGTTGCTTGAGCCAGAGCTTAATTGTGTACTACAAGACTTTGAGAATGTCCAAAACAGCCTTAACTATATTAAAGAGCTGACAGGGATAAATTTTGAAAAACAGCGGGCCATTTTTCAAAGTAAATTAAAAAGTTTTTGCCAACAAAGGGATATTAATAGCTTTGATGAATGTTTAAAGAAGGTCGCGCGAGATAACTCGCTACGGCAAGAGCTGGTGAATTATGTTACAACGAACGAGACGTACTTTTATCGAGAGTTCGAGCAAATAAAAACTTTAGTGGCTAACGTATGTAAACGAGTTGATAAGGTAAATATTTTATGTATGCCTTGCTCCACTGGAGAGGAACCCTATACCATCGTGATTGCCCTGCTGGAAGCAGGTGTGCCCTCAACTCGTTTTAACCTACTGGGCGCGGATATAGATACGGCTGCATTACAACGTGCGAAAGAGGGCGTTTATAATGCGCGAGACATCAGTAAAATGCCACCCGATTTAGTGAATAAGTATTTTTTAAAAAAAGGTGATAAGTTTCATTTAAATACGCTGGTTAAATCATGTGTCGACTTTAACGCATGTAATTTATTCGACCCAGGGTTAAAAAAAGTAGGTCAGTTTGACTACGTGCTATCAAGAAATATGCTGATTTATTTTGATATGGGTACTAAGTTAAAAGCATCAAAAATTTTAGATGGCTTATTAAAACCAACGAGTGACCCCGTTTATTATGGACATGCTGATTTATACTAGTTGGTAAAACCGGTTATTAATAAAATAGATCATGACAACCACCATTAGATAGGACGATAAGCCGCCTAAGAGGCTTTAGCTGGAAATTACAAATAGCAGCTTTTACTTTACTCTATCCGGCTCTGTTATGAGGAATGAGTGCTCAACAATAATTTTAACAGTTACTTATCTAAATAGTAGTTTGAGTATCAATAATATAAATACGTATATAAAAAAGCTTCTATAGCAGCGTATTACATATATATACGGTTATTTTATAAAAAATAACTTTCAAGCAATGTTTCATTAGAGTGTATTTTGGCTGCTGAATGAGTACTTTAGTGAAATATCGCTCAGTTAGTCAACCAATGATAGTTAGCTAACTGCTTTTTGATGTCTGATAGTGACAAGGGGGCTACATTAATAACTCTAAGTCTTCCGCACTCAATAATTTATCTAAGTTAACAAGTATGTGTAATTCATTATCAACATGTGCAATGCCTTGAATAAAGATAGAAGTCTCGGGGTTACTATTATTTACATCAGGCGCTGATTCTATTTCGCTATCTTTTAAATAAACGACCTCTTTCACCTTATCAACAAGTACACCCATTATATGTCCTTGAACATCCATCATCATGATTCTCGTAAAATCATCATTTTCTGTCGATGGCATATTAAACTTCTTGCGTAACGCGACAACTGTGACAACATTACCGCGCAAATTGATAATACCTAAAACTTCCATAGGGGCACCAGGAACTGGTGCGATAGGTGTATATCGAAGAACCTCTTGAACCTGCATAACTTTAACGGCATATTTCTCATTGCCCAAGACAAAGGTTAGCCACTGCGTAACCGGCTCAACTACATCTTGGTGCTGGTGTTCACTATCATCTGAATTCATTTACAGTCCTTCTGTATATTTTGTTTCATCTAGAGCGTTTATTTATTTTTAGCAAAAATTTTGGTGGGGTCAACAATCGCTAATTGCTGTTCTGATATAAACCCGCATAACCATGGGCGTTCGGACGCACTTTTACGCCACTTAATATCAGATGCGTTAATGTCTATCTCGGTCGAAATCGAATCTAATGCAATACCCCATTTGCTGCCGTTTAATAAAATAATTTTTTTATACGGTTTTTTATGAGTATCTCTTACCGGTTGGTCTAACATCAGTTTGCCCGCATCAATGACAGCAATAAAATCTTTACCCAATACTTTTAAGCCAAGCACCCAGTCGGGTTGGTCCTTAACACTTTTGAGGTCGTTACTGAACTCCAGTTCTCCCTTGATGGCATTTGAAGGGAAGGTTAGATTTACATTGTTAACGCTACCGACTAAGGCGGTGAATTGATGTGTAACCCATGAAGGGGCAGAGCTATCGATTTTAACTAACTCTGCTTCAAGTCGTGCTACTTCAGCTTGCTCTGCTTCGAATCGTGCAGCCTCGATTTGTTCTGCTTCCAAACGTGCTGCTTCTGCTTGCTCTGCTTCCAGACGCGTCACTTCAGCTTGCTCTGCTTCGAGTCGTGCAGCCTCGATTTGTTCTGCCTCCAAACGTGCTACTTCGGCCTGCTCTGCTTCGAGTCGCGCAGCCTCGATTTGTTCTGCTTCCAAACGTGCTACTTCGGCTTGCTCTGCTTCCAGACGTGTGGCCTCGGCCTGTTCTGCTTCCAGACGCGCCGCTTCTGCTTGCTCTGCCTCGAGTCGTACGGCCTCGGCCTGTTCTACTTTCAGACGTGCGGCTTCGGCTTGCTCTGCTTTAAGGCGCGCTACTTCGGCTTTGAGTCGTCCGGCCTCAGCTTTCTCTTCTTCGAGCCTTTCGGCTTCATCAACATCAGCTTCCCAGTCTGTAGGTAGCTCATCTTCAGCTGTAGAGCTAGTTGACACTAATTTCACGCCATTGTCAGAAAGCTCATTTGCATTCTCGGGATCTAAAGTTGACAAAAGTCCGACGAAGTAGCTCTCCATTGCGTCATCTTGGTCTAATATTGATTTCACTTTGTTATCGGCCATCATTTGATACCAAAGTAAGCTTTGCTTTATCATCCCAGATGGTTTGCAATAAATTGTCGTAGGCTATCACCGATTTAGATTTAGGTGATAATATTGAGGCAGGGGTACCGGCTCTACTGGCTTCGCGTAACTGCGTATCAACGGTTATATAACCACGCCATAATTTATCTTTATAATTATTCCTAAGTGAATTCAAGCTGCTAACAGAAGCTCTGGTTCTTTTGTCAAACATAGTGGGAACAATGGTGTATTTAAGTGGTTTATGCCTAGTTTTCTGGATCATTTTTAATGTTTTCATCATCCGCTCAAGTCCTTTGAGTGCTAGAAACTCTGTCTGCACAGGCACAATTAAGTGATCACTCGCCGCTAGCGCATTAATCATCAATACTCCCAACATGGGCGGGGTATCAATAAGAATAACATCATAGGCAGGCTCAAGTTTTTTCAGCGCATTAGTAATCACAAGCCCCAGTCCTTTAAACTTACTGGCCTGACGATCCAGCGTTGCTAATGCCACAGAAGCAGGCAGAACATCTAACCCAGCAAAAGAAGTTTTTTGAATATACTTTTGTGGCTCTGGTGTTAGCTTCTCTGAACTGTCTTTAAATAGGTTGTAAGCACTCTGTTGAATGCTGTCTGGGTCTAGGCGAAAGTAGCTTGTCATTGACCCTTGGGGGTCAAGGTCAATACAGAGCACGCGTTTGCCACGCATTGACAATAATCCAGCGAGGGTCACGACGGTTGTTGTTTTACCAACACCGCCTTTCTGGTTTGATATGGCCCACGTTTTCATTAAATTGACTGCTTTCTCATTTTTATTACCTTGCTCTTTAATAGTGCGTTATGCGTAGCGATCTAACATACTAGGAATGTCTAAAATGATTGCGATACCGCCATCTCCTGTTATGGTTGCGCCTGCTAAGCCGCCGACGTGAGTCAATAAAGTACCCAGTGGCTTAATAACAACTTCCTCTTGTCCTAATAACTGGTCAACTATAAAAGCAACTGGGTTATGCCCTGAGCTAACAACAACGACATGTTGGTTTTGTGTTGCATTTTCATCCGAGCTGTATCCTGGAATTAACCACTCATTCAGGTTGAACAACGGTAATGCCTTACCTCTTACCATCACAACGAGCTTGCCATTTATCATGTTTGTATTTGATAAATCTAAGCTTAATATTTCCACAACACTAGATAGTTGTAGGGCAAAAGTTTGTTTGGATAGTTTAACCATTAAGGTAGACATAATAGCTAGTGTTAACGGTAATTTAATAACAACTTTGCTACCGCGACCTAACTCAGACTCTACATGAACAGTACCATTCATACCAACGATACGAGTTTTAACGACATCCATACCCACGCCACGGCCAGACACATCTGATATTTCCGTTTTCGTTGAGAAACCAGCTTCAAAAATTAAGTTATAACACTCAATATCGGTTAATCGAGATGCAGCTTCTTGATCCATCATTCCTTTGCTAACGGCACTGGCACGCAATACTTCAGGGTTCATGCCTTTGCCGTCATCTTCAATCGTTAGAAGAATATGGTCACCCTCTTGAAATGCACTAAGAACAATAAGCCCTTCTTCCGACTTCCCAGCGGCAATTCTATCTTCTGGTAATTCAATGCCATGATCAACAGAGTTTCTGACAAGGTGAACGAGTGGGTCGGCCAAAGCTTCAACCAAGTTTTTATCTAAATCAGTTTCTTCACCGACCAATTCAAGTGCTATTTTTTTATTTAATGATCTAGCTAAATCTCGTACTACTCGTGGGAAACGTCCGAACACTTTCTTAATGGGTTGCATCCGCGTTTTCATCACAGCTAACTGTAAATCAGCGGTAACAATGTCCAAGTTAGAAATGGCTTTAGTCATTTCATCGTCTTCACTGCCAGAGCGAAGCTTGGACAAACGATTACGAACTAGCACAAGCTCACCAACCATATTCATAATATCGTCAAGTCGTTGAGTGTCTACGCGTACACTTGTTTCGGCGGGTGCTTTTGTCGCAGGCGCTTTAGTTTTTTCTTTAATGGGTTCTTTAGCAGGCGAGGTGTGTTCAACAACAGGTGTTGGCTCTACAACAGGAGGAGAGGGTGGTGGTGTGGCAACGGATCCGGCTGGGCCTTTTCCTTTACCGTGCATTTCATCTAAAAGTTTGTCGAATTCTTCTTCGGATATGTCGTCAGAACCAGCGGGTTCGGTCTGAGCTTCAAGCGGCACTGAAGGTGCTTTATTTTTTCCATGCAATTCATCGAGTAAACTCTCAAATTCTTCTTCAGTAATATCATCCGATGATGGCGCTACGGGTACCTCGAGTTCACTGGAGCTTGTGGATTTAAGCATCTCTTCAAATTCTTGCTGAACCTCATCAGCTACCGCGCTGCTCTGGGCAGAGATGGCTGGGTCCTGTGTTAACTCCGGCGGAATCGTTAACTCCGGCGTTTTTATTACCGTTTCTGAGCCTTGATTGGCTGGGGTTTTAAAGGCTGAAATTTCAGCAATAAGTGTCGGGTCAGGTGGTGCTGGGTCTTCACCAGAACGAATAGACTCAAACATATCATTTACGACATCAAGGACCCGTAGAATAGCATCCATTAACGCGGAATCGGCAACACGCTCTCCGTTTCTGAGGATATCAAACACGTCTTCTGAGACATGACAAATTCCTACCATACCATCTAGCCCAAGGAAGCCAGCGCCCCCTTTAACTGTATGAAAGCCTCTGAAGATAGAGTTTAATAAATCGGAGTCTTCTGGTGATTGCTCTAGTTCAACCAGCTGCTCACTTAATTCTTCGAGAATTTCAGCGGATTCAACTAAAAAGTCTTGTAAGATTTCGTCTTCTAAATCAATGGCCATAATTATTCCTTAGAACCCTAAACTGGACAAAAGGTCGTCTACTTCATCTTGACTGTTTACAGCCCCTTCAACAACGATACCGGGTACTGTCGGGCCTTCAAGTTTGTCTTTTGGGCCGGTCGCTTTGGTCGGAGTCATTGTTGCTTCTTGAGCTCCGGCGATTTTTACTAACTCAACTAAACTGTCTTCAACGTTTTGTACAAGCCCGATAACTTTTTTAATAACCTGCCCTGTCAAATCCTGAAAGCCTTGAGCCATCACAATTTCATTGGCCTTTTCGTGAACAAACTTGGTGTTTCTGCATGAGCTTTCAAGGTATTTAGTGATTTCAGCTGACATTGCTTTGAATTCAGGGAGCGATAATTCACGGCTCAAAAATTTATTCCAATTTTTGTAAAGTTCTTCTGATTTATGTTCCATTTCAGTGGTAACAGGGATGACTTCTTCGATGGCAGTTAGCGTTTTGTTTGCTGCCTCATCTGTCATATCAATAACATAATTTAAGCGCTCTTTAGCATCTGGAATTCCTTTATCAGTTAAAGCGGTTAACTGATCGTCTAGTGCAAAGGTCGCTAAATTATCATGTAAATTGCGCGTTAGCTGTCCAACTTCTTTAAATAAGCGTTTTTCATTATCAATAGAAATCGCGCTTAACAGCTCAGCGGTTACTAAATCATCATTACTCTCGATACTTTTAATTAATCGCTGGGCTTTTTCAAGCAATTCCAACCTATCTTGTTCATTTTGCATGTCTGCTCCGTTTGCCATTATTAACCGCTGGTCCGAGCAAAAATTTTATCGATTTTTTCTTTTAGCGTCGCGGCAGTAAATGGTTTGATAATATATCCATTAACTCCAGCTTGGGCTGCTTCAATAATCTGCTCTCTTTTGGACTCGGCGGTCACTAATAGTACGGGCATATTTGCAGTTTGAGGGTTCGCGCGTACGGTTTTTAGTAAATCGATTCCTGTCATGCCTGGCATATTCCAGTCAGTTACTAAAAAATCATAATCACCCGCTTTTAATTTTGGCCAAGCGGTTTGGCCATCATCTGCTTCGTCTAAGTTAGTAAACCCTAACTCTCTTAAGAGGTTTTTAACTATTCGTCTCATCGTAGAAAAATCATCTACAACTAGAATTTTCATATTCTTATCCAATTTGGACTACTCCTTACTGTTTAATTTTTATAACTATATTATCGACCAATGACACTGCAAGTTTAGTCAAGAATTCGAAAATGTTTTGTAAAAATACTTTTTAAGGCGATGATTGCTGAATATAGGTGATTTATTTACGTAAAAAACCTCATTCATTGCCCTTAGTTGTTAGTCGATTATCCTAGCACAAGGGGTGGTTCTATGTTTTGCACTGGCTAACTTGACGTAGGATGAGTGAGTTTTTTTGGTTAACGAGTACAGGTTAACAACTTATTATTTTCTTAATAATAATCACAGGTATTTTGCAAAAGGGGGTGCTAAAGACGCCCAATGCCCCAACAAGGTTGAGGATCAGGAGGCATCAAATAAAGTGAGTGATTTAAGAACTATTTAAGTTTTTTTACTCGCTCAGCAGGACTGATGATATCGGTCAAACGAAGACCAAATTTATCGTTGACAACCACAACCTCGCCACGGGCAATAAGCACTTTATTCACTAGCACATCCATTGGCTCACCTGCTAAACGATCAAGCTCAATAACGGAGCCTTGATTTAATTGAAGTAAGTTACGTATGCTAATTTTGGTGTTGCCTACTTCCATGGCCATCGTGACCGGCACATCCAAAATGACATCTAAATTAATTTCGTGGTCAGAACCTGTTAACGCGTTTGATGAGGTCGTTCCGGCATTTGCTTGCTCGTTTAAGGCCTCACCCCAATCTGCATCAGTGCTTGCTGCGGCTTGCTCTTCAAGGGCATCGCCCCAGTCTGCGCCAGCGCTGGCTTCTGCTTCACCTTCAGCTTGCTCGTTTAAAGCGTCACCCCAATCTGCATCAGCGCTTGCGGCAGCTTGCTCTTCGAGAGCATCACCCCAGTCGGCGCCATCATTATTCTCGTCATCACTCATTGTTCGTATCCATTTCTAATTTAATATTTATTTTATAATAGCAATCATTGTGCCAACAAAAAAATATTTTAATTACAATGACTTATGTTTTTTGTGTAAATTTAAGTCAAATTTAAGTCATTATTGTCGATCATGCGCTGATTTCACGTGCCAATCTTAGTTAGGCCTTGACGGGTGGCTTTAAGTGAGAGGCCTTTATCCTTAATAATGCAACAGGTACTTACGGCGCGGCATTGGTTTATCTAGCTGCGTTGGCTGCCGGCAAAGATGCACAGTGTGGATTGCATGTAAGTACGAATTCCATTTTGGTTTAAAGTAAGAGGTGCTAGCACTCCCAGTTGTAAGCATCACTATTTCTCTATTACGCGGCTTTTTTATGTTTTTTGATAACTGTCATCGACTTGTCAGCTTAAAATAATTTATTATAAACGTCTTTTTAACTGGCCTAATTATACGATGAAAAACCTAAAACTAAGTGTTCTCGACCAATCACCTGTACATGATAATCAAGCTGAATCGACCGGTTTATTTTCGACGATTGAGTTAGCTAAAGCGTGTGACGAGGCTGGTTATCATCGTTATTGGGTTGCTGAGCACCATGGTACGCCGGGTTATGCAAGTCCATGCCCTGAAATGATGGTGAGTAATGTTGCGCATGCAACGAAACGAATTCGCGTCGGTAGTGGTGGCGTTATGTTGCCTCACTACAGCGCGTTTAAAGTGGCTGAAACATTTAAAATGCTTGAGGCATTTCACCCCGGCCGAATTGATTTAGGCGTGGGACGTGCACCTGGTGGGCACCCGGTTTCATCAGCGGCTATTTCTGCACCAAGGCAAACAGTACCGTCTGAGTATTACCCTAGTCAAACGCAAGATTTAATAGGCTATTTAAGTAACAATTTGCCCGCAGACCACCCCTATAGTCAAGCGATTGTTGTGCCAACTGATGTGGGTGCGCCGCCAGTTTGGATGCTAGGCTCTAGTGATGGTAGCGCCGAAATGGCGGGCGTCTTAGGTGCAGGTTTTGTATTGGCTTTATTTATTGGAACGCATGATAGGCCGCCAGAAATTATTCAACGCTATCGTAATGCTTTTAAACAAGGTGGCAGTATCGAAAAACCAGAGGCTATTATTGCGGTAGCGGCGATTTGTGCAGACTCAAAAGAAGAAGCAGAATTGATTGCCAGTAGTCATACATACTGGAAAGTACAAGCCTTTCGTCACGGCAAGATAGACACCTTTTTCACACCAGAAGAGGTGATGGATAAGAAAAAGCAGTTGTCACTATCTGATCAGGCTTATTACGATGAAACCTTAGCAACGATGGTGACAGGTACACCTGAGCAGTGTCAGTCACAGCTAGAACAAACGGCGGAGTTATACGATGTCGACGAGTTAATGATTGTTAATGTCACTCATTCCTTTCAACCTCGCATAGCCTCCTATAAAATGTTGGCAAATCAATTTAATTTATAAGTTTATATTTAGGAGAAATACATGAGTTCAAACCCAGAAATTGCAAACAGTATTCAAACCGGTGCATTTAAAACAAACTATCATGATGTAGGTGAAGGCTCGCCAGTGTTTATGATTCATGGCTCTGGCCCTGGTGTAACGGCGTGGGCAAACTGGCGTTTGGTGCTTCCTGTACTGGCGAAAAATCACCGTGTTATTGCGCCAGATATGGCCGGATTTGGTTTTACAGAAAGACTTGAAGATTATAACTACTCAATGGAGAACTGGGTTCAGCACGCCATTGACTTAATGGATGCGCTAGAAATTGAGAAAGCGCATTTGGTGGGTAATTCTTTTGGTGGTGGTTTGGCGATAGCATTGGCTATTAAACACCCTGAACGTGTTAACCGTCTTGTTTTAATGGGTGCAGCGGGGGTTGATTTTGAATTAACACAAGGGCTCGATGAGGTCTGGGGTTATGAGCCGTCTGTCGAGAATATGCGTAAGATGATGGATTTATTCGCCTATGATCGTAGTTTGGTAACTGATGAGTTAGCCGAACTTCGTTATAAAGCGAGCGTACAACCTGGCTTTCAAGAGTCGTTTAGTAAAATGTTTCCTGCTCCACGCCAACGTTGGGTTGAAGCATTAGCGAGTGCACCAGAAGATATTAAGAACATTCAGCATGAAACATTGATGGTTCATGGTCGTGAAGATTTGGTTGTTCCGCCTATCACATCTACAACCTTGTTTGATTTAATTCCTAATTCTCAATTACATATGTTTGGTTGCTGTGGCCATTGGACGCAAATTGAACATAATGCTCGCTTTAATGAGTTGGTGTTAGATTTTTTTGCTGAAGCTGAATAGTAAAAAAAGGTTATTGCATTGAAAATCACAGTAGTAGGCGCAGGTGGCATTGGCTGTTATTACGCAGCCAAACTAATACAAGCAGGTCATGTTGTGAAACTCATTGCGCGCGGTGATCACCTGAAAGCTATGCAAGAGCAGGGGCTCACGGTAAAGCACGCCTCGTTGGATTTTAACCAAATGGTTGATGCAACGAGTCTTGATCAGTGGCTTGGTGACGCCAAGCCTGATGATGTCGACCTCATCATCGTTTGTTTAAAAGCGATGCAAACGCGAGTTTTTGCTGATCAACTGAGTCGTTGGTATCAGCAATATGAGGGCTGTAATTTGCCTCTTATGTTGTCGTTACAAAATGGTGTTGAAAATGAAATGCAATTTGCGAAGGTGCTGCCTAAAGGCATGGTACTGGGTGGGATTGCAAGGCGTATTGGGGCTCATATTATTCAGCCAGGCATGGTTGAATCAATTGGTCCGGCACAAGTTATTCTTGGTGCCTGGCCAAATAATAAGGGCTTAAATGGGACGTTACTGCAAAAAATTCAACACTTAGCAAAGTGTTTTAACGATGCAGGTATTCCTACTGAAACATCAGATGATATTAATAAGGAGCTATGGCTTAAGCTGATTATTAATAATGGATTAAACCCACTCTGTGCGTTGTTGGAGCTAGAAACCGGAGAAGCAACGCCCGATTTGACCTTGATGCCACTTATAAAGGGCGCAATGAAAGAAGCTGTCATGGCAGCTAAGGCAAATGATGTTGAGTTATCAAGTGATGACTTGGAAGAGATGTTCGAATTGATTGCAACGTTTGACTCAATAAAACCATCCATGCTGGTCGACCGTGAAAAAGGGCGGCCACTAGAAATAGAAGAAATTTGCGGTGTGGTGATTCGTGGCTGCGAGAAAATAGGAAAAGATGCGCCTTATAATAAGGTGATCTCGACATTATTACGTCGAGCCGTAGAAAACGACTAGGCTTCAATGCCTCTATTTAAACAGGCCCCAGGCTTATTGTTATTGCTTAGTTTTGCATTAACAATTATGAGTGCCTGGACCCCGATTAGTATTGACTGGGCCCAAGGTGGCTTGATGTGGCTGGCGGGCAGTATTTTGTTCTTTAGTTTGGCTCTCAAGCAGAAAAAAATTATCTTGACGATTGCTTTTTTCGCAATGTTAAGTTGGGTAGTCGCGTGGATCACCGGCGAAACATCTGATGTCGTTAAAGCCTTGACGGCTAACCAGTTAATGATCGTGATGTTGATTGGGGTGCAATTTCTACAGCTGGTCGCATTACCTCCGAGTGAAAAGGCTGAACCGTTACCGAGGGGCTTTAAAGCGTTTGTTAGAACGTATTTTGGCGTGCATTTTTTTGGCGCTATTATTAATCTATCGGCTGTTTTATTGGTTGCGGATCGCCTAGTAAAAGAAGCTCAACTATCGATGAACCAACAAAAGCTATTAACAAGGGCTTTTACATCTGGAGCGCATTGGTCGCCATTTTTTGCAGCATTTGCGGCATCTTTGGTGTTTACGCCCGATGCATCTTTACCAATAGTAATGGCTGTTGGTATGAGTATGGCAAGCATCGCGCTTGTTGTAACCTTGTACGAAATCAAGGTGGATAAGAGCGAGTCTATCGATGGTTTTGTGGGTTATCCTATGCATTTTCAGGCGCTGTGGCTGCCAGTAGTTTTAGTGTTGCTTGTTGCCGTGATGCATACTTTATTTCCAGCTATTAGTGTGCTGATTTTGATAGCTATTTGCTCATTAGGCTTGAGCGTGTTTGTTTTGCTGTGGAGGAAAGGGGCAGGAGCTGCAACTAGTGATTTCATCGGTCATACGATGAATAAGCTTCCGCAAATGAAAAACGAACTATTACTTTTCTTAGTCGCGGGTATATTTGGTTCTGGTTTGGCGGCGGCACTTGATGGGCTATCTATAGCCATTCCTTTTCAACATTTTGATGGTATTGCCGCGTCGGTTATTTTATTGCTTATATTTGTATTGGCTATTGTAGGTGTTCACCCTGTTATCAGTATTGCTGTTATTGGGCATTGGATTATGACCATTGAGCCTAATCAAACTTTATTGGCAATTATGTTTTTAATGGGATGGGCTATTGGGGTTTCTGCTAGCCCTATATCTGGGATAAACCTTGCTTTGCATGGGCGCTATGGTGTGTCCGGACAACAGATTTTTAAATGGAATATATCGTACGCGTTAAAGGTTTATGCGTGTGATTGCGTGATTTTATTAATCACTGCACATTTACTAGGTGTTTAAGGTGCTCGCTCAATTGATTAAGAACAAGTATCATATACCATTATAAATTTAACCTTAACCCATGGACACTTTAAGGACGTATTGTTTTGACAGAGACTAAAAGACAGAATTCATTTAATAAAGAAGAGTTACTAAGTTGTGGCAGAGGGGAGTTATTTGGTCCTGGTAATGCGCAGTTACCTATGCCAAATATGTTAATGGTTGATAGGGTTATATCCATCACAGAAGATGGTGGAGCGAATGGGAAAGGACAAATCATAGCAGAACTGGATATTACGCCAGATCTATGGTTTTTTGAGTGCCACTTTCCAGGCGATCCGGTAATGCCAGGTTGCCTTGGTTTAGATGCGATGTGGCAGTTGGTCGGTTTTTATTTAGGTTGGAAAGGTGGTTTAGGGCGTGGTCGAGCTTTAGGTGTAGGTGAGTTAAAATTCACGGGTCAAGTGTTACCGACGGCTAAAAAAGTGACTTATAAAATCGACTTGAAACGAGTTATTATGCGTAAACTGGTGATGGGTATTGCTGATGCAGTGATGGAAGTAGATGGAAAGGTGATTTATGAAGCAAAGGATTTGCGCGTAGGACTATTTACCTCGACAGAAAATTTCTAAAGAAGGATTTAATATGAGACGCGTTGTTATTACAGGCATGGGTATTGTTTCATCACTGGGTAGTGATGTTGATGCAGTGTCAGACTCGCTTAAAGCGGGCAAATCGGGTATTAGTTTTGTAGAAGCTTACAAAGAAAAAGGTTTTCGTAGTCATGTTGCTGGCGTGCCAGAGATAAATCTGGACGAACTCATTGACCGAAAGGCGCGGCGCTTTATGGGCGATGCAGCTGCTTATGCATATGTATCAATGCAACAAGCTATTGATGATGCAGGTTTAACGGAAGAAGAAGTGTCAAACCCCAAAACTGGACTTATTATGGGTTCTGGAGGCGCTTCTACAAAAAATGTTGATGAAGCTATTAATCTATTGAATACCAAGGGAATTCGTCGCGTAGGGCCTTATATGGTGCCAAGAACGATGAGCAGTACGGTATCTGCTGGGCTGGCAACACCGTATAAGATAAAAGGGGTGAATTATTCAATTACCTCAGCCTGTGCGACTAGTTCACATTGTATTGGCAACGCGATGGAGCTTATTCAGTTAGGCAAACAAGACAGAGTGTTCGCAGGGGGCGGTGAAGAAGAACATTGGTCATTAACGATGATGTTTGATGCTATGGGGGCATTGTCTACGAAAAGGAACGATGCGCCAGAAACGGCATCTCGAGCATATGATGCAGATCGTGATGGTTTTGTTATTGCTGGCGGTGGTGGGACTGTTGTTGTTGAGGCGTTAGATGTTGCGTTAGCACGAGGTGCAAAAATATATGCAGAGCTCGTTGGTTATGGCGCCACATCAGATGGTTACGATATGGTAGCGCCTTCAGGTGAGGGTGCAACACGTTGTATGCAAATGGCGCTAGAAAATGTCGATACACCGATTGACTATATTAATGCGCATGGAACCAGTACACCAGTGGGTGATATGGCTGAGCTTAAAGCGGTTAAAGCTGTTTTTGGTGAAAATACGCCACCCATTGGCTCGACTAAATCTCTATCTGGACATTCTTTAGGTGCGGCGGGTGTTCACGAAGCTATTTATTGCCTATTGATGATGAGAGATAGCTTTATAACAGCTTCTGCGAATATCGACAATTTAGACGAAGCTGCCGAAGGTGTAAATATTGTTCAAAAGAAACAGACAGAGGTGGCGTTGGATACCGTGATGTCAAATAGTTTTGGTTTTGGCGGAACTAATGCAACCTTAGTGCTAAAGCGCTACGAAAGCTAAATTCAAGAATTTTAGATAAAAAAACCGGTCTTAGACCGGTTTTTTTATGAAAGTGAAGTTTATCTATTTAATAGCTAAAAGTTCCATTTCAAAAATCAATGTTTCATTTGGTCCAATTGCACCACCAGCACCCTGTTCGCCATAAGCTAATGTAGATGGAATAAATACTTTCCACTTTGTACCAACTTCCATTTGTTGTAATGCTTCTTGCCAGCCAGGAATAACGCCGTTTACAGGGAAGGTAGCTGGTTCGCCACGTTTAATAGAGCTATCAAACACAGTGCCATTAATGAGAGTTCCTTCGTAATGTACATCAACCGTATCGGTTGCTTTAGGCTTTTCGCCATCACCTTGGTTGATAACGATGTATTGCAGGCCGCTTTCTAGAACTTGTACACCTTCGGTAGAAAGGTTGTCTTTTAAAAACTGAATGCCTTTGTCAGCATTGCCATCTTTAACCTCATTTGCTTTTTCTTGCATTTCTTTTTGAAATGCCTCGATAACAGCTTGCATTTCAGCTGGACTCAATAGGCTAGCGTCGCCATTAAGGCTATGGGTGAGTCCTAAAACGAGAGACTCGGTTTCAACGTCTAGTTTATCTTGCTGAATGCCGCTACCAATTTGCTGGCCCATTGTGTAACTAAGTTTTTGCTTTTCTGTTTCCAAAACACTGTCCTATAGATAAAGTTAAAACGCGTATCTTACAATAAGCAGGCAAAAAAAGGCGATAACATATGAAAAGTAGAGAGAAAAAAGTGCGATTGAAGCGTCTAGCCTAAGCCCTAATGTCGATAATGCTACCGATAACGTCACCAGCAGTTTGTGCCACACGAGCAGATGCTTGGACTTGCTGTTCGGCTTGTTTTAAGGCGACTAACTCTTTAGTAGTCTCTTGGTTGGGTTTCTCACCGTTGAGTTGCTCACTGCTAGCCAGTTTTTGGCTGGCATTATTAGCCTGGTTTAGGCCGTTATTAATACCTAATAAAGCACTATGATTGATTGAGGCAACGTTCATGTTGAGAGTTTATAGTTAATTACGTTTCGATTGTAGATAACAAAAAAGATTCATAATGTGATGAGTATCACATTATGAATGGCTTTTTTTGATATTTACTCAGTTAACTCGTGCTCTGCTGAGCAAAGTGCTGTCATGTTTAAAATTCGTCTCACGGAAGCTTGCGGTTTTAACACGTGTACGGGCTTTTCTATACCTAGCAGAATGGGGCCAACGGTGACACCATCGCTTAAGATACGAAGCATGTTAAATGAGATGTTGGCAGAGTCTAAGTTAGGGAAAATGAATAAATTAGCTTCGCCGGTTAGTTTTGAATCATTAATAATTTCATTTCTCAAGTGCTCAAGTAATGCAACGTCTGCTTGGATCTCACCTTCCACTTCAAGTTGAGGGTGGCTTTTATGGAGAAGGTTAGTCGCTTCTGCCATTTTTTTTGCGTCATCGTCATTAGCGCTACCAAAATTAGAGTGAGATAGCAGCGCCGCTCTTGGTGTAATACCAAACCGTTTGACATAGTTTGCAGATTGTAAAGTCATTGCGACAAGTTCTTCGGCCGAGGGGTTACTGTTCACGGTAGTATCGCAAAAGAAAAACACGCCTTTTTGTAAAGAGATGACATTAAGAGCCGCGACTTTTTCTACACCGCTTTTTTTGTCTAAAATATCGGTGATATGTCCTAGGTGTCGATGGTAATTACCAACCATGCCGCAAATCATTGCGTCAGCTTTACCTAGTTTAACCAGGAGGGAGGCCAAAACAGTGGTTTTGGTGCGTACGTAATTTTGAGCTAGTGTTAATGAGACTCCTTTGCGACCTTTTGCTTGCTGATATTGTTGGACGCATTCTCGAAAATACGGGTTGCTATCCGGTTCGATAATATCAATATCATCTAGCATTGAAGGGTCTAGGCCAAGCTTTCCAACTCGTTCAAAGATAACTGTTTTTCGCCCAATTAGAATAGGCTTAGCCAACTGAGTGTTTACGACTTCTTGTGCGGCTTGAAGAACGCGTTCGTTTTCACCTTCGGCATAAATAACTCGTTTAGGTGTTAGTTTGGCTTGTTCAAAGATGGGCTTCATGAGCATGCCGGAGCGATAAACGTAACGCTCTAAAGAGGCTCTATAGTGTTCGAAATTTTCAATGGGCTTGGTGGCAACACCGCTGTCCATAGCTGCCTTGGCAACGGCGAGTGGTATTTCTATAATAAGGTTTGGATCAAAGGGGCGAGGTATTAAATATTCAGGACCAAAAACAGGTGTTTTTCCAACATAGCTATCGGTGTCATCGTTAACGGTTTTTTGTGCAAGTTCTGATAAAGCATGAATGCAGGCAAGTTTCATTTCTTCATTAATGGTGGTTGCCCCAACATCCAGAGCGCCTCTGAATATATAGGGGAAGCACAGCACATTATTAACCTGATTTGGGTAGTCAGATCGGCCGGTAGCGATGATCGCATCATCTCGTACTTCTTTAATTTCCTCCGGTAATATTTCTGGTGTTGGGTTGGCTAATGCAAAAATAATGGGTGAATCAGCCATCTGTTTGACCATCTCTTTAGTCATCATGCCAGCGCGTGAAACGCCTAAAAAGATATCAGCGCCTCTGATAGCATCGGCCAAAGTTCGTAAGTCTGTTTTGGCTGCATAGCGTTGTTTGCGGTCGTCCATGCCGGTTGTTCTGCCCTCATAGATGATGCCCCTGCTATCACTCACAAGGATGTTTTCTTGCTTTAGGCCCATTTCGACGAGCATGTCTAAGCAGGCAATGCCTGCAGCACCGGCACCTGAAGCAACGAGTCGAACGTTTGATATTTCTTTCTTGGCGACTTTTAATCCATTGATGATAGCCGCAGCGGTGATGATGGCGGTGCCGTGCTGGTCATCATGAAAGACTGGTATGTCAATCTTTTCGCGTAATTTTTTTTCAATGAAGAAACACTCGGGAGCTTTGATATCTTCGAGGTTAATACCACCAAACGTTGGGGCTAAGCTGGCAACGATATCGACAAATTTGTCTGGGTCTTTTTCATTAATTTCAATATCAAACACATCAACGCCACCAAATTTTTTGAATAATACGCCTTTACCTTCCATAACAGGCTTTGAGGCAAGTGGGCCGATATCACCTAAGCCAAGTACAGCAGTTCCATTGGTGATGACAGCGACTAGATTACTTCGAGAGGTATACAGTGCAGCAGTAGACGGGTCTTTGGCAATTTCCAAGCAAGGCTCTGCTACACCAGGGCTATAAGCTAAGGCGAGGTCAGTTTGATTGCTTAACGCCTTAGTAGGCGTTACTTCAATTTTCCCTGGTCTTGGGTGTTGGTGGTAATAAAGGGCATTTTTATTGGGCTTGTCAGACATAACTTAAATAATAGTGAGTGGGTTGAAAGATTAAGGGCATTATACGTTAAACTATGTGGCTAATTCTGTTGGCTTTGTCTGCCAATATAAGCTTCCCGAATAAACAATATTGAATATGAATGCACTTGAAATAAACCAGCTATGTAAGCGATATGATAATGGATTCCTTGCAGTTAAAGGAATTGACTTGGTTGTTAGACAAGGGGACTTTTTTGCTCTATTGGGTGCAAATGGTGCTGGAAAATCAACGACGATAGGGATAGTTGCCTCATTGGTCAATAAAACGTCTGGCTCGGTTAAAGTGTATGGGCATGATTTGGATACCGACCCGGAAGGGGTGAAGCGATGTATAGGTTTAGTGCCACAAGAATTTAACTTTAATCAGTTTGAAAATGTGTTTGATATTGTGGTGTCTCAGGCCGGTTACTACGGGATACCTCGAAAAAAAGCCTTGGAAAGAGCTGAAATTTGCTTAAAGCAGCTGGAGCTTTGGGATAAACGTAATGAGGCATCTAGAGAATTGTCGGGCGGGATGAAGCGGCGTTTAATGATCGCTCGAGCGTTGGTTCATGAGCCCAAGCTTTTAATACTCGATGAGCCTACTGCAGGCGTTGATATTGAAATAAGGCGGTCGATGTGGCAGTTTTTCAAGAAAATAAATGCAGCAGGCACCACCATTATTCTGACCACGCACTATCTAGAAGAGGCGGAGAGCTTGTGTAAACATATCGCTATTATTAATAAGGGTAATGTGATTGAAGATATGGATATGAAGGGCTTGCTTGAAAAAGCGGATGAAGAGGTGTTTGTTTTGAGTCTTGAGCGCCCCGTGGGCCAGATACCAGCAATTACCGGTAGTCGAATAGAAGCTGTTGATGAGACAACGTGGGAGGTGAGTGTGCGTAAAGAATCTGGCATACATGCTTTGTTTGATGAGTTGAGCCGCTTAGGCGTTAGAGTGACAGGGATTCGTAACGAATCAAATCGCTTGGAGCAGTTGTTTATTAAGTTGTTGGCAAAAAAGGAGGCTGCAGATGTTTAAAACAGAATATTTGGTTGCTTTGCAGACAATTACCAATAAAGAAGTAAAGCGCTTTTTACGAATTTGGGTGCAGACCTTGTTACCTTCTGTGATTACGACGACACTGTATTTTCTAATTTTTGGAACGTTGATCGGTTCAAGAATTGGACAAATGAATGGTTACGACTATATGGACTTTATTGTCCCGGGGCTTATTCTAATGGCGGTGATTAGCAACGCTTATTCAAATGTGGTCTCATCGTTTTATAGTGCAAAATTTCAGCATAATATTGAAGAAATGTTAGTGGCGCCCATGCCCGGGTGGATAATTCTAATGGGTTATATTTCTGGTGGGGTGTTGAGGGGGCTTATTGTTGGGGTCTTAGTAACGGTTGTTTCATTATTTTTTACAGACTTGCAAATCGCACACCCAGTGATGATGGTTGTTGTGTTTTTGTTAACGGGTGTTTTGTTTTCTGCCGCTGGTTTTATTAATGCTGCGTATGCAAAAAGTTTTGATGATATATCCATTGTGCCAACGTTTGTTTTGACGCCACTGATTTATTTGGGAGGTGTATTTTATTCGATTGATCTACTGCCGGCATTTTGGCAAAATGTCTCGTTACTTAATCCAGTACTTTATATGATTGATGTGTTTAGATTTAGTGTGTTAGGTGCATCGGATATTCCTTTACAGTATGGCTTTACCGTGATCGTTATATTTATTACTGTTCTGTTAGGAATTAGTTTGCGACTGCTGTCTAAAGGAATTGGAATAAGGAATTAGTACCGTGAGATTGAATGTTGCGGTGCGATGGGATAGAATTCGCAGAATTTTTAAGTAATTTTCTAGGATTACTAAACAATAGGATCTCTATGATCATGGATGCCAAAAGGCATGAATGATAAGAGGTTCAGTTTTAATAAACACACTTACAAATTAATAAAGAAGCCTAATAAATGAATCACTTTAAGATCAAAAAGGGTTTGGATCTACCTATTACAGGTACGCCAGACCAAGTTATTTCAGAAGGGAAGCAGGTTTCCAGTGTTGCCGTCATCGGCAGCGATTATATCGACATGAAGCCAACTATGCTGGTTCAAGAAGGCGATAGAGTAAAGCTGGGGCAAATTTTATTTACCGATAAAAAAACCGAGGGGGTGAATTACACATCACCAGGTTGTGGTGTTGTTAAAAGCATCGACCGAGGTGCAAAGCGTGTTTTGCGTACCGTTGTTATAGAATTAGACGGTGATGATCAGGTTGAGTTTGCGAAATATTCATCGGATATATTGGTAAGCCTTGATGCTGCCGATGTTGTAAAGAACTTAACGGAATCTGGGTTATGGACAGCGTTCAAAACTCGCCCGTTTAGCAAAATACCAAACCCAACCACTAGGCCGGTCGATATACATGTTTCCGTTATGGATACGAATCCTTTGGCGGCGGACCCTAGTGTTATTGTTTCAGCAGATGCCGATGCGTTTAAGAATGGTTTAACTGTTATTTCTCGTCTAACGAGTGGGAAAGTGTACGTTAGTAAAGCTGTTGGGGCAGATTTTACGGTTCCTGATGTGGTCGAGTTGAACGAGTTTTCTGGGCCACACCCAGCTGGTTTGTCTGGTACTCATATGCATTTTATTAGTCCTGTGAGTGCTAATAAAGTTGCTTGGACAATGGGTTATCAAGACGTTATTGCGGTAGGTAAATTATTTACAACGGGTTGTTTGAATGTAGAGAGAGTGATCTCACTCGCAGGGCCTATGGTTAAAAAGCCTCGCTTGATTAAAACAAGGTTGGGTGCAGATACGGTTGAGTTGATAGAAAACGAATTAAGCGATGGTAAAGTTCGTGTTGTGTCTGGTTCGGTTTTATCAGGGCGAAAAGTGAATAGTTGGTCAAATTATTTGGGTCGTTATCACGTTCAGCTATCTATTCTTAAAGAAGGCCGTGAACGCGAATTGCTGGGTTGGTTGAACCCTGCAGGTGAGAAGTTTTCATTTACTAATGCCTTATTGACGAGCTTTAACCGAAAACGAAAAATGGCGATGGATACATCTGCACATGGCAGCCCACGTGCAATGGTACCGATTGGTGTATATGAAGGTGTGATGCCTTTGGATATTTTACCAACACAGTTATTACGCGCTCTTGTTGTCATGGATGTTGACTCTGCTGAGTTACTCGGGGCGTTAGAGTTAGATGAAGAAGACTTGGCCTTATGCTCATTTGTGGACTCAGGCAAGCATGATTTTGGTATGGCGCTACGCGCTAATTTGGCACACATCGAGAAGGAGGGTTAATGTCTCGTTTAAGGAACTATTTAGACTCAATACACCCACACTTCGTAAAAGGTGGGGCGTATGAAAAGTATTACGCCATTTATGAAATGGTTGATACATTTTTATATACACCTAAAGAGGTCACATCGGGTACCACGCATGTAAGAGATGCGATTGACCTGAAACGGATCATGACCTATGTGTTCATAGCGGCGCTACCTTGTGTAATGATGGCGATGTGGAACACCGGGCATATGGCGAACATGGCGATGGCCGATTTGAGTATGACCTCGTTGGACACTTGGCGTGGCCTTGTAACAAATTTAGTTGGTTACAATCCGGACAGCCTGTTAGCAAATATAGTTCATGGTGCGATGTACTATGTGCCTATTTATGTTGTCACGGTTCTAGTGGGCGGTATCTGGGAGGTTTTATTCGCTATTGTGCGTGGACATGAAGTGAATGAAGGTTTTTTTGTCACATCAATGCTGTTTTCGTTGACTGTACCCGCAACGATTCCACTTTGGCAGGTTGCTATCGGTATTTCATTTGGTGTTGTTATTGGTAAAGAGGTATTTGGTGGAACTGGTAAGAACTTCTTAAACCCTGCTTTAACAGCACGTGCATTTTTATTCTTTGCCTACCCAGCGCAAATGTCTGGCGATGCTATCTGGACAGCTGTGGATGGTTTTAGTGGTGCTACTGCTCTTGGTATGGCGGCGGCTGGCGGTATCTCTGCGGTGACAGCATCAGGCATTACTTGGATGGATGCATTTTTAGGTACCATTCAAGGTTCAATCGGTGAAACATCAACACTTGCCTGCTTGATTGGTGCGACCTTCTTGCTGTATACCCGGATTGCCTCGTATCGAATAATGTTGGGGGTTTTAGCAGGAATGATCGTTACCAGTACACTATTTAACTTTATTGGTAGTGAAACCAACCCGATGTTTGCAACACCATGGTACTGGCATGCGGTACTAGGTGGTTTTGCTTTTGGTGCTATTTATATGGCTACAGACCCTGTTAGTGCAGCAATGACAAATACAGGCAGATGGATATACGGTTTATTGATTGGTTTAATGGTGGTGTTGATTCGTGTAGTAAATCCAGCGTTTCCAGAAGGGATGATGCTGGCGATTTTATTTGCAAATATGTTTGCACCATTGATTGATTATTTTGTTGTTCAGTCAAACATCAAAAGAAGGGAGAAAAGAAATGCCTAATGAAAATGAAGCAAAGCCAGTAGGGGCATTAAACTTCCTTGCGTTATCAAACGATAGCACGGTTAAGACATTCATCATGGCGACGTTGGTGTGTCTAGTTTGTGCGGTGTTTGTGTCGATCTCCGCAGTTGCTCTTAAACCGCTGCAGCAACTTAATAAAGAGCTGGATAAAAAGAAAAACATTCTACAAGTGGCTGGCTTATATCAAGAAGGTGATGATATTGAAGCAGCATTCTCTAAGATTGATATCAAGTTAGTTGATTTAGCGACAGGTGAATATACAACTGAACTTGATCCGTCAACATACGATGAAAGACGAGCAGCTAAAGATCCCGGGCTGAATCTAAAAATAGATAAGTCAGATGACCTTGCAAGTATCAGAATGCGCCCAAAATATATGCCTGTTTATCAGGTTAAAGAAGGAGACATTATTAAGCAGCTAATTCTTCCGATAAACGGCTATGGTCTTTGGTCAACACTTTATGGTTTTCTTGCGGTAGAGAATGATGGGCAAACCATAGTTGGTTTAAGTTACTACGAACATGCAGAAACACCGGGTTTAGGTGGAGAGGTTGATAACCCGAAGTGGAAGAAAATGTGGGCCGGTAAGAAGATTTACGGATCTGATGGTGAAGTCGCCATTAATGTTATTAAAGGTTCGGTCGTTCCTGGTATCTCAGGTGAAGAGTTTCAAGTAGATGGTTTAGCAGGCGCAACCTTGACCAGTCGAGGTGTGAGTAACATGCTGAAGTACTGGATGGGTGCTGAAGGCTATCAAAAATACTTGAATAAAATTCAAGCAAGCGGAGTGTAGTAATGGATAAAGAAACTAAAAATATTATATTAGATCCGTTAGTTGATAATAATCCAATTGGTCTACAAGTATTGGGTGTGTGTTCTGCCCTTGCTGTAACCACAAATTTAGGTACTGCATTAGTGATGTCGTTAGCGCTTACATCAGTAACAGCGTTTTCGAATTTATCCATCAGCATGATCCGAAACCATGTGCCTAGCGCTATTCGTATTATTGTTCAAATGACAATTATTGCTTCTTTGGTTATTGTGGTTGATCAAGTACTGAAAGCTTATGTATATGACTTGAGTAAACAGCTATCAGTATTTGTTGGCTTGATTATTACCAATTGTATTGTGATGGGGCGTGCAGAAGCCTTTGCGATGAAAAACCCACCAGGACTTAGCTTTCTAGATGGGATAGGCAATGGGCTTGGCTACTCAATAGTTCTAATGTGTGTTGGTACCTTTAGAGAGTTGTTTGGCTCGGGGAAATTGTTTGGTGTAGAGATTTTATCGACAGTAAATGACGGTGGTTGGTACGTACCAAATGGTTTAATGTTATTGCCTCCTAGTGCGTTCTTTATCATTGGCTTGATGATTTGGGGTGTGCGTACATGGAGACCTGCGCAGGTGGAATCGGCAGAGTTTAAGATTAAAGAAGTTAATGGTACGGAGGTCGCATAATGGAAGCATATATCAGTTTATTTGTTAAAGCGGTTTTTGTTGAGAACCTAGCGCTATCTTTCTTTTTGGGTATGTGTACGTTCTTGGCCGTTTCGAAGAAAGTTTCAACAGCGTTGGGTTTAGGTATTGCCGTTATATTAGTGCAAACATTAACAATGCCATTAAATAACATCTTGTATCAAGGCTTACTTAAGGAGGGTGCGCTAGCTTGGATGGGGCTACCAGAGGTAGACCTTAACTTTTTAGGGTTGATTGTTTACATCGGCGTAATTGCAGCAGTTGTGCAAATTCTAGAAATGGCTATGGATAAGTTTACGCCAGCGCTTTATAACGCATTAGGTGTGTTCTTGCCCTTAATTACAGTGAACTGCGCAATACTTGGTGGTTCATTGTTCATGGTAGAGCGCGACTATAACTTAAGTGAGAGTGTCGTGTTTGGCCTTGGTAGTGGCTTGGGTTGGGCGTTAGCAATTACAGCTATAGCCGGGATAAGAGAAAAACTTAAATATTCAGATGTACCAGATGGTTTACGTGGGTTAGGGATTACCTTTATCACGGCAGGCTTAATGGCGATGGGTTTTATGGCCTTCTCTGGTATTCAACTGTAATTAGGAACTCAGTATGTTAGAAATTGGTTTAGGTATAACGTTTTTTACAGCAATTGTATTAATACTTGTTGTTGTTATTTTAGCGGCGAAATCAAAACTCGTTGCTCATGGTAATGTAAAGATACTTATTAATGGTGAAAAAGAAGTAGAGGCGCCCGTAGGGAGTAAATTACTAGGTGCGCTAGCAGATGCTCACCTGTTTGTCCCCTCAGCTTGTGGTGGCGGTGGAACCTGTGGTCAGTGTAAGGTGCGTGTGCAAGAAGGTGGTGGCTCAATGCTGCCTACAGAAGGTGCGCATATTAATAAAGGCCAGCAGCGCGAGGGTGAAAGATTATCTTGTCAGCTTACGGTTAAAAATGACATGAAAATCACCGTACCTGAAGAGGTATTCGGTGTTAAAAAATGGCAATGTAAAGTCAAGTCAAATCATAATGTTGCGACATTCATTAAAGAATTAGTACTTGAATTGCCAGAAGGAGAGGATGTTGGTTTCCGTGCAGGTGGTTATATTCAAATAGAGTGCCCACCACACGTTGTAGATTACAAAGACTTTGATGTTGAAGAAGAGTATCGTGCTGATTGGGACCACTTTAATATTTGGCGTTATAAGTCTGTTGTTGAGGAAGATGTTTTAAGAGCATACTCAATGGCAAGCTACCCAGAAGAAGAAGGGATTATCATGTTAAACGTGCGGATTGCATCACCTCCGCCACGTGGTCCAGATACAATCCCTCCTGGTAAAATGTCTTCATATATCTTCAATTTAAAACCCGGTGATGAGGTAACTATTTCTGGCCCGTATGGAGAGTTCTTTGCCAAGGAAACCAAGGCTGAGATGGTGTTTATTGGTGGTGGTGCAGGAATGGCGCCGATGCGGTCACATATATTTGATCAGCTACGCCGACTTAAAACAGACCGAAAAATGTCATTTTGGTATGGTTCACGAAGCTTAAAAGAAATGTTCTATGTGGAAGATTTCGATATGCTCGCTAAAGAAAATGATAACTTTGAATGGCATGTAGCCTTGTCTGATCCGCAACCAGAAGATAATTGGGATGGTTTAACGGGCTTTATCCATGAAGTTCTACTGGAGGAATACTTGAAAAACCACCCGGCGCCTGAAGATTGTGAGTTCTATATGTGTGGACCTCCAATGATGAACGCGGCGGTGATTAAAATGCTTCAAGACCTAGGTGTTGAAGATGAAAATATTATGCTTGATGACTTTGGTGGATAATTGAATAGTGTTAACCGACCCGTTAAAAACATCCTGTTTTTAACGGGTTTTTTTATATTACTAATTGGCTTAGTAAGTTGTGAGCAAGGCCCCGCCTCATTTGCTTTTAATGGGCAAACGATGGGAACGACATATCACATCACCGTTGTTAAAGGCGATAAACAGCCACCCAGTGCACTAAGTCAATCTGAGATTGACGAGTTACTATTGGAGGTCAATGCGTCATTTTCTACGTATATAGATTCTTCTGAAGTATCAACGTTAAATCTTTACAAGGGAATAGAAGGGCAATCTAAGACACCGGAGTTCGTTGAGTTGTTAGAGGAGGCCCAACGCATTAACTTATTAACCGGCGGGGCTTACGATATAACAGTTGGTCCGTTGGTAAATCTCTGGGGGTTCGGCCCCAGCTTTAAAGAAGATGATATACCGAGTAATGAGCTTATTGAGCAGGCGTTGAGCAATGTTGGGTTTGATAGCATCTCAATAGATGCTGACAATGGTCTTGTTAGGAAGTTAAAGCCAGAGGTTTATGTTGACTTCTCTTCTATTGCTAAGGGTTATGGGGTTGACCAACTCGCTGATTTTATAGAATCAAAAGGTTACAGTAACTATATGGTTGAAATTGGTGGAGAAATGCGGGTCAATGGGCACAATCCCAAAGGCACAAGATGGCGTATTGCAATAGAAAAGCCGGAATCATCGACTAGAGCTATTCATAAAATTATTCATATAACAGATATAGCGATGGCAACGTCTGGTGATTACCGCAATTTTTTCTTAAAAGATGGGGTTCGGTTTTCACATACCATTAACCCCAAAACAGGCAAGCCAGTACGGCATAATCTAGCATCTGTGACCGTGTTGAACGAAAGTGCGGCAACCGCTGATGCTTTAGCAACTGCTTTTATGGTGTTAGGTGAAAAAAAGGGGTACGATTTAGCTATGAAACGCGAGCTGCCTGTTTTCTTTTTGGTTAAACAGAGAGATGGTTTCAATGAGCTGATGACGCCAGCGTTTAAAAATTTGATTGAGGACTATGAGTCATGAATACTTTTCTTATTACTTTCTTATTTTTTCTATTGTTTGTTGTTGTTATGGCGGTGGGTGTAATATTCGGTAATAGAAAAATAAAAGGCAGTTGTGGTGGCTTAAACAGTGTTGATGGCTTAGAAGGCGATTGCTTGTTATGCAATAAAAAGTGTGAAAAAAAGGCTGCATAGTAGCTGCTTTATATTTAAAGGTTATTTAACGTTACAGAGGAATGTATGCTTAAGTCCGTATTAATTAAAGATTACATGGCAACAAATTTATCTACATTTACGCCAGAAACGCCTATTTCTGAAGCGATTCAGTTTCTAAATACGCACAAAATTTCAGGTGCCCCCGTTATTGATGGTCAAGGATGTTTGGTCGGCATGTTGTCTGAAAAAGATTGCCTTAAAGTAGCGCTTCAATCTAGCTATTATGAAGATTGGGTGGGCGGTGCTGTTTCAGAATATATGACGTCAGATGTAGAAACTGTCGAGGACAGTGCTAGCGTTGTTGATCTTGCGGAAAAGTTTTTAGACTCTACTTACAAACGCTTCCCTGTACTTAATGAAGACGGTTCTCTAGTTGGGCAAATTAGCCGAAGCGATGTTCTTAGGGCCTTAGATATACTCTGGTAAGTTTTGCCTGAAACATACTATTGGTACGATTATGAAACGACGGGAATAGACCCGTCTAGAGACCGTGTTGTCCAATTTGCGGGTATACGTACAGACTTAGACTTTAATCTAATAGCGGAACCAGACGTTTTCTACTGCAAATTGCATGATGATGTATTACCTCATCCAGAAGCCTGTTTAGTCACCGGTATTTCTCCGCAACTTGCAAACGAAAAGGGATTACTAGAACCCGAGTTCATTAACAGGATTCATCAGCAATTTAGTACACCGCAAACATGTGTTGTTGGTTATAACAGCATCCGCTTTGACGATGAATTTACGCGTCATTTATTATATAGAAACTTTTTCGACCCGTATGCGCGTGAATGGAAGTCGGGTAATTCTCGTTGGGACTTAATTGATGTTGTCCGAATGACTTATGCCTTAAGGCCAGAAGGAATTAACTGGCCAGTTCGAGAAGGCAATCTACCTACTTTTAAACTTGAAGAGCTTACAAAGGCAAATGGGATTTCCCATGAATCTGCACACGATGCGTTATCAGATGTTTATGCAACTATTGCGTTAGCAAAGCTGATTAAGCAGAAGCAACCTAAGCTATTTGATTGGGGGTATGCGTTACGGAATAAGAAAAAGGCATCCGAACTGTTGGATGTTGTTAATCATACAACAATATTACATATCTCAAGTAAGTACCCTACTAGCCAGAAGTGTCTTGGGATTGTGTGCCCACTAGTTCAACATCCTGTTAATAAAAACGCCATCATCGTTGTAGATTTAACAGCAGACACTACAGATTTAATTAATGTAACGGCACATGAAATATATAAGCGACTGTATACAGCGACAGCAGATTTGAAAGAGGGGGAGGAGCGAATTCCACTCAAAGCCGTACATTTAAATAAGTCACCAATGTTAGCACCACTAAATACATTAAACGATACAGTCAAAGATGAGCTGGATATTGACTTGTCTCAGTGTGAAATAAACCGTCAGGCAATTCTACAGGCAAACATAATCAATAAAATCTCTGACGTTTTTTCAATCAATGAGTTTGAAGCCTCAAACGATCCTGACCTAATGCTATATGGCGGTGGTTTTTTTAGTCAGTTAGACGCAAGAAACATGGAGCAGATACGAACATGTGCTAAAGAAGAATTGTCTGGTCTAGATTTACCCTTTGAAGATGAGCGATTAACTGAAATGCTGTTTCGTTATAGAGCAAGAAATTACCCTGAAACACTAACAGAAGCCGAGAAAAAAAGAAGGCAGAATTACCGGTATGAGTACCTGACTAAAGAAAATAACGATGGTCGACTCACGTTAATGAGCTATTTTGACCGTTTAGATGAGCTGATTGCTGAAGAAGCTTGGAGTGAGAAGCAGCAAACGTTATTGGAAGATCTGGTTAATTATGGTGAGCAAATCGCTGAAAGTTTAAACGAGCAGGGCTGTTAATAATGCTAACGTTATTGATAGAATGCGACAGATTTTTTAGTAATTAAAACTTTAAATTAGGAAAGAACATGGCAGAAACCGTAGATGAGTTGACAGTAAGTTATACCGATGGTGGTATTGAAACCGTAAAAGAGCTGGATAAAGTAGTTCTTTCAAAAGGTGCATGGGCGACCGTGATATACAAGCACCAGGATTGGAACCGCACAAAAGAAGAATATGGTCCCGATAAATATACAATTCGTCGGTATCAAAAACGAAATGGTGAGTATCAACAGAAATCAAAGTTTAATATCTCAAGTGCTGCACAAGCTGAAGGAATTATTGAAGCACTGCAGGGCTGGATAAAGGAATAGACACTTCCAGCAGCCTTTTTCATATTTGGTTTGCAATAACGTATAAGTAATCATTTAAATAAGGTGGGATAGATAAGGGCTTTATAAAGGAAAATTAGATAGCTGAATAGAGACCAGTTTTGATGAGAGTAAGGCCAACCGTAAGCCAAAAATTAAACTTTGAATGATAACAATCACTTAGCAAAGAATATGACAAACAGGTTAAATAACAGTTGACCGGTCAGGAAAGGTCCCTATAATACGCCTCTCTTCTAGCCAAGCAGTCAGAGATTGAGGCTGAAAAAGCGGGAAGAAAGGCAACGATAATCAGATTATTACTAACAAAAAAAGTTAATAATAAATTTGCAAAAACATCGCAAATGATTATAATAGCCGGCCCGATTCGATGTAAATTGAATCAGCTCTTTAAAAATTTATCAAGTAATTTGTGTGGGCACTTGTGCTGATTGTTTAAGTTATTAAAAAATAATCAATATAAGTTGAACACACTGAAATAGTAATATTGAAGTAAACGTTTAATTCTATATTGAGCAGATCTAGACCTCCTTTTAAGAGGTCGAAAAATATAAACTGAAGAGTTTGATCAT